>JFJP01002372.1_pt1 | contig 10896 bp, 9 predicted proteins | sample 431651 | NCBI WGS metagenome assembly JFJP01 (sample SAMN02602958, study PRJNA72255) | Microbial mat metagenome, whole genome shotgun sequencing project. | biome: fresh water; feature: sink hole; material: water; isolation source: purple microbial (photo- and chemosynthetic) mats found in...
TCAGGCGGATACGGCCGTTGTTCTTACCCTGATTCAAGGCAATATCGGCGCGCAGGCCTTCTTTCCAGTCGCCGCAGCCGCCGCCGACGGGCTTGAGCAGATTGACGATGTCGAGGTTGGCCGGGGCCGGCTCGGGCAGGGCGAGAATGTGCGCGCTATCCTCGGGATCGGGCAGCAGTGTCAGCCGCACCGACTTGAAGTTGAGCAGCAGCGCGTCGGGCGCGACGTTGTAGGGCCGCAGCGGTTTGGCATCGAAGGCGCCTTCGTCAACCGTATCCAGTTCGGTGGCGGCGAAGGCGCCGCGGTCCAGCACCAGGTCGCCGCGAATATCGCGCAGGCCGCGGGCGCGCAGGCTGCGCAGCAGCAGCCAGAAACGCTCGAACGTGAGGCTGGGGTCGCCGCTGCCCTTGAGGTAAAGATCGCCGGCCAGCACGCCATCGCGCAACGGGGCGGTGGTTAGCGCCTGGGTGGTCCAGGCGTGGGCGGGGCCCAGCAGTTCCAGCGCGGCGAAGGTGGTGACGAGCTTCATCACCGAAGCGGGGTTCATGGCCTGCGCGGCATTGACACTGACGCGGGGAAACGGCGCGCCGGTTTCCTGCGCCACCAGCGCCACCGAGGCCTGGGGAATGCCGGCGGCCTTGAGGGCGCGCGCCACCGGCACCGGCAGGCGTTCGTCGTAACTGATATTTTGCGCGGCAGCCGGGAGGACGAGGCAGGCCAGCAGCAGCGCGAACAACTGGCGCAACAGAGAATGAGGCGGGAAATATCGCGGGAAATATCGCGGAAAATGCCGCGGAGGGCGTGGCGGCTGTTGCATCAGATGACGATGTAGCGCCGGGATTCCTCGAAGCGTTCGACCGCGTGGCGCGCCTCCGCTTGTTCGATGGTGGCCAGAATTACTACCCAGCGGCGCAGGTCGCGGCTGGTCAATTCGGCGAAGTGGAGGGTGTCGCCTTCGCCTTCGGCGCCCGTGCCGGTGATGATGCCGGCGCGGTCGACCGATACCGTGACCGGATCGAGGCGCAAATAGGCTGCGGGATTGGCGAGGCAGTCGGCCAGCGTTTCAAGCAGGCGCGCCGGTTGCAGGGCGTCGCTGGCGGCATGCAGGCGTTCCTGTAATTCCGTCAGCCGCCGGGTGTGCGATTCGGGGTCGAGCGGGTTGCGGTTGGCGCGGCAATGGGCGGCGGCAATGGCATGTTCCTGATGGAGTTCCTTGCGATCGGCGCGCACGTCGTCGACGTGCGAGGCAAAGCTTTTCAGCAGGCCATCGAACATGACATCGTGCAGGCCGGCGCGCGCCGCCTCAAGCGTGGCGTTGGGTTCGGCCACGGTGTGGTCGGTGAAATAAAGTGATTTCTGCGGCTCGTCGAAGCGCACGATCTCGCCCGTGATCCGTGCGCCGAAGCCGGCTTTTTCGCGGTGCCGCATGCCGAGCAGTGCGCAACAGCGACCGTCGGGCGACAGGGCCAGGCTGTTCATGTGTTCGCGCACGCACTGGCTGCGGGCGAGCATGGTTTCGATGTCGTCGGCGCTGCCGAACAGGGCATGCACCATCGGGTCGGTGGCAAAGGCGGCGCGGCTGATTTCGAACGGGCCGGGAATGCGGCCGGCGATGTCGGTGCAATAGGCGCTGGCGCGGCTTACCGCCGGGGCCAGCTGTCGCTCGTAGCCGGAAACCGTGCGCAGCAAGGGGTCGACAGCGGCGACGGCACGATCAACCAGTGCGCGGATATCCGCGTCGAGCGGGGCGGGCGGATGTAGCCAGTCGAAGAGTCCCATGCGGATATTTTATGGCAATGTCGGCGCTATCCGCAGGCTTTGCCGCCACGGTAGCCGTACCGCTAGCGCCGACTTTTTGGGCGGCGGCGGGGCCGCAGCGGGGGCAGCCGCCGCCGTGCCTCAGTCTTCGACGCAGATTTCACCGCGCCTGATGGCCGTCAGCGTGCGCAGTGTCAGACCCGCGATCAGCAGCACCAGGGCGCCGAGCATGACCCACGACAGCATTTCGAAGAAGGCCATCGCGGTGAGCTTGAACATTAGCAGCGAGGCGATGGTGAAGGCGGCGCTGGGGAAGGAATAGGCCCACCACGACAGGAAGAAGCGGAGGCCGCGGAACTTCTGGAAAAGCGCCAGCAACAGCAGCACGGTAAAGGCGGCCGTGTAATAGAGGATGCGGCCGGAGCCATCGAGCCCGCCGCTCAACTTGACCCAGGCGATGAAGCCCACGGCCGGGGGCGCGATCAGAATGAAGAGCGTTGGCGCCAGTTTTTCAGGCAGTGGCGGGTGGAAGATGATGCGGTTGAAGAAAATGGCGAGCAGCACCAGCCAGAAGACAAGTCCGATGCTGAAGAAGAACCAGGACAACTCGACCAGGCCATGGGGCAGGATCGCAATCGGAACAAGGATGTTGCCGACCACGGGGATGAACCAGGAAGGATTGGAATGGTGGATCTCGAAATGGCTATGGCTGATCCAGCGTGACAACACGAAGAGCGTGAAGCCCAGTTGCAGGGGCACGCCAACGATCAGCACCCCGGCCGCCAGATTGGCGTTGAGGTCGTGAAAGGCGATGCCCAGCAGGATGAGGCCGATGGAAATGGTCGGAAAGAAACTGAGCTTGATCGGATGCTTGAGTTCCTTGGCGACATCGCCGGGGTGGCGCAGCAGCTTGGTGCCGTAGAGGACGAACAGAATGGCAAAGACCAGGCCGGCGAGCCAGGCAGCCGCCACGCCGGGCAGGGGCGACAGGCCGAGAATTTCCCCCGCCCGCTGCAGGGCGATGGCCAGGCCGGCCAGGCCCATGACGATGGCGAAGAATGAAATGGGCAGATGGCGCAGGCGGTGGCCCGGGTGGTTCATTGCACTCGCCATGGGACTAGCCGCGGGGCTAGCCACCGTGTTGGCCAATTTGGCTGGATTGGATTCATTCGACATGCCATGCTCCCGCGTTGGGTGGTTGGGTGGGTTGCGTTCGTTGGCGCCGGCCGGCTTCGCGGCGGCGGGCGATGAATTCGTCGCGGCCGATGCCGTGCAGTTCCGGGTTGCTGCGTCGCTCGGCGCCGATACAGCCGACGCAGCGGTCGCCATCGCAATGGGCAGGGTATATCAGGGTTTCGTCCGGAAAAGCAAATAAGCGGCGGGTGATGCTGTCGTAGAGCAGCGCGGCGCTGGCGTCGGCTGCATCGGTGTTGCCGCAGTTGCCGATCAGCAGGCAATCGCCCGTGAATAGGCGGTCTTCCCAGCGAAAAGTCAGGCAGCTGCCGGTGTGCCCCGGTGTTTCGATGGTTTCCAGTTCGATGTCGCCGACTTGCAGGCGGTCGCCGTGGCGGAGTTGCCGGTCGGCGGCGACCGCGCTGGCGGCGTGATAACTGCGGGCGATGCGGGCCGTGGTGCCTTGCCGCAGCTCATCGGCAGCACCGGAATGTCGCGGATGATCATGGGTTTCCACTATCCATTCCAACTGGAGTTGCAATTCGGCCACCACGCCCCGGTATAGATCGAGCTGGCCGGGCTGGGGGTCGATGATGACGGCGCAACGACCAGCCGTGCAGCCGATCAGGTAGGCGCAGGCGCCACTCGATTCATCGCGGAACTGCCGGAAGTACGTCATTGCAAAAGGATCAGCCAATATCCTTCAGCGACTTGGCCCACCCTTCCATGGCGATGTTGGCGACCGGCATGGGCGCTTCGAGGAAGCTCACGACGAACTTGTCGCCGCAGTCGGCAATGCCGATCGCGCGCGGACGGACGGCCAGCACCTGCGGGTTGGGCAATTGCAAGCCAAAACAGAAGACGAGGTTGCGCGCGCCGACGATTTCGGGGGCGATGGCGCCGCCGCCTTTTTTCGTGTGGGCGTAGTGGTCGAAGTCGGCGATCCAGGCCACGCGCTCATCGGCCTGGATGGCGGCCTTGAGTTTTGTCGCCACGTCGTCGACCGACTTGCAAGTGGTTTCCTGTTTGCCGATTTCGAGTATGAACACCGGGTATTTCTCTTGCAGCATTATCTGTTTCATGGCGGGGGCTGACTTGGCGGAGTGGAGGGGGACTTGGCGGGGGTTGGCAGTGGGCCAGGTTAATGCGCGTGCCCGTGGCAGCCGCATTCGTGACCCTCTTCGGCGGCATGGTCATGCGGCGCCGGCGATTTCAGGCTGCCGGCGAGGAAGGCGTGAATCGCGATTTCCGGATCGGTTTCGGCGGTGGCGACCACGCGCACGCCGCGCCGCGCCATGCGATGCACGAAGCCATCGCCGGAGCTGCTGGTGATCAGGATGTCGGTGCCATCGAGCGGGTGAATCTGGCTGTCGTCGAAGCCGTGCATGGCCATTTCGATCGGCAGGTCGAGGCGGCTGGTTTCACGGACGGTGACGGTATCCACCTCGAACATCAGGAAGCGGCGGGCCTTGCCGGCATGGCCGGTGATGGTGCGGAAGTTCTGGCTGGAGATTGCGATGCGCAGTGGGTTTTTCATGGGTCAGGCCTTTCCGTCGTCGCCGATCAGCAAACGCGTGTCGGCGAGGTATTGGTGGGGTGGAATTTCAAGATTGGTCGGCGCCGGCATGTTTTGATACACGCGGCCGGCCAGGTCGAACTGGGAACCGTGACAGGGGCAAAGGAAGCCGCCGGCCCAATCGGGCGCCATGCCTTGCGCGGCCCCGGGCTGGAGCTTTTCGGAAGGCGAGCAACCCAGATGGGTGCAGATGCCGACGGCGACCAGGAATTCCGGCCGGATCGAGCGGTGCTCGTTGGTGGCATAACCCGGTTGCTGCTGCTTGGCCGAGGCGGGGTCGACCAGATGAGGTTCTGATTTCTTCAGCGAGGCCAGCATTTCCGGCGTGCGGTGCAGTATCCAGACCGGCTTGCCGCGCCATTCGACCACCATCATTTCGCCCGGCGCCAGCTTGGAGATGTCGGCTTCCACGGGCGCACCGGCGGCGCGGGCCCGTTCGGAGGGCAGCAGGCTGGCGAGCAATGGCACCGCGGCGGCCATCCCGGCAACGGCGCCGGCGGCGCTGGTGACCAGCAGCAGGCGGCGGCGCGTCTGGCACATTTCTTCCGGTTGCGGCGGCGGGGCGGCAAGGGCGGCGTCGAGCGTGCTCATGGGTTTTATCCTCGGGAGGCGTTGAAAAAGGAAGGAAGCGGTCTGCTGGTTTTTGAATCGTCAGGCTGGAGGGGGCCTTTCGAATCACTGAGGAGGGGTTGCCGGCAGCCGCTTCCGTCTACCCTATATCAAGTAGCGTGCCAGATGGGTGGAATTATCCTAATAGACTGATTAATAATGAAATACGTCGTTCCGGATAAATTGGCGGGCTTGCGTTATTGCCAGGATAGTGCCGATAATGGCGGCAGTGAATTTTTCAATTGTGCCATTATTGGCATGATGACAGGGAGGCTTTAATGAGCACTTCGCCGCGCAGCTTGCCCGAACTGGTGTCATTCCTCGACGGACAGGAAGATCCGCGCATCGTGATGGACAGTAATTACCGCATCGTCGCAGCCAACCGCGCCTATACCCGCGAATTTGGCGGCGGCCGGCCGGTGGTGGGGCGCGAGTGCTACGAGGTATCGCACCATTTCACCGTGCCCTGCGATCAGGCCGGCGAGTCCTGCCCGCTGAAGCGCAGCCAGGCCAGCGGGCAGTCGCACCGCGTGCTCCATCTGCACCACACGCCCCGCGGCGAGGAGCATGTGGATGTCGAGACGACACCGGTGCAGGACCAGTCGGGACGCACCGTCTATTTTGTCGAGACCATGCGCGTCGTGCGCCACGCCAGCGGGCGACCAGCGGCGCAGGGACTGGTCGGGCGGGCGCCGGCCTTCACCCGCATGCTCGAACGGGTCATGCGCGCCGCGCCGTCCGAAGCGGCGGTGATGTTGCGCGGGGAAACCGGTACCGGCAAGGAGCTGGTCGCCCGTGTGATCCACGAAGCCAGCCGTCGCGCCGAAGGGCCGTTTGTTGCGGTTGACTGTGCCGGTCTGACTGAAACGCTGTTCGAAAGCGAGCTCTTCGGCTACGAGAAAGGCGCCTTCACCGGCGCGACCCATCGCAAGCTGGGGCTGGTGGAGGCCGCCAGCGGCGGCACGCTGTTTCTCGATGAAATTGGCGAACTGCCGCTATCCCTGCAAGTCAAGCTGCTGCGCCTGCTGGAAAGTGGCACCTATCGGCGGGTCGGCGGGGTTGAGGCACTGCCGGCTGATTTCCGCCTGGTGTCGGCGACCCATCGGGACCTCAAGCGCATGGTTGTCGAAGAAAGTTTCCGCCGCGATCTTTTCCATCGTATCAACACTTTTCCCGTGCGTACGCCGGCGCTGCGCGAGCGGCCGGAAGACCTGCCGTTGCTGGTCGAATCGCTGCTGCACCGGGTGGCGCCGGAGCGCCGCTTGCAACTGGCGCCGGCGGCCATGAATCATCTGGCCGCGCTCGCTTTCGAAGGCAATATCCGCGAACTGCGTAATCTGCTGGAGCGCGCCAGCCTGCTGGCGGACGGTGCTGAGATCGAGGTGCGCCACCTGCTTGATGACGATGGGGACGAGGGCAATCATGGCGACCATGGCATTGGCGCGGCGCGTGAAAAAGTCGGCGCTAGCGGTACGGCACTTTCGGCACCGTCGGACGCAGCCGACTGGTCCACGCTGGATGAACACGAACGGAATTATCTTGCCTGGGCGCTGGCCAACCATCGCGGCGACCGCCCTTCGCTGGCACGGCGGTTGGGCGTGAGCGAGCGCACACTGTTTCGCAAGTTGCGGCAGCTTGAAAATGACAATCCCAAACCCGCCGCGGGTGACGTATCATCGACGGTGCAGTATCAGGCTGACGCAGGCGGTTCCGTGATTTAATAGTACTAAAGTAGTAGGTCACTACCCTATCCAAGGCTAATCGATGCCCTCCCGACGCACCTTTCTGCAGGGCTTGTTGCTGTCCGCCCTTTCCGTTGGCGCGGGTTTGCCGGCGCGTGCCGCGCCCGTGGTGGCGACCACGCCCTTGCGGCTGGCGGTGCATCCCTATGCGGGCGCCTTGACGCTCGCCAATACCCATCGGCCACTGGTGGCGTATCTCGAAAAATCGCTGCAACGCCCGGTGGAGTTCTACACCGCCGCCAATTTCGACGCCTATGTTGCCAGCCTGATGGCCGGCGAATACGACATTGCCATTGCGCCGCCGCACTTTGGGGTGATGGCCATGGAAAAAGGCTATGTGCCGCTGGTCAACTACCAGCGCCAGCTCGAACCCGTGGTGGTGGTGCGCGCCGCCAGCACCATTCGCGGTCTGGAGGCGCTGCAAGGCAAACGCATTGCGATGGCCGACAAGTCGGCTTTTATCCGCCTCGTCATCGTCAAGTGGCTGGCCGACAACGATCTGGTGGCGGGCAAGGATTACCAGATCGTCGAGCGCCCGAACCATGCCGCCTCGGCGACGGCCGTGCTGGCCGGGGAAGCCGACGCGGCGCTGTCCACCACGACCGCCGTGCGGCAGATGGCGCCGGAACTGCGGGAACAGATGCATTTGCTGAATCCCCACCTGCCCTTCCCGCATTTATTCACCTTGGCGAACCGTCGCCTGGGCGCCGATACCATCGCGCGCTTGCGGGCAGCACTAAAAACCTTCCCCACCGACTCGGCGGAGGGACGCGAGTTCTTCGAAAAATCAGGTTTTATCGGCTACGACGAGATTACCGACGACGATGTGCGCCGCATCAAGCCCTATGTCGATACCTACCGCCGGATGATTGCCCCTCCGGGCTCCTGACCCCCCGTCCGTGATTCGGCCACGTCTCTTCTTCCAATCGCTGCGGGTTCGCCTGCTGCTGGCCAGTTTGCTGGTTGAGGTCTTGGTGCTGGCGCTGCTGGTCGGCAACAGCGTGCGCCTGATTCAGCAAAACCTGGTGCAGCAGGCGGAAATCCGCATGCAGGCGATCGAGCTTGCCTACAACACAGCGGTGGCGGTGCCGCTGGTTTCACGCGACTACGCCATGCTGCGCGACATCCTCGAAGGCTGGCAGCACACCGGTGGCGTGCCTTACGTCGCCGTCACCGACAAGAGCGGCAAGATACTCGCCAGCATTGGCTGGAGCGCGGACACGCCACTGCCGGCGCCGACGGCCTTGCGCGACGGCGGCGAAACCATCCACGTCGTGTTCGACGTGACCCACGCCGGTTCGAGCTACGGCCAGGTGCATTACGGACTGTCGGCGGCCTTCCTGCTCAACGCGCGCACGGTGTTGCTCCAGCAAAGCGCGCTCATTGCCCTGCTGGGCCTCGGCGTCACTTTCCTGCTGTTGCTGGCTACCGGCGCCTGGCTGACGCGCGACTTCGCCGCGCTTGCCGCCGCCAGCCGCAAGATCAGCGAGGGCAATTTCGATGTTCGCCTCCAGCTCCACGGCGACGACGAGGTGACGGCGGTGAGCCAGGGCTTCAACGCCATGGCGGCGGCGGTGGAAAGCCGCCTGGCGGAATTGAAGGAAAGCGAACAGCGCTTCCGCACCATCGCCGATTACACCTATGCCTGGGAGAACTGGTTCGGCCCCGACGGCAAGCTGCTCTGGGTCAACCCGGCGGTCGAGCGCCTGACCGGCTATTCGGTGCGCGAATGCATGAGCATGACCGGCTTTCCTCTGCCACTGGTGCACGCGCCCGACCGCGACCTGGTCACGCGCCAGCGCGCGCAGGCGCTCTCCGGCAAGACTGGCCAGGATCTCGAATTCCGCATCGACACCAAGGATGGCCGTACGCTCTGGGTGGCGAAGGCGTGGCAGCCCATATTTACCGACGACGGCGTCAGTCTTGGCTACCGTTCCAGTGTGCGCGACATCACCGTGCAGCATTTTGCCCGCGAGGAACTGGCCTTCGCCGCCGCGCACGACACCCTTACCGGCCTCAACAACCGGCGCGCTTTCGAACTGGAACTGACCTATGAGCTGGCGCAACAACCACCCGGCAAGGTCATCGTTTTCTACATCGATCTTGACCAATTCAAGCTGGTGAATGACACCAGTGGCCACACGGCGGGCGACGCTTTGCTGCAGCATCTGGCGCGGGTGATGCAGGCGCGCTTCTCCTTCGGCTTCCTGGCCCGGTTGGGCGGCGACGAGTTCGGCATGATTCTCTGCGACGTCACGCTGGATGAAGCGGAACGGCGCGCCCAGCATGTCATCGACGACATCCGCTCGCTGCCCTTCATCTGGGAAGGCCGCTCCTTCCGTATCGGCGCTTCGATCGGCATTGCCCAATCCTCGGCAGAGTTGACGACTGTCACCGATCTCCTGATCGCGGCCGACACCGCCTGTTATGCCGCCAAGGAACGCGGCCGCAACCGCACGCAGATCTACCTGCCGACGGACCAGTATTTCCAGCAGCGGCAGCTTGACTTCCTCTCGCTCACCCAGATTTCGGACGCGCTCGGCGCGGGCCGGCTCGAACTTTATGGGCAGCGCATCATCGCGCTGCATGAAGGCTTGCACGATTACGTCGAAGTGCTGGTGCGCATGCGGGGCGAGGACAATAGCCTGATCCCGCCGGGTCGATTCATCCCCGCGGCTGAGCGCTATGGCCTGATTCCGCTGATCGACCGCTGGGTCATCAGTGCGGCCTTTGCCCAGTTGCGGGCGTGGCGAGAGGCCGGCCGGCCTTCGCTCAAGCTCAACCTCAATCTGTCAGGCCTGACGCTGGCCGACCCTGGCCTGACCGAGTTCATCCAGGCGGCCTTCCTCGAACATGAAGTGTTGCCGGCTAGCGTTGGTTTCGAGATCACCGAAAGCTGCGCCATCGCCCAGTTGGACACGGCTCTGGCCTTCTTCGCCTTCTGCCGCGAAATAGGCTGCGACCTGGCGCTGGACGATTTTGGCAGCGGCTTGTCCTCCTTCGGCTATCTCAAGCGCTTCAAGGTGCAGACCATCAAGATCGACGGCATGTTCGTTCGCAACGCCGATTACGATCTTGACGACCGCGCGGTCATCGACTCCATTGTGCACCTGTCGCACCTGCGCCATCTGCACACCGTGGCCGAATTCGTCACCAGCGCCGACGTGCTGGCGGTGGTGAAAGCGCTTGAAGTCGATTACGGCCAGGGCTACGCCCTGCACATCCCGGAACCGCTGGCCGGACTCAACTGAGGGCCGGACTCAACTACACGCCGGGCTCTGCCGACACCGCAAAAAGTCGGCGCTAGCGGTACGGCACATTCCCCTTCCCGAATCGTCGGCAAGCGGCTAAGCTCGCGGTGTCATGAATTCGCTTGCCATCCTCGTTCTGCTGATCCTGACCTGCGGCTTCTTTGCCTTGGCCGAAATGGCGCTGGCGTCGTCGCGGCGCGCCCGCCTGCAACAGCGGGCCGATAGCGGCGACACCGCGGCGGCGCGGGCGCTGCGGATCAAGGCGATGCCCTCGCGCTTCATCGCCGCCACCCAAACCGGCCTGACGGCGGCCAGCCTGCTGGCCGGCATATTCGGCGAAAACGCCGTGGCCGGGCACGTCGAGCATTTCATCGAGGCATCGCTGCCATTTTTGAACCCCATTCGCGGCGAAGTGGCGATCACGACGACCGTGGTGGTGGTGACGGCCTTTGCCATCGTCTTTGGCGAGATCGTGCCCAAGCGCATCGCCCTGGCCTATCCCGAAGAAGTGGCGAGCCTTGTCGCGCCGTTCATGGAATGGTTCATCCGCCTGCTGTCGCCCGCCATTCGCCTGCTGTCGTGGTCGGCCGACATGGTGTTGAAGCTGCTGCCGCTGCGCTCCGCGCCGGAAGTCACCGGCATCGAAGACATTCTGGCCATGGTGGACGAAGGCGAGCGATCCGGCTCGATCGCCGCCGATGAAAGCCATCTGCTGGGCAACATCTTCCTGCTCGAAGACCGTCATGTCGCCGCCGTGATGACGCCGCTGAAGGATGTGGCCTTCATC
>JFJP01020600.1_pt1 | contig 10896 bp, 10 predicted proteins | sample 431651 | NCBI WGS metagenome assembly JFJP01 (sample SAMN02602958, study PRJNA72255) | Microbial mat metagenome, whole genome shotgun sequencing project. | biome: fresh water; feature: sink hole; material: water; isolation source: purple microbial (photo- and chemosynthetic) mats found in...
CTCGATGCCAGCAAGACGACCGGGGAAACGCTGCGCAGGACCGGGACGAAGCACCAGCGGCTGCTGGCCCAGTCGCAACGCATGCAGAAGCAGCTCCGCCGCCTGTCCCGCCAGGTCATGACCGAGCGGGAGAACGACCGCAGGATGATCAGTCACGACCTCTATGCGGTGATCAGCCAGGCCCTGATCGGCATCAATCTCCGGTTGGAGCATCTACGGCGCGAGGCCGCGGCCAATCCTGGCGACCTGGACAGCAACGTCCGCAGCACCCAGTTGATGCTGGGATCCTCGATCGACATCGTGCGGCAATACTCGCATGAGATGGGCCCGACGGTCCTGGATGAACTCGGACTCATCCCGGCTCTGGAGATCCTGGCCGGGCGTATCGAAAAGAAGACCAGGATCAGCCTCGGCTTGGAACTGTCCACCGAGGTTGAGATGCTGCCGCTCGATAAACGCCTGGTCCTCTACCGGATCGCCGAGGAGGCGCTGACGCATGCTTCGACCAGGCCGGCGGTCGATCGCATCGGACTGAGCATCCGCCGTGGCACCGGCTGCATACGTATGACCGTCCGTGACAACGGGCGGGTCGCCAGCCCCACGCGGCCTTCCCGGCGACAACGCAGCGAGTCGGTCGAGATCATGGGGATGAAGGAACGCCTGGCGATGGTGGGGGGCGTTCTCCGGGTGACCTTGAGACCCACGACCGGGACGACCCTCGTGGTCCGGGTCCCCTGCGGGTGACGGGACAGCGGTGAAATCCACCTACCCGAAGATCGTCAACTGCTGCCCCTTGGTGCGGGCGAAGTCGATGACCTTGGCGTGGGCCGTGTACACCTTGTCCCAGCGGCGCTTGTACAGCACCTCGGCAAGGTCCCAGAGGTTTGCGCAGTCGGCCTTGCAGTAGGTGGTGATCTTCTTGTAGGCGGCGACATCGCCGTTCTTCCAGGCGCCCCACAGGGTGATCGCTTCGCTGCCGCGCATGCCGGCGATGTCGCCACCGCGCACGATGCCGACCTGCTTTTCGATGTCCTTGAGGCCGCCGGCGATGCCCAGGGAGCGCGACAGGATCAGCAGGTCGAGGTGCGGCAGGTCGAAGCGGAAGCCGGTGTCCTTGAAGTGCCGCTCAATGAACGGCAGGTCGAAGTTCTCGCCGTTGAAGGTGACGATCAGGTCATAGTCCTTGAGCGCCGCCGGAAAGCGGTCGAGCGGCTCGTCGCCCGGCATCGGCTTGCCGGCCACGAAAACCCTGGCCCCGGTGCGGTCGGCCAGGCCGATGACCGTGATCTGGTCGTAGCCGGGGGTCAGACCGGTGGTCTCGATATCGACCAGGGCGATGCGCGGTTCGGGGCAGTAGCCACGCCACAGGCGCCAGGCCTCGGCGGGCAGGAAGTGCTGCCGGAACCACCCGCGGTCGCGCTGGGTGCGCGCCTTCTCGGCCTCGGCCAGCAGTTCCGCGAGCTTGCCGGCCCGCCCGCCGCCGACCCCCTCGGCGACCTCCTCGGGATGGGCCCGGGCCAGGTCCCAATCGAGGATGCCGCGCGCCCACAGGGCCCGTTCGAGGTCCTCGGTCATGCCTTTTGCGAATGCGAAGCTGGCGTTGAGCATGCCCGCGACCGTATGAGGCCAGTCGGCTGCGGAAGGGGGAAGCCGGCGGTTGCCAGCCATGCCGGCGTCTGCTACGGTTGTGGTCATGTTCGAACTGGTGTTCGTCACCGGCTCCCGCGCCGGAGAAGTCGTCGTGGTCAAGAGCTCGCTCTTGGCCGGGCGCAGCCCCGACTGCTCGTTGGAGGTCCCCGACCCTAACGCCAGCCGGCAGCACGCACGGGTCGTGTTCGACGGCACCGGACTGACCCTGGTGGACAACCGCTCGGCCAACGGGACCTTCCTCAACGAGAAGCGCGTCACCGACCCGATCCCGCTCAAGCACGATGATGTGTTCCGGCTCGGCGAGACGCGCATCCGCATCCAGGTCCGGCGCAACGTCGGCGAGCCGGGCAGCGAAAGCGTGTTCGGCTTCCACGACAGCGAGGCCGACCTCAGCCAGTCGATCGTCATGCCGATGGAGCAGCTCTCGCAGAGCCGCTCGCCGGATGTCGCCGACCGGCGCTTCGTCTCTCTGCTCAAGGCGATGAACCTGAGCAAGGACATCGACGCCCTCGACCGCGTGCTCGACGGCATCATCGAGGTGATGTTCGACCTCTTCCCGCAGTGCGAGCGCGGCTTCCTCATGCTCGGCTCGACGGTCGAGACCTTGTTGCCCAAGGCGGTGCGGGTGCGCAACCAGAACGGCACCCAGGAGGCGCCCAAGGTCTCGACCTCGATCTGCCGCAAGGCGCTGGCCGAACGCGCCGCCTTCCTGTTCAACGACTCGAACCCCGGCGACTTCGACCAGGGCATGTCGATCGTCTCGCTGAAGATCCGCAGCGCGATGACCATCCCGCTGCTGGTCGAGAACGAGGTGCTGGGTCTGATGCAGGTCGATACCGCCGACCGCGCCCGCTCGTTCACGTCCAAAGATCTCGAGCTCGCCGCAGCGGTCAGCGGCGTGGCCTCGATCGCGCTGCGCAACGCGCAGCAGCTCAAGCGCATCGAGACCGAGACGCGCACGCGCGACAACCTCTGCCGCTTCCTGCCCGGCCCGGTCGCGCAGCAGGTTCTCGACGGCAAGCTCGACCTCGGCCTTGGTGGGCGCACCTATCAGGGCACGGTGCTGTTCAGCGACGTGGTCGGCTTCACCCGCATGTCCGAGGCGATGGCACCAGGCGCGGTCATCGAACTGATGAACGCCTACTTCGACCGCATGGTGCCGTGCATCAAGAACGAGCGCGGTTCGATCGACAAGTTCATCGGCGATGCGATCATGGCCTTCTGGGGCGTACCGATCGAGCAGGGCAACAGCGCCGCCGAAGGCGCCTCGTCGGCCCTGGCGATGCAGATCGCGCTGCTCGGCTTCAACAGCCAGGCCAAAGAGCACCAGCGCCCGGTGATCGGCCACGGCATCGGCCTGAACACCGGCCCGGTCGTCGCCGGCAACATCGGCTCGTCGTCCGACACCATCTCGTACACCCTGCTTGGCGATACCGTCAACACCGCCAGCCGCATCGAGCACCATGCCCTCAAAGAGCAGGTGCTGATCAGCCAGGCGACCTGGGATGCGCTGGGGGCCGGCAACGCCTTCGGCCTGAAGATGCCGCCGGTGCACGTGCGCAACAAGACCGAGGCCCTGGCGCTGTACGCCCTGCGCGGCCTGGTCCGCGACGCTGGCGAGATCATGCTGTTCCTGCCCGTCGATACCGGTGGCGTGCGCGGCTGGCTGATCCGTCGCCTGTCCGACCAGACCTTCATCATGCTGCATCCGGCCGGCCACGACCCGACCGCCCACCTGATGGCCTCGGCCGCGGTCGAATGGCCAGGGTGCGCCCTGGGCAAGCCGACCATCGTCGCCACCCTGCCGGCCCAGAACACCGATGGAGCGCTGTGCCGCAGCCAGATCCAGCTTGCCGATCCGACCCTCGCCGGCCTGCTCGGAGCCACCTCCCTGCCCTGCCCGCTGGGCTGGGACGCCCTGGTCCGCTGATGGGCCTGCCCGCTCCGACCGCCCTCGAGGACTGGCGCACCGAACTGGGCGACGCCTTCGCCGCAGCCCGTGCTGAACTGGCCGCTGGCGACGAGGACCCTGGAGACGAGCTGTGGCACCGCATGGAGGACCAGGCGGTCTCCCGGGCCCGCGCCGCACGCGGCCTGCCCGAGCTGGACGGCGACCCCGAAAGCGTCGATCGCACCATCGACGCGATCACCGACCTCACCGAACAGCTGCGCAAGCACGGCGGCGGCGATCCCGAAGACCATCACATCTCCGAGGCCCAGTTCTTCCTGCTCTACTACCTCGCCGCCCAGGTGCATGCCGGGGTGGTGACGATCACCGCGGCCGGCGAGGTGGTCAAGGGATGCTGGGGCGGCGACGACGGCGACGAGGTCGAGGATGAGGACGGCGAAGACGATGACGACGAGCCGTGGGAGGTCGTCCGCGCCGCCCCGCTCGACGACCAGGCCTGGATGACCGAGGTCCTGTCCGCTTGGCGCGAGGCCTTCCGCCCGCCACCACTGCGCAGTGCCGAAGGCAAACCGGTGCTGGCGGCCGGCAACGATCTGCGCGAAGCCGGCGTCATCCTGGCGCTGCATCGCCGCGGCTGCGTCCCGCCGGCCGAAGCGGTCTATGGCCTGATCGGCGTCATCGCCGAGATGGAGGCCGACATCGCCGGCCTCGGCCCCGAACTCGCCCGCCTGAAGCGTTCGCCGCCGATGGCCTTCGTCCTCTACTACGTCTGGACACACATCCTCATCGGGCACGCCGACGAGGGTACGGCGATGGCCGTGGTCCAAGAGGCCAGCGGCCGGATCGCCGAGTTCACAGCTTCCGGTTCCGGCCAGAACCGCGGAACAGCGCGATTTAGACGGCCGAATTGAACAGGCTGGAAGCTAGAGGCTGGAAGCTGGAAGCTGGAAGCTGGAAGCTGGAAGCTGGAAGCCGGAAGCCGGAAGCCTCATCGTTTGAAGTATGTGGTGATCATACATTCACGCTCGCACCGTCGTTTAGCCTCCAGCCTCCAGCTTCCAGCCTCCAGCTTCTCGCCCCCATGCACCTCTACCTCCATATCCCCTACTGCGCGGCGAAGTGCCCGTACTGCGATTTCAACTCGATCGCCGGGCGCGTGGACGAGCACGCCGCCTATGTCGAGGCGCTGATCGCCGAGGTGCGCCGGCTGCCGCGCGGACCCTACGCCACGGTGTTCATCGGCGGCGGCACGCCGACCATGCTGGGCGCAGGACTGCTCGACCGTCTGCTGACTGCGGTGACCGGCCACATCCGCCTCGCCGCCGACTATGAGTGGACCTGCGAGGCCAATCCCGGTTCGTCGGACGCCGAACGTTTCGCCGTGCTCGCTGCGCACGGCGTCAACCGCATCAGCCTCGGCGTGCAAAGCACCCATCAGCGCCATCTCAGCTTCCTCGGCCGGGTCCACGACGCACGCGAAGCGGATGCCGCCATCGCCGCCGCCTGCGCAGCCGTGCCGCGGGTCTCGGCCGACCTGATGTTCGGCCTGCCTGGTCAGACTGCCGCCGAGGTCGAGACCGACCTGCAGCTGTACCGCCGGCACGGATTGGGCCATGCGTCGGTCTATCACCTCGCCTACGAACCCGGGACCGAGTTCCACGCCCGCCGGACGCGGGGCGAGTTGCACGACATTGACGGCGACGAAAGCCGGCGCCTCATCGAACTGGTCGCCGAGCGCCTGGGCGGCCTGGGCCTGCAGCCCTACGAGACCTCGAATTTCGCCCTGCCCGGCCAGGAAAGCCGCCACAACCTCGCCTACTGGCGCCTGGCCGACTACCACGCCGCCGGGGCCGGTGCGGTCAGCACGCTGGATGGCGTGCGCCTGACCCGCGAGAAGCACCCTGCCGCCTACATCGCCGCGATCCTGGGTGGCGGCGATGCGGCGTGGCGTCGCGAGGCGATCACCCCGGCCGAGCGTCTGCGCGAGGCGTGGATGCTGGGCCTGCGTCTGGCCGACGGGGTCAACCGCGCTCGGCTGCAGCAGCTGGGCGACGACGAGAACCGCTGGCTGCCTGCAGCCCAGGCGCTGGCCGACCTTGGCCTGCTGATCATCGATCCTCGGCGGGTCGCCATCGCCCCCACCGCCCGGCACGCCCAGGACGAGTTGACTGTACGCCTGATGCCGTGAACCGCCCAACCCATTGCCTCCTTCCACCTCCGCCTAACCTGTTCCCGTGCCTTCCGTCAACTGGTCAACCACAGCCATCGGTTTCCCGCCCCACGCCAAGGCTGGCGTGCGCGTGGTGGCGATCTCGCATATGTCCACCTTCGCCGCCCTGCGCTTCTGCGAGGACATCGGCATCCGCACCGGTTGGATCCTGGCCGACGCGCAGCAACACCAGCTGGAGCAGGTCCCGGCCGACGCCCCGACCTGGGTCGCGCTCGGCAAGCTCTTCGCGGATGCGCGCGTCGTGGCGACCGAAGGCCTGGCCAGCGGACGCCTGGTGTTCGCCGCTGCGACACCGGCCGCCGGCAAGCCGATCGACGACCGGCCGCTGACCGCCTGGGCCGAGCAGCACCACCAGCCCTGGCTGGAGGTGGTGGACAACGAGACCTGCTGGTGGGGCGGCCTGTCCGACATCCAGCTTGGCCGCCTGCTCACCTGGTTCACCTGCCAGCGCCCGATCGAGGTGGACTGGAAGGCGGTGCGCATCGAGTCGCGCTGCTTCGCCCGCCTGCGTCAGGGCCTGTTCGAGCATGGCTGGACGCGCAACCTCGCCCTGGTCCGGCCCGAGCGGAAGTCCCTCGACCTGTGGGGTGGCGTGCACCGCACCTGCATGATCGATCACGCCGGCCTGCCCCTGCCCGGCCAGGCCAACAGCGGCATCCGCCTGCGCGTCGATCTCAACGAACTGTCCGCCATGGAGCTGACCGAGCGCTGCCCGGTCGCCGACGACACCGGCAAGCTGGCCCCAGGCAGGCTCAGCGGCCTGTGGAACGCCTGAGGCCCTGCCGACCGTGCGGCGGGTCCTGATCCTCTGCGGCATCCTCATGGCGCTGACCGGCATGCTGGTCTGCTGGCCGCTCGCCCAGGTATTCCTCACGCATGAGGCTGGCCACGCGCGCATCCTCGAGATCTACCGCGATGCCCAGGCCGACGGCCGGATCCGTCTGCGCGCCGTCTGGGAGCTGCGCACCGGGGATGGGCAATGGCTGATTGGCGATGCCCAGTCCAGCCGTTTCTTCCGCCGCATCGATGATCCCGTGGTCGAGGTTGAAGAGGCCGCGGATGTGATCGGACGCCTGATGCCCGACCGCCATGGCGTCGCGCACGGGGTCAAGGCGTTCTGGAAAGCGAACGATCCGGCCGGAACTGCGTTCATCATCGATATCACCCAGACGCATCCCTGGCGCCGCTACATCGCCGGCCTCGCCGCCTGCGGTCTCGGCCTGATCATCGCGCGTCTCGCCTGGGCCAATGGCCGCTGGAGGCTTCTATGACCCGGTTCTGCATCCTGCTGTGCTGCGCCCTGCTCGCGGTGGCTGGCGAAGACCTGCTGCCGCATTCACCCGCCGGCCCGCTGTCCCTGCACGGCACCCTGGCCGGAGAGCGCTTCTGGGCCAAGCTGGGCGGCCCGGATCCGGCCTACGGCGGCAACCGCGTCCTTGAGGTCGTCTATACCCCGCCCAAGCCGGAAACCCTGGGCGGCGCCCACCTGATCGACTGTCCCTTCCTGCTGCTCGACGACCGCCTGCGCCTGGTCGCCTGGAACGGCCGGGACACCCTGGCGCGGGTCGTGGCCAACGCCACCGGCTACGCTGTGACCCGTGAAATCCTGCGTGCCACCGAGGATGCCAAGGACCAGGTGCCAGCCCCGGTGGAACGCCAGGTGGCCGGGGCGCGCGGCTGGGACGAACGCCTCGCCCCGCTGCTGCTTGCCTTGACCTGGCAGCCCGGCTCGCGCGGGGAGGTGCCCTGCCACGATCTCTTCGCCACCATCTCGACCCCGTCGGCGGTATCCTGGCGTGATCGTCAGGTGGTGATCGCCGGACGGCCGTATTCTGCCACCGCCGATGCCGCTGGCCGCCTGCTCCGCCTCGATGACGCGGCCGGCCAGCCAGCCATCTCGGTCACCGCCTGGATCGCCACGCCATGAAGTCGTCTCCGCTCCTCCTGCTCGCCCTGCTCGCCCTCGCCGGCTGCTCGCAGCGCCCCCTGGTCGAGACCCAGCTCAAGCCGATCCGCACCTATGGCTGGAAGGCGACCGTGGTCGATCCCAGCCCGGATTGGAATCCGTCGTCGCACCTGCTGGTCGCCCGCGCCCTGGGTGGATTCGTGCTGCTCGAGGAAGGCGGGCGCGGCGAGCGCATGTATGCCACCGAAGATCGCCGCGAGAGCCACCACCCGCGTTGGCTCAACCGCGACCAGTTCGTGTTCGGCCCGGCGCGCAATGCGACCCGCACGGTCGAAGGCACCGTCATCGAACCCAGTGATGGCCTCACCGTGGTCACGGTCGGTGAAGGGCGCCCGGCCCGCGTCCGGCTGAGCGATCGCGGCTTCCGGCCCTGTCCGGCCGACAATGGATTCGTCGCCGCGCAGGCCGGCAACCGCATCCTGATGATCGACAGCCGTGGCACGGTCAGCGATTTTGGCGAGGGCTTCGATATCGAACCGCAGGCCACAGGGCCAGGCCTGTGCTGGCGTGACACCCCGGCCTTCGATCCCGATTGGTGGACCGGACGCAGCGGGCCGGGGACCATGCAGGTGCGCTGGCGGGCTGGCGTCGTCGATCAGGTTCCCAGCGGCGTGCAGGCGGCGTGGACGCGGCGCGGCGAGGTGGTGATCACGGTCAAGGAGGCCGAACCGCCGGCCGGCAAGGGCTGGTGGACCGGCGGAACCCATCTCGTGCTGCTGACCGCCCCGGGCGCCCAGCCGCTCACCCTGCGCTCGGGTGCCCGCGACCCGGCGCCGCATCCCCTCGCCGACCTCCTCGCGTGGTCGGGCGAAGACGGGGGCATCTGGATCGGCACCCTCCGTCCGGATGGCTGGCAAGAGCGCATCGCCACCAATGGCTCGATGCCGCGCTGGAGCCACGACGGGCTGCGCCTGAGCTGGCTCGAAACCCCCGAGGACGGCACCCAGATCCCCGGCATCAGGGTCACCGTGCTGGCGCCACGCTGATGCGTCTGCTTCCCCTCCTCGTCCTCGCCGCCGCAGCCTACGCCGCCAACGCCGATGACGTCGTCGCCGCCGCCGATGCGTCGCTCACCGAGGTGCAGCGCGATGAGCCGGGATCCAGCGCCCGCGCCGAGGCGATCGTCGCCGCCCTCGAGGGCGCCGGAACCCTGCCCGAGCTTGAACGCCTCACGGTGCAACTCGCCCTGGCCGAGGCCTGGCTCGACGCCGGCAAGCAGGGCCAATGCCTGGAGACGGCGACTGCGGTGCAGAGCGCGGCCGACGCCACGCCGGTCCTGCGCGAACGCGCCGCCCTGGTGCGGGCCGCCGCTGCCCGTGCCCTGATCCGCGCCGGCGAGGTGCCGGCCGGCACCGCTGCCCTTGTCGCCCTGGCTGCCGCCGGTGATGCCGGCCCCCGCGCCGCAGCGCATCAGCGCATCGCCCAAGCCGAACTGGGCATGGCGTTGGACGCCGAGCGCAAGCCAGCCGACATCCCGGCCGCCCTGGGCCATATCGATGCCGCCCTTGATCTGCTGCGCGAACTGCCCGCCCCCGAACGGGTGCCGGTCTATCTCCTGCGGCTGACCGTGATGGAGCGCGGCGGCGCCAAACCCGCCGAGGTCCTGGCATGGATCCAGGCGCGGACCGGCGATGCGGCCGCCGCCGAGGTCGCCGCGATGGCCGCGACCGCGCAGGACAAGCTGCTCGGCCAGCCCGCTCCGGAACTGATCGCCCCGCGCCTCGACGTCCCTGGCGAGGTCATCGATCTGGCCAAGCTGCGCGGTCGTCCGGTGTTGATCGACTTCTTCGCCACCTGGTGCAAGCCCTGCGCCGCGATCGCCCCTGCCGTCGCACGCTTTGCCACCCAGCATCCCGAAGTCCAGATCATCGGTCTGAGCCTCGACAACGCCCAGACCATCGCTGACCTGCCCGCGTTCATCGCCGCGCATGCCGTGACCTGGCCGATCATCGGCGACACGAACGGCTGGGATGGCGAGATCGATGATGTCTGGGGCATCAGCGCCATCCCCAGCCTGGTGCTGGTCGCCGCCGACGGCTCGATCGCCTCCAACGATCTGGTTGGCGGCACCGTCGAGGAGACCCTGGAGAAGCTTGCTGCTGCGGCCAAGGCCCTGGACGCACCGGCCAAACCAGCCAAGCCGGCAAAGCCGGCACCGGCCGACGCGGCCTTCCCCTGAACATGTCGAATCCTGGGCAGCCCAGGCTGGGATGTCGCTAGACTGGCGTAGGACCGGCCCAGGAATCTCCACCATGGCCAAGATGCCCGCCTTCTCCCTGCCCGGATCCGACGGTGCCACGCACAGCTCCAAGAGCCTGGCCGGCACCCCCTACATCCTCTACTTCTATCCTCGCGACATGACCCCGGGCTGCACCACCGAGTCCTGCGATTTCCGCGACCACCACGCGGATCTGAAGAAGCTCGGTGTCCAGGTCTTCGGCGTCTCGACCGATTCGTTGGAGAGCCACGCCAAGTTCATCGCCAAGGAAAAGCTCAACTTCGTCCTCTTGGCCGACCAGGAGCACGTCCTCACCGAGAAGCTGGGGGCCTGGAAGGAGAAGAACATGTACGGCAAGGTCAGCTGGGGCATCGAGCGCTCCACCTTCCTGATCGATGCCCAGGGCGCCATCGCCCAGGAATGGCGCAAGGTCAAGGTCGATGGTCACGTCGCCGAGGTCGTCGCCGCAGCCAAGGCGCTGGTCGCGCGCTAGTTAGCAGTCCATCGCGCAGCGATGGCGGCCGCCGAGGTGCGGGGTCCAGGGCACCGCCCTGGCCGCAGCCGTAGGCGAGGATCGGCCGCCGAGCAGCGGTGGCGGCATAGAATCGGCGAAGCCGATGCCGCCACGGTTTGGGAGCAGTAGCGACCAAAACGAGCTGCGACAAAGGCCGGGGGCAGGCCCGCAGGGCCGTGGGGGCCTCCCCAAACTAATAGCGGAGTACAGAGCTAACCGGCACCTCGATCTTGCTTCGACCGTTCAGGAAGCCGAGTTCGACCAGGAAGGCGCAGCCGACCAGGGTGGCCCCCTGGCGCTTGACCAGGGTCTGGGCGGCGCCGGCGGTGCCGCCGGTCGCCAGCACATCATCGATGATCAGCACGCGGTCGCCGGGGCGCACCGCGTCGATGTGCATCTCGATGGCGTC
>JFJP01020601.1_pt1 | contig 10895 bp, 7 predicted proteins | sample 431651 | NCBI WGS metagenome assembly JFJP01 (sample SAMN02602958, study PRJNA72255) | Microbial mat metagenome, whole genome shotgun sequencing project. | biome: fresh water; feature: sink hole; material: water; isolation source: purple microbial (photo- and chemosynthetic) mats found in...
CCTCCGGCCATCGTCCGGTGCAGGCGACCCTGCACACCGGCACCGGCATCATGCGCGTGCGCCTGGTCGATGGCGGCGGACGCTGGGCCGAACTGACGGTGCGTCTGGCGATGGACCGCGAACTCGCCTGGGTCGAGCTGCCGCCGGGACTCGCGGTCGAGATCGCCGGCCGGCCGTCGTGGGAGTGGATCCGCCCGCTGGTCGAGCCGACCGGCGTGCGGCCACCGCGCCACGAGGTTTCCGCCGATGCCGGCGGCTGGCAGCAGGATCTGCCCGCGGACGATCCGCTGGCGCTGCGCTGGCGCCGCGACGGCGATCGGCTGGTCCTCGCCACCGCCCTCGGCGCCGACGCCTGGGAGCGCTGCGGGAGCGCGCTGGCGGCTGATCTTGCGCTGGCCGGCAAGGAGTCGCTGCGCTGGTGGCACCGCGCCTGGCAGGACCTGCCCCGCGTCGAGCTGCCCGATGCCCAGTTGCAGCACGCCTGGGATCTCGGGGTGTTCCGCTATCTCGCGGCGACCACGCCGGGCGGAGTGGCCTGTCCGCTGCAGGGGCCGTGGCTGGAGGATTACCAGATCCCGCCGTGGTCGTGCGACTACCACTTCAACATCAACGTGCAGATGATCTACCAACCGGGGCTGCGCCTCGGCAGGCCGCAGCACTTCGCGCCGTTGTGGGACCTGCTGCGTGGGTGGATGCCTACTCTGCGCGCTGCCGGCAACGGCTTCTTCGGTGACTCCGAGGCGCTGCTGCTGCCGCACGCGGTCGATGACCGCTGCCAGGTCGTCGGTGCCTTCTGGACCGGCATGATCGATCACGCCTGCACCGGCTGGATGGGTCTGCTCGCCTTCGAGGCCTGGCGTCATGACGGCGACCGCAAGCTGCTCGCCGAGCTGGTGTGGCCGCTGCTGCGCGGGGCCCACGCCGGCTACCGCGCCATGACCGAGGAGCGCGACGGCCGGCTGTCGCTGCCGGTCTCGGTCAGCCCCGAATTCAAGGGCGCGCGCATGGACGCCTGGGGCCGCGACGCCAGCTTCCAGCTCGCCTGCTGGCACGCAGTGCTGCGCGCCCTGCCCACCGCCGCCGCCGCGCTCGGCGAGCCGCTCGAGGCGCAATGGGCGGCGACCGCCGCGCGCCTGCCCGCCTGCACCACGGTGCGGGCGTCGCAGCAGCGCGACTACCCGGAAAAACAGGTCGAACGCATCGCCCTGTGGGAAGGCATGGATCTGCTCGAGAGCCATCGCCATCACAGCCATCTCGCCGGTCTGTGGCCCTTCCAGACCCTCGACCCGGCCGAGCCGGCGCTGCGTCAGGCGATGTGGCATTGGACGCGCACCGGGGCGGGGGCGTGGAGCGGGTGGTGCGTGCCGTGGGCGGCGATCCTCAACGCCCGCGTCGGCAACGCCGACGGCGCGGTCGCCTGGCTGCACTGGTGGAAGGACGTATTCACCAACATCGGGCATGGCACCCTGCATGACGCCGACTTCGCCGGCCACTCGACGCTGTGCGGCGACACCCACATCGCCAAGGAGGAGATATTCCAGCTCGATGCCGGGATGGGCGCGCTGACGGCGATCTGCGAACTGCTGGTGCAGGAGCGCGCCGGGGTCATCCACGTCCTCCCGGTCCTGCCATCACGCTGGCGCAGTTTGCGCTTCGACGGGCTGCATCTGCCCGGCGGCCTGCGCGTCGGCGCCACCGTGCAGCAGCATCAGGTGGTCGAGGTGCGGATCGAAAGCCGGCAGGGCGGACGCCTGCGTCTGGCCCACGGCCTGCCGGCCTGGCACGACGGCGCAGAGGCCGGCACGGCGGCATTGATCGAGCGCGACCTCGTCCCGGGCCAATCCGTGGTGCTGCGCCGGAGCTGAGTTTCGGGCGCAGGTCGCGACAACCGGGGTTCGCCGTCTGGACCTGGCGGCCCGACGGCGCACCATCCCCGGATCCCCACCCGAGGTCCACCATGCGTCTGCTCCGCGCCGTTCCGGTCCTACTCCTCGCCGCCCTGGCCGCCGCCGCGGAGCCAGCGCCGATCACGCTCGGCGACCGCGAGGTCGTGGTCATCTACGGCGACAGCATCACCGAGCAGAATCTCTACGCCGCCTTCATCGAGAGCTTCCTGTTGACGCGCTTTCCTTCAAAGGATCTGCGCGTCTACAACTTCGGCTGGGGCGGCGATACCGCCAATGGCGGCGACAGGCGCTTCGCCCGCGATGTCGCGCCGGTCAAGCCGACTCTGGTGACGGTCGATTTCGGGATGAATGATGGCCGCTACACCAGCGTCCCGGACCAGGCCATCCGCGAGAGTTACCTTGCCGCGCAGCGCCGCCTGGCTGCGACGATCAAGGCGACCGGCGCGCGCGAGATCCTGCTCACCACCTCGCCGGTCGATCCTGACCGCCGCCAGGACAAGGACGCCTACAACGAAGCCCTGGCGCTGATGGCCGATGGCGTGCTCGCGCTCGGCGGCGAACTCGCCCTGCCGACGGTCGACATCTTCCATCCCATGCGTGCGGTGCAGCGCCAGGCCAAGGCCGCGAATCCGGCCTTCACCATGATCCCGGACTCGGTGCATCCCGACGCCAGCGGCCATCTCGTGATGGCCTATCAGGTGCTGCGCCGGCTCGATTGCCCCAAGGCGGTCGGCGCGATCTCGATCGCCGACGGCAAGATCGTCGCCAGCGGCGGCGCCAGCGTCGCCAACCTGGTCGGCGCCGATGGCACGCTGGGCTTCGACCTGACCCTCGCCTTCCTGCCCTGCCCGGTGCCCGCCGCGGCGCGGCCGGCACTCGCCCTGGTGCCGTTCCAGCAGGAGCTCAACAGCCTCGTCCTCACCGTCGCCGGTCTCGATCCCGCCGGAGCCTACAGCCTGACCACGCCGACCGGGGAGTCGCCGCCGCTGAGCGGCGCCCAGCTCGCTGCGGGGGTCGATATCGCCACGCTTGAAGGAGCGCCCTGGACGATTGCTGGGAACCGCCTGTGGGATCTCGGGCAGCAGCGTTGGCAGCGGCACTTCGACGCCTGGCGCAAGCTCGGCATGACCACCGATCCGACACTGGTGCAAATGCCCGCCTTCGCCGCCCTGACCAGGGCCTCGGCCGACTACGCCGAGGCGCTGGCCGGAGCGATGCGCGAGGCGGCCCGGCCCGGCACCTGGCATCTGACCCTCGCCCGCTCGCACGACGTCGCCATCGCCAGCCTCGAACTCGCCGAGCCGGTGGCGGCCGTCGCCGACTTCGCCACCCGCTACCAGCCGGAGACCGCGCCCGAGACGGTCGCCTGGCGCCAGGTGCCGTTCAGCGGCGAGCTGGACTTCACCAAGATATTCGGAGCCAAGGACAATTGCGTGGTCCACGCCAGGCTGGTGCTCGAGGCCGACCGCGACTGTGTCCTCGACCTCGCCCTGGGCAGCGACGATGGGCTGGTGGTCAGCGCCAATGGCACGCAGATCCTGGCCAGGAACGTCTCGCGCGGGGTCAAGGCCGGCGAGGACCACGTCCAGGCCAAACTGGTCAAGGGACGCAACACGCTGTTCTTCCGCGTGACCCAGGGCAGCGGCGGCTATGGCCTGGCGGTCAGCGCCCGGGTCAAGGGCGAGGCCGTGGTGCGCCAGTTCGTCGCGGCGGCGAAACCCTGAGCGAAGCCTCCAATCATCCCTGATCCAGGAACGATCACACCATGGGCATCCTCCTGCAACGTCTCGCCGCCAAGCGTCCCCTCGTCGCCGATGGCGCCTGGGGCACCATGCTGATGGGCATGGGCATGACCGCCTGCGACTGCCCCGAGGAATGGAACGTCAGCCACCCCACCGAGGTCCAGTCGGTGGCTGCGGCCTACGCGCGGGCCGGGGCCGACGTCATCCTCAGCGACACCTTCGGCGGTTCGCGCATCAAGCTCGGCAAGCTCGGCAAGGAGGCGCATGTCTGCGCCTACAACCACGCCGGCGCCCGCAACAGCCTGATCGCCGCGCCGCAGGCGGTGATCGCGGCCTCGGTCGGGCCGTGCGGGGAGTTCCTTGAACCGGTTGGCGAGATGACCAGCGAGCGCATGGAGGAGATCTTCCGCGAGCAGATCCAAGCTCTGCATGCCGCCGGCTGCGGCTGCGTCGACATCGAGACGATGAGTGCGCTCGACGAGGCGCTGTGCGCCGCCCGCGCGGCCAAGGCGGTGTCGCCGGACATCGACGTCATCGTCTCGATGACCTTCGAGCGCTCGAGCCGGGGCTTCCGCACCATGACCGGTTTGACCCCGGCGCGCGCCGCCCGCGAACTGACCGCCTCGGGCGTGGTCGATGTGATCGGCAGCAATTGCGGCAACGGCATCGAGCAGATGGTCGGCATCTGCGCCGAACTGCGCGCCAACACCACGGCGCCGATCCTGATCAAGGCCAACGCCGGCCTGCCCGAGGTGGTCGATGGCCGGACGGTGTTCCGCATGACTCCGGCCGAGATGGCCGCCCGGATCCCCGAACTGGTGCGCGCCGGCGCCGACATCATCGGCGGCTGCTGCGGCACCACCCCGGCGCACATCGCCGCCATCGCCAAGGCGCTCGGGCGCTAGCGACCGCTCTGGCCGAGGACCTCCAGGCGGGTCACCGCCAGGGTGGTGTCGGAATCATCGCAGAGCAGCAGCAGGGTGTCCCAGGTGTGCCCGACGGCACCGGCAGCGATCGGGATGGGGACATCGAGATCGTGGTAGGCGCCATCGCCTGGCACCGGTACCTCGGCTGAGAGGTCGTGTCCGGCTTCGCGATCCCAGACCCAGAGACGCACGCTCGTCGCCCGGTCGAGCGCTAGGCGGACGTTGAGGCGGGCCGCCGCAGGCGCACGCAGCAGTCCGCCCGTCGCGCTCAGGCGGAGCTGCCGGGTCCGCCCGTCGCGACCGTCGAGGTCGCCCGCCAGCAGGCAGGCTTCGCCGGCGAACATGCCCGCCCGGCCGGTATGCACCCGGACATCACCGGCGGCCTCGGGGAAGGCGAGTCGGAGCAGCGACGCCCAGGCGACGCCGTCCGTGCCGATCTGCAGGCGCATGCCGGGATCCAACGGGTGGGTGACGGAACTGCTGATCGCGCTGACCTCGACCCGTCCGGCAGTGACCTGCACGACGGTGGCGGCGGGGCTGCGCACGACCCGGAATGCGGTCCCCTTCACGGCGGTGCGGCAGTGGTCGGTGCGGACCTCAAAGCGCCCGCCTGGCTGACGTGGGGTGATCTCGCAGGCGACGCCCCCGGCAGCAAGGTCGATGCGATCGCTGACGATGGCGGAGATCCGGCTGCCTGGATCGCAGGTGATCCGGCTGCCGTCCGCCCAGGCCAGGACGCAGCCGGTGGGGGTGGCGAGGCCGGCACCAGCGGGCACGGCTGCTCCTGCCGCCAGACCATCGGCCGAGCCGGAGATCAGGCGCACGATGGGTGAGCTGGGGCCTGCCGTCACCGCCGGCTGGACAGACCACCTCAGTCCGATGGCCACGAGTACGAGGGCGGCGGCGGCGAGGATGAGTGGCAACGCATGCCGCTGCGCCGGGCGCCGCCGCCGCCGGAGATCGCTGCCAAGCCGCTGCCGCCAGGCGACGGACGGGCTCGCCCGCAGTCGCGCCTGCACCGACTGGAGGAGATGGCTGGTCTCCGCCTCCTGTCCGAGCAGGGCGCGCAAGGCATGGTCCAGGGCGAGGTGGTCGGCCAGCCCAGGCGGAGTGGTGGCTCCCGGCGTCGCGCCGCGCTCGACCAGGAGTTCTACCTGGGCGTCGCTTAGGTCATCCGCGCCGCTCATGCGCTCGCCTCCATGCAGTCACGCAGCCGGGCACGCAGGCGATAGAGGTTGGTGCGCACCCATTCGGCGCTGCGTCCAAGGCGCTCGGCCATGGTCTCGGCGTCGAGCGCTTCGCGATAGCGCTGGTCGATCAGTTCGCGCTGGTGCAGCGGCAGCCGATCGAGGCATCCGCGCAGGCGATCGACCTCGTCAGCGTCCTCGCCGGGCGGCTCGGCGCGCGACAGCACCTCCTGGGCGTAGCGTGACAGCTGCACCCGGCGACGGGCGAAGCGCTGGATCTCCGCCCGCAGCAGGGTCCAGGCGATGCCGCGCAGCCACGGGCCGAGATCGCCACCACGGAAATCCTCAAGATGCTCGAAGGCGAAGACCACCGCTTCGTGGGCGATCTCGTCGATGAGGTGGGCTGCCGGGGCGCGCAGTGCGACAGCCGTGCGCAGCCGACGCAGATGCGGATCGACCAGGCGGCCGAACGCCTCGCCATCGCCAGCCCGGGCGCGCTGCAGCAGATCCGTTTCATCCATGCATGAGGTATAGCCTGGAATGGCGGTCTGTGACAGGGCCTGGCCAAAGCCTGGTGTCACGCCGGCGGGTTTCGCGCTATCCCTGGCATGACCCGTCTGCTCCTGCTTGTCCTTGTCCTGCTCACCGAGGCGACCGCCGCGGAGGTATCCGTATCGACCTACGGAGCGGTCGGTGATGGCACCAGCGACAGCACGACGGCGATCGCCAATGCCATCGCCGCGCTGCCGGGCGCTGGCGGCATCGTCACCTTCCCCGCCGGCACCTACCTGGTGCGGCCCGCCGGCGGCGGAGACCCATTGCGCCCGGGGGTGACCATCCGCAGCGGCATCACCCTGCGCGGCGCCGGGCGCGATCTGACCACGCTCAAGGTGGCGAACGCCATCGGTGCCTATGCTGCGGTGATCGGCGCCTTTCCGTCGTGGCAGACGGTCAACGACTTCACCATGGAGGACCTCACCCTGGATGGCAACGGCCCGGGCAATCCGGTCGTCGCCAGCAGCGATCTCGACACGTATTCGCGCTACGGCGTGCGCATCTTCCCCGGTGCCCGCATCACCGTGCAGCGCTGCCGCTTCAGCAACCAGATCTGCACCAACACCATCACCTGCAACGGCGCCGGAGCCCTCAGCGACATCACCATCGTCGACAACCTCTTCTCCACCATTGGAGGAGGCACGGTCGACATCGACCACTCGACCGTCTACACCAACTGCGATCGCGCCACGGTGTCGCGCAACACCTTCACCTCGCGTTCTGGTCCTGGTTGCAACATGGCGCGCACCGCGATCGAGATCCACGGTTCGCATCAGACCATCGAGGACAATAGCATCGATGGATTCTTCTACGGCATGAATGTCACCGGCTACACCAGCGCCAGTTCCGGGATCGGTTCGGCGGTGCAGCGCTATCAGCGCAACTCCATCACCCGGGTCCGCGTCGGCTTCGTGCTCTGGCGCTGAGTGGCGGCAGTCCGTCGCTCCAGGACATCGCCATCGTCGACAATGATGTCGGAGTGGTGATGAACGCCTGGAACGGGTTCTACGACGAAGCCGCCGGGGTGAACGTCTTCTACATGAACGAACAGCCGATGCAGAACATCGACATCGTCGGCAACCGCGTGGTGTTCAGCGATTTTGCCAACCAGACCAACGCAAGCACCCGCTTCGCCAGCGGCATCGCCCTGGTGCTCTACTCGTCGCCCGGGACGCCGACCCTGCAGAGCCTGCGCGTGCTGCACAACACGGTGACCGATGCCCCCGGCGCCGGGATCTCGGTGGGCAATCCGGCCGACGGCCTGGAGATCGCCGGCAACAGCATCGTGCGGCCGGCACGCGGCGCGACCGGCGGCACTTCCGTCGTACCGCTGGTCTGGCGGGCCGGGGTGATGATCGACGGGGTCACCCGGAATGGCACGGCGGCGGGGCGCAACCGCATCCTCGTCCACGACAACGCGGTGAGCGATGACCTCCCCAGTCCTCTGCTGCAATACGGCGTCTACGCAGCCGACAGCACGGCCTCTTCGAACCTCTGCGAGGTCTCGCGCAACACGTTGACGGTGATGTCCGGGGGGTCCGCCACCGCGGTGCGGGTGCCGGTCTCGGGCTGGCAGCTAACGCCGTCCCCGACCGTCGCCTTCACCCAGGCGACACGCCAGGTCGCTCGCGCCAACGCCACCGTCCAGCTGCCGGTGGCGCTATCCGTCGCCGCGGCGGCCAGCGTCAGCGTGCAGTACGCCGTGTTGCCCCTGGGCGCCGGAGGCACGGCCCAGACTCCGGACGACTACACGCTGGCGGCGGGAACCCTGACCTTCCCCGCAGGCAGCACGCTCCAGAACATTGCCCTGACAGTGGCCGACAATCCCGCCAACAGTGGCGGCCGGAACGTGGTGGTCCGGCTGCGCTGGCCCTCTGGTGCCTGGCTGGGTGCGACCGCCGAGCAGACCATCACCATCGGCGCGGCCAATACGCCTCCGACGATCTCCGCCGTGGCGGTGTCGCAGACCTCCGTCGTTCTGCCCTGACGGCAGTCGGCGTCCGGCCGTGCACGCAGGCGCACGGCCATGCCGTCGGCAGCACGGCCTGGACGAAACCCGGGCTTGCCGGTGCTCAGCAACAGCGGGATGCTGCGGGCATGAAGAGCAGCGATATTTCCAAGGCGATCTGGATCCCCGTGCTCATCGGGGTCGTCATCGCCGCGGTCGTCCTGACCATACCCAGCCACAGCCATGACATCCGCCAGGCCCACGAGGCGGCGGCTGCGGCGACGCTCAAATCCGGGATCTTCGCCGCCGAGGTCCAGTTCCAGGCCGAGGCGATGCTCGACCAGGACGGCAACGGCACCGGCGAATACGCCCTGCTGAGCGAACTCGGTGGCCTGCGCGCGGTTGGCCGCTGCGCTCCGGGTCAGCTGCGCTTTCTTCCTGGTCCGCTGGCCGCCGGTGCGGTCGCGGTCCACTACCGCTATGCCGTCTTCCTGCCCGATGGCGCTGGCGGAGCGCTGTCCGAGCCGGCGGGGTCCGGCCCACGACCGGCGGCTGGCGCGGCGGCGGCAGCGCAGCAGGAGCGGCAATTCGTCGCCTACGGCTGGCCCGACGATGCCGAGGCGGGGCGCTATGCCTTCGCCATCATGGAGGACGGCGTCGTCCGCAAGCTCCCCTGGACCGGTCAGCCGCCGGCGTGGAACGCCCTGTTCGGCGGCAAGGGTTGGGGTGCGACGCCGGTCTGGCCGGCCAACGCCCGCTGAGCCGATCGTATCGGCGTAGGCGCTACTTTCGATTCCGGCTAACGCAGGCCCTCGGCGAGATGGGCGAGTTGCCCGGCGGTGCTCTTGGTATCGGTGGCCAGCTTGGCGGTGTCGCGCATGGCCTGCGCCATGCCGGTAACGGTCTGGGCGATCTCGCCGCTCGCCTGCGCCGCCTCCTGGATGTTCCGGCCGATCTCCCTGGTGGTCGCGCCCTGCTCCTCGACCGCTCCGGCGATGGTCGTCTGGATGGTGTTGATCTGCGAGATCAACGTGGTGATGCGCGCCATCACCGCCACCACGCTACCGGTATCGCTCCGCAGCACGCCCATCTTGGTCTGAATGTCCTGGGTCGCCTCGGCCACCTGCCGGGCAAGGATCTTGACCTCGCTGGCGACGACGGCGAAGCCGGCGCCGTGGCTGCCCGCCCGGGCCGCCTCGATCGTGGCGTTCAAGGCCAGGAGGTTGGTCTGGGCGGCGATCGCCGAGATCCCGTCGAGGACCGTGCCGATCTGTTCTGACGAAGTGCCCAGCCGGGTGACGACCTGCCGGCTCTCCTCGGCGATGGTCATGCCGTCGGCGCACACCCGCACCGCATCGCTGGTGTTGCGCGAGATCTCCTGGACGGCGGCATTCATCTCCTCCATGCCCGCGGCAACTGCGCTGACGTTCTGGGATACCTCGTTCGAGGCATGCGAGGCGGACTCGCTCTGCTTCGAGGTCTCTTCGGTGTTGGCGGCGAGTTCTTGGCTGATCGCACTCAGGGCGCTGGCCGCCTCGCCGAGTTTCACCTCGAGTTCCTTGCGCAGACGGCTTTGCCGGGTCACCTCGTCCCAGTTCACGCGCTCCTGGCCAAGCGCGCCACGGATACCCGTCACCGTCTGGTTCAACGCCTCGGCCATGCGTCCCAGTTCATCGCGATTTCCGACCGCCATGCTGCGGGAAAGATCGCCGGCGGCGACCGCCTCAATGACCTCCCGGGTGCGTTGGATGGGTCGGGTCACGACGCGGGTCACCATATACAGCGAAACAGCGATGATCGCGACCAGGACGATGGCGATGACAAGGCCGGCGGTCCACAGTGACTTGCTCAAGGCGTCCTGGGCCGGCGCCAGGGACTGGGCGATGCAGAAGGCGCCGTGGACCTCGCCGGCCTTCCAGTTCTCCATCTTGGCGCCGGTGACATCCGTCTGATCGGTGGTGCCCCAGATGTTCTCCCGGGCATCGGCGGGGTTGCCGTGGCAATACAGGCAGGTCGATGACAGCACCACCCGACGATAGTAGCGGATCTCATTGCGCTCCGGATCGGTCAACGTCACCTCCTTCGGGTCCGCCGCGGTCGGCGTACGGCCGTCGCCTAGCAGGGTCAGCGCCTGCTTATCCAGGGCGTCAGGCTCGTTCTTCGGATTGCGCGGGTTGTTCTTCGGGGCCCGGAAGCGGTAGCCGCTCTCGGTAGCCTTCTTCTGGGCGGCCTGGATGGCACTGTATACCGGCACCGTTTCGAGGATCCGCTGTTCGTTTCGGGCGTGGGTGCTGGCATCGCCGCCGGCCATCTCCTTGGCCCAGTCCTGGAGCAGGCGCGGGGAGAAGACGCCGTTGGCCCACTTGTCCTCCATGCTGTCACTGGTCGACTCCGCGGTCATGCAGATGGCGCGGGCTTTCTCCGCCAACGCTGCGGTGGTCTGCTCGCGCTCCAGGTGTGCGAAGGCGGCGAGCAGTCCGATGGCCAGGATAAGCGGACCGGCAACGCTGATGATCACCAGCTTGGTGCTGAAGGAGAGAGTGTGCTGGTCAAGCGGATCCCGGACTCGGGTGGTTGAAGACATAGGAGAGAGAACGTCACCGCGTTGGTCGCCCGGCCCCCTTGACCCC
>JFJP01020602.1_pt1 | contig 10895 bp, 7 predicted proteins | sample 431651 | NCBI WGS metagenome assembly JFJP01 (sample SAMN02602958, study PRJNA72255) | Microbial mat metagenome, whole genome shotgun sequencing project. | biome: fresh water; feature: sink hole; material: water; isolation source: purple microbial (photo- and chemosynthetic) mats found in...
GGATGACGCTGTGGCCGGGCAGCGGGATCGGCGTCGCCCAGGTCAGGCCGAAGACGCCGTAGTTCGACACCGAGGCGACCGACTCGCCGCCATCGGAGACCTTGCCGGCGCGGGCCTTCTCGATGATCAGTTCGACCGCCGTGGTCAGATCGGCCAGGCTCAGCTCATCGACCTTGCGGATCACCGGCGTCAGCACGCCTTCGCCGACCTCGACCGCCACCGCCAGGTCGATCGTCCCCGGCGTATGCATGCGGTTGCCGTAGAGGCGCTTGGCGAACGGGCTGCCGGCCTTGAGCCCGAGGGCCAGGGCGCGCAGGGCGTAGATGGTCAGCGAGGGCCGTCCGGCGACAGTGCGGCGGTGGGCGAGTAGAGCGTCGACCTGCACGCTGGTCGCGACGGTGGCCAGCGGACGGGTCCACGAACGGGTCATCGCGGCGGCCACCGCCTGACGGATCGGCGACATCGGCTCGCCATGCGCCAGATAGCGGTCGATGTCGGCGGCGGTGATGCGCCCGCCGGCGCCAGTGCCGGTGATGAACGAGAGGTCGGAGGTCTTGAGACCGCTTTCGGCGACCTTGGCGCGCACGCGAGGCGACAGGAACGAACGCTCTCCGGCCCCGGCCAGCAGGCTGGGCGGGGCGATCTTGCCGCCGTCGTCGCCGGCCTTGCCCGAGGGCCGCAGCTGCACCGGACGGGGTGCGCGCGGCTTGGGCGGCGCGCCGACATCATGGACGTTGGCGAGCGGTGACGGCGACGACGAGGCTGCCGCCGCCGCAGGATCGGTGACGTAGCCGAGGATCTCGCCGACCTTGAGCACGTCGCCCGGCTTGCCGTTGATCTCGACCAGCACGCCGTCGGCCGAGGCCGCGACGGTCAGCAGCGACTTCTCGGTCTGCACCTCGACCAGCTCCTGCTCGGCCTTCACCGTGGCGCCGGGCTGGACCAGCCAGGCGACCACGGTCGCCTCGGCAGCGGCCTCGCCCAGTTGCGGCATGCGGATGGCTACGCGCATATCAGTACTTCGCCAGGTCGAGCGCGGCCTGCACGATCGCCTGGTCGTCGGGGTGGTGGGCCGAGAACAGCTCGGGGTGGTACGGGATCGGGGTGTCGCGCGCAGCCAGTCGGACCGGCGGCGCGTCGAGGAAGGCGAAGCCCTTCTCGGCGACCAGTGCGGCGACCTCGGCGGTCGGGCCGCCGAAAGGCCAGCCCTCGGAGGCGATGATGATGCGGCCGGTGCGCGACAGCGAGGCGAGGATGGTCTCCTCGTCGAGCGGGCGGATGCAGCGCAGGTCGACGACCTCGGCGCTGAGCCCGTGCGCGCTCTCCAGTTCGGCGGCGGCGGCGAGGGCGTGATGGACCATGCCGCTGTAGGCGACGATGGTCAGATCATCGCCGGAGCGGCGCACCACCGCACGGCCGAGCCCGGGATGCTCGGCGGTCTGCGGATCGAACTCGGCTTCGAGGTGGTAGTAGAGGTACTTGTGCTCAAGGAAGGCGACCGGATCGCGGCAGGCGATCGCGTCGCGCAGCATGAAGTAGGCGTCGGCGACGGTCGCCGGCGCCACCACCACCAGGCCGGGGTGGTGCGACAGCCAAGCCTCGGGCATCTGGCAGTGGAAGGGACCGCCGCCAGGAGTGCCGCCGACCGGGAAGCGCGCCACGATCGGACAGGGCCGGCCGGTACGGTAGTAGGTCGAGCCGGCGTGATTGACCAGCTGATTGAACGCCACCGAGGCGAAGTCGGCGAACTGGTATTCGACGATCGGCCGCGCCCCGTCCATGGCGGCGCCGATCGCCATGCCGGTCATCGCATCCTCGGAGATCGGGCTGTTAAGCACGCGGCCGGGGAAGCGTTCGCTCAGGCCCTTGGTCGCCTTGAAGGCGCCGCCGAAGGGGCCGGCGATGTCCTGGCCATAGATGAACACGCGTTGGTCCGAGGCGAGGATGTCGGACAGCGCCAGGCGGATGGCTTCGAGGTATTTCATGCCGACCTCACGTTCACCAGATCGCGCTCGACCCGCGCCGACCAGTCCTCGTTCGCCGGATCCGGCTGGGGTTCGCCACGCGCCTGCTCGACAGCTGCCTCGACCGTGCGGTTGGCCTCATCGCGGATCGCGCTGACCGCCTCGGCGGTGAGCACGCCCTGCTGGACCAGGGTGCGCTCGTACATCTGCAGGCAGTCGCCGAAGCGGCTCTTGACGTCCTCGCTGACATAGCTGGCGTCGTCGTGGGCGCCGTGCCCGGCCAGGCGCAGCAGATCGGCGACGACCATCTGCGGTCCCTTGCCGGCGCGGGCGGCGGCGATCGCCGCGCCGACCGTGACCAGGCAGGCGTCGGCATCGGTGCCGTCGCAGCGGTGGCCGGTGACGCCATAGCCGAGCGCGCGATCGACCAGATGCTTGCAGGCGTAGGTGCGGTCGCTGGTGGTCGAATAGGCGTACTTGTTGTCAGCCACCAGCAGGACCAGCGGCACCCGTTCGACCGCGGCGGCGTTGAGCGCCTCGTGCAGCGCGCCGGTGTTCATGCCGCCATCGCCGATAGAGGCGACGCCGACGCTGAGATCGCCGTCCTTCTGCCGGCCGCCCAGCCGCCGCGAGAGCAGCGCTCCGACCACCGGCGCGACCATCGCGCCGAGGTGGCTGATCATCGGCAGCAGGCCGCTGGTCCAGTCGCCGCGATGGACGTTGCCATCGCGGCCGCGCATCGCTCCGGTGCGCCGGCCGAGAACCGTCCGCGCCACCTCGAGCGGCGTCTCGCCGAAGGCGAAGCGGCCGGCCTGGTCGCGGATCAGCGGCGCGAAGATATCGCCGGCTCGCAGCCGCAGCCCGGCCGAGCCGCTGAAGGCCTCCTGGCCGCGACCGCTGAAGGCGCTGCCGGCGATCTGCCCGCCCTGGGCATAGAGCTTGGCCATGCGGTCGTCGCTGGTCCGCGCCAGGACCATGACTTTGAAGAGGCGCAGGCGATCTGCGGGATCGTTCATGACCGTCCCCAGGTGAGATACGCGGCACCCCAGGTCAGGCCGCCGCCGAAGGCTACCAGCAGCACCCGCGAACCGGCGACCAGACGACCGTCGGCCTCGGCATCGGCCAGGGCCAGCGGAATGGTCGCTGCGGTGGTGTTGCCCAGACGATCGAGATTGACCACCACCTTGCTCATCGGCACGCCGATGCGCTCGGCGGTCGGCATGATGATGCGCAGGTTCGCCTGATGCGGCACCACCAGATCGATGTCGGCGGCGGTCAGGCTGTGGGTATGCATCAGGCTGGTCGCGACCTCGGCCATGCGGCGGACCGCGTGGGTGAAGACCATCTTGCCGTTCTGCTTGAGGAACTGGTCGCCACGCGCCAGCGCCTCGGGGGTCGCCGGCATGCCCGAGCCGCTGCACGGCACGCACAGCTCGGCCGCCGGTCCGCCATCACTGTGCATTTCCAGGCCGATGACGCCCCGACCTTCGGCCGGCCCGGCCTCGACCAGCACAGCGGCGCAGCCATCGCCGAAGAGCACGGCCGTATTGCGGTCGCGCCAATCGATCAGCGTGCTCATGATGTCGCCGCCGACGACAAGGATGCGCCGGGCGCGGCCGCTTTCGATCCAGGTGGTCGCGTTGGCGAGAGCGGCGATGAAGCCGTTGCACGCGTTGGTCACGTCGAAGGCCCAGGCCCGCGAAGCGCCGATGGCGTGCTGCAGCAGGTTGGCGGTCGCCGGCATGACCATGTTGCTGGTGATGGTCGCAACGATGATGCCGTCGATGTCGGCGGCGCTGACGCCGGCCCGCTCGAGACACTTGCGGGCGGCCGGCTCGGCCAGCGTCATCAGACTCTGTCCTGGTTCGCAGATGCGCCGTTCGCGAATGCCGGTGCGCGATACGATCCACTCCTCGGTGGTATCGAGCCGAGAGGCGAGTTCGGCATTGGTCAGGCGCCGCTCAGGCAGAGCGGTACCGATGGCGACAAGCTGGGCGCGTGCGGCTGGCATAGGGATCCGAGGGCGGCATGCTAGGGCACCTGCCCAGGCCGCAACCTGAGGTCGCAGGTCAAGATCAGGACAGGAGTTGCACACCCCGTCGGAACCCCACGGCGACGTTGGTTGCGGCTCGTCCGGACCTCGGCACGGTGTCCACATGGACCGGCCGCGTCGTCGCATGGGGTGCTGGATCGCCGTGGCGATCCTTGCCGCCCTGCTGATCGCCGCCTGGCTGCTGCTGCCGCGCATGGTCTGCATGGTCGCCAACGCCTCGCTGCCGCGCGAACTCGGCCCGCAGGCGACCCTGCTCGCCCTCGACCCCGCGGCGCAACGCCTGCCACCTGCACCGATCCTGCTGCAGGTCGATCCGTCGCTGATGCGGCGCATCGCCAGCGACGCCAGCGGACGCTGGATCCCGCCTGGCGTTGCGCGCCACGGCCTCGGTGCGATCGGCTCCATCCGCGGCGAGAGAGACCTGACGATCGGCTGGCAGGCCGTCGCCATCGACGGGGTGGCCCCTCCGCGCGTCGTCATCGCCTTGACCCCGGCCCAGGCCAACGCCCTGCTCGCCGCCGATACCGGCGGTTCCGTCGCCGGTCTGGCGGTGATCCCGCAACTCGCCTCGCTCGAACTCGCCGCCTTGCCCGACGATGGCGCCAGCCGGCGATTCCGTGTCGAGGCCTCCGGATCGCTGCGTCTGAGCAGCGGTTCGCTGACCGTCAACCTGCCGGTGCACCGGCTGATCGCCCAGGTGACGGTCGAATTCACCCCCGCCGCGACCGGCTGGGAACCGAGCGTGCTGTTGCAAATCGACGTCCTCGAAGCCCCCCTGCCGCCCGTCCCCGGCATCAATGCCGCGACCTGGCGCAGGCTGCTTGGCAAATGGGCCGAGGAACGCATCGCCGACCAGCTCAGCGGTCGCAGCATCCCGGCGTGGTTCCCGACCGATCTCAGCTTGTCGGCTGTCGTGCGTTGACAGTTTGGGGGCTGACGCCCCCACGGCCTGCGGCCTGCCCCCGCGGCCTTGGTCGGGGTTCGATTTCGCCGGGGGCCGGCGAAATCGTGGGCGGATGGCTTCGCCATTGTATCCGCCCAACACCCCTCGGCGGCCGTCGCCGCTGCGCGGCTCTTCTCGGCGGCAGTGGGCTCTATGCCCGAGGGGAAGGCTAGGCTGCGCTGGGGGAGGCAGGGAAGAACCGGCCCATGGCGCCGATGGCGTGGCCGGCAGGGATAGATGAGCCGAGCTGGTCGAGGATGAAGACGTCGGCGGGCAGGTTCAGTGACAGACGCACGCGCTCCATCGTCGCGGGGACGAACGGGTGCAGCATGATCATCAGGTTCTTGAGCACGTGGAAGCTGGTGAACAGGGCGTCGCGCCGCGCCTCCTCGGGGAAGCGGTCATCGTGCGGCTTGTGCTGCGCGAACTGCGAGTTCACCGTGCGGGCGTAGTTCTCGAGCTCGAACAGCAGTGAGGGGTAGTCGGCGCGGTCCATCGCCTTGACGTAGCGACCGACCATGCGCGTGGTCTCGGCCAGCACCTTGGGGTCGAGCTTCCCCTGCGGCACGAGGCCGCCGAACTTGCCGTGCACCGCCGAGATCGGCTTCTCGAAGGCGGCGTTCATCGGTCCGGCGAGGAAGGCGTTGCGCTCGGCGAACTTGGCGACGTCGAAGTCGGAGGAGCGCTCGGCGAGGGCGATCATCGCCATGTAGTAGCGCACCTGATCGACATCGTGGCCCTGCTCGTCGAGGAGCTGGTCGCCGGTGAAGAAGTTGCCCCGGCTCTTGCTCATCTTCTCGCCGTTGACCTGGAGATGGCAGTTGGCGATCACGTCGGTGAGCTGCAGCTCGCCAGCGATCGGCAGGCGCTTGGTATCGGCCTGCGAGCCGATCCACATCGCGCCCTGCATCAGTACATAGAAGAAGACGTTGTCCTGGCCGAGGAACTGCACCACGCGGGCCTGCGGATCGCACCAGTAGTCGCGCCATTCCTCGGGGTTCCGCCCCTTCTGCTGCAACGCCACCTGGGTGAACGGGATCGGCGCGATCAGCGAGTCGGGCCAGACGTACAGGGTCTTGCCGGCCAGCTCGGGGTCGATCGGCGGCAGCGGGATGCCCCAGCTGATGTCGCGGCTGATCGAGCGGTGCGCCCACTCGTCGGCCAGCTCGCTGACGATGCCGGCGGCCGCCAGGGTGGCGCCGGCGGCGGCCAGCGCCGGCTTGTCGGCGAACTGCAGCAGCACGCGCTTGCCGGCGGTGTACTTCATCTTGTGCGCCGGCAGGGTCGCCTTGAGCTCCTTGTAGGCGGCCTCATGGGTGTTGGGGAAATGCAGCGCCGGCATCACCCGGTCGAGCGGATCGGCGAGCGAGCCGCGCCGCCAGGTCTTCTCCTTGCCCTGCAGCCACACGCGCAGGACGTCCGATACCGCCCACATGTCGAGCCACCAGTGCGCCGTCTCGCGCATCTCCGGCGTGGCGTCCGACAGCGAACTGGTGGGATTGATCAGCTCGGCGGGAGCGTGCTGATGGCCGCAACGCTCGCACTCGTCGCTGTAGGCGTCGGTGGCGTTGCACTTCGGGTTCGGACAGGTGCCACGGACATAGCGGTCGGGCAGGAAGCGGCCGATCTTCGGGTCGTACCACTGCTTGCTGCGCTTCTTGCTGAGCAGGCCGTTGCCGTGCAGTTTGCTGAGGATGTCCTGCGAGACCGCGACGTGGCGCTGGAAGCACTCCTCGCGCGAGGTGCCACTGTAGGTATCCAGGCTGATGCCGTAGCGGTCGAGGGTGGACTTCTGCTTGGCGTGCAGTTCGGCGAGGAAGGCCTGCACCGGCTTGCCAGCCTTTGCCGCCGCCAGCTCCGAGGTGCTGCCGTGGTCGTCGGTGCCGCAGACGAACAGCACCTTGTCGCCGCCGATGAGCATGCGGCACCAGCGCGCGTAGATGTCGGCCGGCAGATGGGCTCCGGCGAGATGGCCGACATGCAGCGGCCCGTTGGCGTAGGGCATGCCGGCGGTCACCACCATGCGCGTCGGGCGCTTCAGCCGCGATAGGATGGTGGCGATGTCGGGCGGACCGGAGGGCGGGGCTGACGTCATGGCGGAAGCGTTGTAGGGCTGGGGGCGGACGGGCAAAGCGGCCCATCCTCCCGCCTATCGGCGCCCAGGTCCGTGCCCTGAACACCGCCAATCCGCAAGGAGCCGGACTGGCGAGCGCCCGGTGACCGCTTTCACCGCCTTCGACAGATGGAATGCGTCGCAGTAGCCCCAACGGCGGGCGACCTCGGCCAACGTGGCCCCGCCGGCGATGTCTGCACAGGCGGCTTCGACCCGTTGGGCACGCAACCAGGCCATCGGGCTGACGCCGGTGGCGGCGCGGAAGGTGCGGGCGAAGTGCGTCCGCTCCAGGCCGGAGAGACGGGCCAGATCGGCAAGTTGCAGCGGTTCGGCCAGATGGGCACGGGCGTAGGCGATGACCGCTGCGAAGCGCGGTTCCGCCCGTCCGGCCTGACGCAGGGCGGCGGCCACCAGCGGGCTGATGACCTCACGCAGCAGGCCGTCCAGCAGTACGACCTCGGCCGGATCGCCGCGGTAGAGGACGTCGAGGTAGCGGCCCCACAGTGCATCGTAGGCGCTGTGCTCGGGTATCTCGATCATGCAGGGCGGATCGAGCAGCGCTGTCAGTTCGATCCCGCCCAGCACCTGCAGCCGCACGTGGGCCCAGTGCAGGCACACGGTACGCTCGACCGAGGAGCGCATGCTGCGGCCGGCCGGGATAAGGTGCAGGGTGCCCGGGCGCAGCGCCCAGTGAGCGCTGCCATGCACCAGGCTGCCCAGGCCGGAACGGATCCAGTAGAGCCGGCAGCAGTCCTCGGGCGCCTGATGGACGCGCCAGGTGCGGCCGAAGCGGCTGGCCCGGGAACCGTAGAGGCTCTCGGTGCGCAAGGTCGCCAGCCACGGCGGAACACGGCCGATCAGGGGGGTGCGGACAGGGCCTCGCATGCCAATTTTGTACATGCTCGGCATCGATCGTCCATGGCGACCCCTGCCCCCGGGCGCGCATCATCAGCACCATGAGCGACGCCTTCCGCAATCCGTCCCTGACCCCGGCAATCCGCGCCGCCGATCTCGTCGGCCGGCTGTCCGACCGCGAACTGCTCGCGCAGCTCGGCGGCTGGATCATGCCCTACGGCACCCCACCCGGCACCCTGCGCGCGGATGGTGGCGCCGACCTCACGCCCAAGGTCGATACGGCCCTGGCCGACGGCATCGGCGCCATCAGCTATGTCAACATGGGCCTGCGCCCGGCGGCAGGCGTGGCGTGGGTGAATGCCCTGCAGCGGCGCCTGGTCGAAGGGACACGTTGGGGGATTCCGGCGCTGTTCTGCGAGGAGTGCGCCTTCGGCCACATCGCCTACGAGGCCACCAGCATGCCTGCGCCGTCCGGTCTGGGCGCCACCTGGGATCCGGCCCTGATCGAACGGATCTACGACGGCGTCGCGCGGGAGACCCGGGCCCGTGGCGGCACCCTGGCGCACACTCCGGTGGCCGATCTCGCCCGCGATCCGCGCTGGGGCCGCAGCGATGAGAGCTTCAGCGAGGATCCGGTGCTCACTGGCGCGCTGGCGGCGAGCGCCGTCCGCGGCCTGCAGGGCGGCAGCGGCGGTCCGCGCGCGACGCACCTGGCCGCGACCATCAAGCACTTCGCCGGCTTCGCCCAGTCGCAGGGCGGCAGGCAGTGCGCCTCGGTCGAATGTGGCCGCACCACGCTGCTCAACGAGATCCTGCCTCCGTTCCGTGAAGCGGTGGAGGCTGGCGTGGCGGCGGTGATGCCGGCCTATCCTGAGATCGACGGTACGCCGTGCCACGCGAACCGCTGGCTGCTTACCGAGGTACTGCGCCGTGACTGGGGATTCACCGGACTGGTGACCTGCGACTACGGCGGCGTCGACAAGCTGATGCACGGATATCATGTCGTAGCCGACCTGGCGACAGCCGCCGAAACCGCCCTGCGCGCCGGCGTCGACATGGATCTCCCCGAAAGCCGCAACTACAGCCTGCTGCTGGCGCGGATGCAGAATGGCGAGGTACGCGAACTGGTCGTCGCGGCGGTGCGCCGCGTGCTGTATCTGAAATTCCAGCTTGGCCTGTTCGAGCGTCCTTACGCCGAGGCGGCTGAGGCGGCCGCCATCCTCGGCAGCCCGGCGCAGCGCAGCCTGGCCGAGAGCGCCGCCCTGGCGGTCCCGGTGCTGCTACAGAACCACAATCAAGTGCTGCCACTGGATGCCCGACGCCATCGCCGCATCGCCCTGATCGGCCCGCATGCCGAGTTCAAGCATCTCGGCGATGACCGGTCGGGCCGGGTGACCATCGCCGAGGGCTTCCGTGCCCATCTGCCGCCTGGGGTCGACGTGACCATCGCCCAAGGCTGCGCGCTCACCAATCTCGACCATCAGCAGGTGACCTACCTGGCGGAGACCTCCGGTTCCGGCCTGACCGAACTGCAGCGCCAGGATGTCGATCCCGCGCTGGCGGCCATCCTCGCCGATGCGCGGGCCCGCGAGCTGCCGCTGAGCGCCGAACGCGCAGCCATCCAGGCCGCCGCCGACCTGGCCCGCTCCTGCGATGTGGCGGTGGTCTGCCTGGGCGACAGCAGCCACTGCCTGGGCGAGAACTACACCCCGGCCCGGCGCTGCGACCGGGATGACCTCGGTCTGCCCGGCAACCAGCTGGAACTGCTGCGCAGCGTGAAGGCCACCGGCGTGCCCGTGGTGCTGGTGCTGCTGCACGGCCGGGCCCATGCCCTGGGCGCCTACCTCGACCAGGCCGATGCCATCCTCGACTGCTGGTCGCTGGGCGAGGCGCGCGGCACGGCGGTGGCTCGCATCCTGTGGGGCCTGGCCGAGCCGCGCGGCCGCCTGAACTTCACTCATCCCCTGACCACCGGTTCGATACCCTGCCACTACGGCCAACGGCCGCTGGGCTATGCCAGGGAATACACCTTCCGCGATGCCAAGGTCGCCTTCCCCTTCGGCCATGGCCTGACCTATACCAGCTTCGTCCTCGGCCCGCCGGCGGCTCCGGCCAGGCTGCCGGCTGGAGAATCCGCGCGGGTGGCGGTGACGGTGCGCAACACCGGCACGCGCGCCGGCAGCTGCGTCGTCCAGGTCTATCTCAACGACCGCGTCAGCTCGGTGACCCGTCCCGAGCGCTTCTTGGTCGCCTGGTCGCGGGTGGAACTGCAGGCCGGCGAGGAGCGGCTGGTCGAGATCGAGGTGCCGGCACGCCGCTTCGCCATGCATGGCAGCGATGGCATCGAGCGCATCGAACCTGGCCTGTTCGGCATCGGCGTCGGTCTCGACAGCCAGACCCTGGTGTGGACTGAGACGGACGTCGTCGCGAGCGCCCAGCAGGCCGGACATGGCGGTGCCTGAGCAGACGAGCGAGACGATGCCCACGCTCAGCCCGCTGGCTGACAGCTGATTGCCCCCGGTCGCTACCGCCCACCATGTTCCGTCCCATGACCGTCCGCGTCCGCATCGCCCCATCCCCCACCGGCGACCCCCATGTCGGCACCGCCTACATCGGCCTGCTCAACTGGTGCTTCGCCAAGCGTCACGGCGGGAAGTTCATCCTGCGCATCGAGGACACCGACCGCACCCGCTGCACCGAGGCCAGCGCCCAGGCGATCTACAGCTCGCTGAAGTGGCTGGGGCTGGACTACGACGAGGGCCCCGACGTCGGCGGCGACCGTGGGCCGTACGTGCAGTCGGAACGGGTGAAGCTCGGCATCTACAAGCGCTACGCCGACCAGCTGGTGACCCAGGGCGACGCCTACCCGTGCTTCTGCACCAGCGAGACGCTCGACGGCATGCGCAAGGCGCAGATGGCGGCCAAGCAGCCGATCATGTACGACCGCCGCTGCCGCGCGATCGATCC
>JFJP01023600.1_pt1 | contig 10895 bp, 6 predicted proteins | sample 431651 | NCBI WGS metagenome assembly JFJP01 (sample SAMN02602958, study PRJNA72255) | Microbial mat metagenome, whole genome shotgun sequencing project. | biome: fresh water; feature: sink hole; material: water; isolation source: purple microbial (photo- and chemosynthetic) mats found in...
CCGTCCTGGCTGCGCTGGATTGGCGGCATCCTGCTTGCGGCCCTGTTTCCAATCTGGGTTCATTTTGCGGCCTTGCGGCTGGAATTGCCCGGAACAGGAATGGGTGGTGGCGGTTTCGTCGGCCGAAGCCTGTATGCCCTGCTCCAGCGTGTCTTCGGTGATTATGGATTTGTGCTTGTCGCAGTGTGCTTGACTCTCATCGCGGGGCGTCTTTTTTTTGGCATGTCGTATCGTGCCCTGATGGATAAATGCGCGCTCTGGCTGTCGCCTTTGCAGTGGCTTAGCCAGAGGATTTCAGTCTGGCGGCAGGAGAATGCCGATAAAGGCGATACCCCTGTCCCCAGACCGCCGCAACGGGCAGCCGCCAAGTCCCGTCCACCAGAGGAGGCGCGCAGGGAAGAGCCCCGGATTCCCAAGGCGGCACAGCCCAAGTCTGTCAAACCCGTCCCTCTTGCCCGTCCAGTGGCTTTCGGCGGCAACCTGCCGCCGATAGATCTTCTGGCTCAGGTGCCGGCATCACGTATTTCCATTCCCAAGGCTGTTCTGGATAGACAGTCCCAGGCGCTTACGTCCTGTTTTGCCGACTTTGGCATCCAGGGGGAGGTGCAGGGGGTGCAGCCCGGGCCGGTCATCACCATGTTCGAGTTCAAGCCCGCGCCGGGCGTCAAGGTCAGCCGTATCGCAGGCATGAGCGACGACCTGGCTCTGGCGCTGAAAGCCCGGGCCGTGCGCATCGTGGCTCCCCTGCCCGGGCGTGACACGGTGGGCATTGAAATCCCCAACGAGCAGCGGCAGATCGTGTACCTGCGGGAAATACTCGACGATCCGGCTTTTGCCGACACCAAGGCCCAACTGCCCCTGGCCCTTGGCATGGACATCCAGGGTAACCCCAAGATCGCCGATTTGGCCAAGATGCCGCACATGCTCGTGGCCGGAGCCACGGGCGCGGGCAAATCCGTGTGCCTGAACTGCCTGCTCCTGAGTATCGTCTACAAGCACGACCCCGAGCACGTGAAGCTCCTGCTGGTCGATCCGAAGCGTATCGAACTGGCTGTCTACGGTGCACTTCCGCATCTGGTGCATCCCGTGGTCACGGACATGCATTTGGCCAAGAATGCTCTTGAGTGGGCGGTCTACGAAATGGAGCAGCGCTACGAGGCCATGGCCAGAACGGGAGTGCGGCACATCACCACCTACAATCAGAAACTCTCTGAGATGGGCGACGACCGCCCCGAAGACATGCGTGATCTGAAGCCTTTTCCGTATCTCATCATCGTGGTCGACGAGCTGGCCGACATGATGATGACGGCGGCCAAGGAAGTGGAAGGCAGCATCGTCCGCCTGGCTCAACTGGCGCGGGCCTCGGGCATCCACCTCATCCTGGCCACCCAGCGGCCTTCGGTGGACGTGGTCACGGGCATCATCAAGGCCAATTTTCCCTCGCGAATCGCCTTCCAGGTCAGTTCCAAGCACGACTCGCGGACCATCCTCGACGGGATCGGCGCGGAATACCTTCTCGGCCATGGTGACATGCTCTTCAAACTCAGCGGCGGCAACATACAGCGGGTGCACGGCGCCTTCGTGGGCGATGACGAGATCGCGCGCGTGGTCACGTACTGGGAGAAACAGCGGCCGCAGCGTTTCGATGTTGATTTTGCGGAATGGAATACGGCTGGCGATGGCGGTGTCGAAGGAAACGGGGGCTCAAGCGACGTCCTGGACGATCCCAAATATGCCGAAGCCATCGATTTCGTCTCCGACCAGGGACGGGCGTCCATCTCCATGATCCAGCGCCGCCTGCGCATTGGCTTCAATCGTGCGGCTCGCTTCATCGAACAGATGGAAGTGGACGGGGTCATCGGGCCCCAGGACGGCAGCAAGCCCCGGCTGGTGCGCAAGAAGGATTAGGTAGGGGAGAGAGGATGCCTCCGGCGGGCAGGGGACCCGTCCCCTGCACCCCTGACAGGGGGGCTGGATCGTCTTGAGCCGGGAGGGTCATTCTTCCATGAGCAAGAAGCGGGGTACTGTGAGGCCGTCGTGCTCCACGCTCTCTATGAACATGGTCAGAGGGCGCACCCACAGGCCTGTGTCGTTGTAGAGAGGGCGGTAGACCACCATGTCCTCCAGACCTTCGCTGTGCCGGGCCACGCCCAGCACCTCGTATTCCCCGCCCTTGAAATGCCGGTAGCGGCCAGGGCGGGGATGATTTTTGCCGCCGGTGTCGAACCCTGTCATTACTCATCCTCCTGCTTTTTTTTTATGAAGACGTCCTTGCCGTTCATCCTTATCCTGCGGACCCGCAGCGTTCCCTCGGCATGCAGCAGCGTAGCGTCGAGTTGCGGGCGGCCGTCGCGCATGCCCATGCCCACAATCCCGTATGCGGCCCAGAGCATGCGCGCCGCCGCGCCCGTGTACCAGCTCCACCCGCCCCGGCCTTCGTAGCCCGGCCCGGAATAGATGTCGGCGGGCTGCTGGTGGGGTGGCAGTCCGTAAATATCCAATTCTTCTGAACAGGTATGGGCCAGAGGAGAGATCTTGAGCCAGATGCGCAGCGCATCCTCGCGCCGGCGAAGAGCCTCCGCCGTATCCCCGTTCTGCGCGGCCCGGAGCGCAAGGGAGGTCAGCGCATCCACCATCCAGGACGCGCCGTGGGAATACTGCGCGCCGTTTTCCCGCACCCCGGGGGGGTAATCGGCGATACGGCCCGGATACGGATGCGAGTTCTCGTCGAAAAAAGGATCCAGAAGCAGAACCATGTTCTCTTTTTCCAGACGCTCAAGTCCGGACAGGAGTGCCTTCTCCCCCTGCTCCGGATCGACGGCGCCGGAGAGGAGCGGCCAGGACGCGCACAGGGCGTCGGCATAGTCCAGAATCTCGCCGTTGTCGCGAACGGCGCGAACAAAGTGGTCCTCGCGCCACATCTCCTGTAGGGCGGCGCCCAGCCTGGTGGCGTGTGCCTCGTATTTTTGAGCATGGCGGGATGGCCCGGTCAGCATGGCGATGGAGCGCAACACGTCGTGCAGGAGAAATCCGAGCCAGACGCTTGTGCCCGCGCCCTTGAGGCCCACCGCGCTCAAGCCGTCATTCCAGTCATGGGCGGCCATGAGGGGCAGTCCGTTGCTTCCCATCCTGGACAGGGTCAGATCCACGGCGCGCAGGCAGTGTCCCAACAGAGGTTCCTCGTCCCTGGAGGTTCTGGGCACGAAGGCGATGCCCTCCTGACCACGGGGAATCTCCTGCCCTTCAAGGTAGGGGATGGATTCCTCCAGAATGGACCGGTCCCCGGTGGCTTCGACATAGCGGCAGGTCATATAGGCCAGCCAGAGGTGCGGGTCCGAGGCCCTGTTGCGCATACCCAGGCCAGTTCGCCCTTCCGGTGTCTGATGCCACCATTGCAGTACATCACCACTCAGGAATTGCTGCCGGGCATGCAGAAGTATCTGGGCCCTGGCCCGGTCTGGATGGGAGAGAACCAGAGGCAGGACGTCCTGCAGCTGGTCGCGAAATCCGAAGGCCCCGCTGCGCTGCTGCGGTCCCAGACGGCCCCACAGACGGGCAGTCAGGAGCTGGTAGGGCAGCCAGATATTGACCAGGCGGTCGAAGGCCGGGCTGTCGGTTTCGACGCGTGTCCTGCCCAGAAGTTCCTGCCACCAGCTTCTGGTGCGTCCGAGCGCCGCGAGAACATCCTCCGTCCGGGTCAGTGCGGCCATGAGCTGCCGTGCGGTTCCGGCATCCCTCGTCTGCCCGATCATGACATGCATGCTGGATTCCCCGCCGGGTGGGACGGTGATACTCCAGGCCAGTGCAGCCACAGTGCCGCCGCCATCCTTCTGTTTTGAATCCGGCTCCCCGAAGACGACCATGTGCGGATCGCAGAGCGTGCGCCCCTCGCCCAGAAAACGGTTCAGGCTCGTTTCCGTGCAGGACAAGGGAAGGCTTGCGCCGACAAAGGCGCATCCTTGCTGGAACGGATTGTCGGGGCGCTGGAAGAAGAGCGCCTTGGCGCTTTGTTCCACCGTGATCTGCCCGGCGGAATCAAGGGGTGTTTCGGCCAGGACCATATGGGCGAAGAAGGTCACCGTGAAGGTCACCGATTTCTCCCCTCCGTTGATGATGCGCAGGAGGCGGGCCTCCATGGGTTGGTCGTGGAGCACGAAGGCGGTGAGTTCGGTCGTGATCGTACCCCTGCTTTGGCGGAAAGCGCAGTGCCCAAGCCCGAAGGTGACATCGGCAGCGGCCGCCCTGTCGCGATAGGGAATGAAGGTCGGCGAAGACAGTTCGCCCGTGTCCGTGTCTCGCAGATAGATGATCTGGCCCGGATCCTGGGTGGCCTTGGCGTCGGGGCCGAAAGGGGTGATGGCGTTTTGCTGTGAATTGCCCATGAAGGAGCAAAAAGATCCGTCACTGTTGGCCAGAGTGCCGTATCCCAGCTCGTTGACCAGGAGATGCGCCCAGAGGCGGGGAGTTTTCCAGCTCAGAAACAGTTTTTCTCCGTCGTCGGAAAAGGAAAAGAGTGTTTCCGGTGTCGGGTGGAGCATGTCGCGGGGAGAGGCTTCCTTGATGGCGCGGGATCTTCGTTTCAGAGCTGGCGCCTGCACGGTCCCGGAGTCAGGCAGGCCAAGGATTTCTCGGAGCATCTGCGCGCCCTGGGCGGCCGAGGGGGCGTACCCGTCAGCGAGCAGAATCTCCACCGAGCCCCTTGGTTCGAGATCGACGATGATGCGCAGGGAGGCCATGGGGTCGAAGGTGTAGTGCAGGTCCCTGTCGGCCGGATCGCGCGGCGGTCTCGTCAGCCCTTCGGGCGCGTTCAAGGTGCCGTGACCGAGAAAGTCGGTCCGGCTGTCCTCATAGCCAGCAAGGCTGGCCCGCGCCTGGTCCGGAATGTGGGCTGCGTGGAAGAAGACTTCCGGGGACGGTCTGGAATGTGCGGGGTCTGTTGGCAGGGTCTTGAGCATGCGATTTGCGCTGAAGACGGCATTGAGTTCCGGCACGAACCATGTGGCGATGTGCAGACGGTTGTAGAAGGGGTGGCGCAGTTGCGGATTCGGATCGTTCAGGCAGATTTCCCGGTACGAGGTCAGCTCAAGGCGTCTGGGACCTGCCTGGGTGTTCGTCAGGCGGATTCGCCAGATTTCCGCGCTGTGCTTCTGCGGAACGAGGATATCCGTCCGGGCCTCGATACCTTGGCAGTCGCACTCCAGCCGGCAGGAGAGCGGACCCGTGGAGCACGTGCTGGTCCGTGCGTCGTCGCGACGGACGGGACGGCTGCCCATGGACCAGGGGGGAGATCCCTCTTCGCGCAGGTACAGGAATTTGCCGGCGTTGTGCATGGGCGACAGGGGGCGGTTGGTCAGATCGAGTTCCTTGCCGTGATTGAGCGCACTAAAGACCCTGCTGTAGCCCCGCCCCTCCGCGGTCATCACTGACGTGTAGACGCCATTGCGCAGGATGATGTCCTGCGCAAGGCCAGGAGGCTCAGGGGTTGTGCTTGCGGAGTCGGGCAGGGAAATTTTTCGGAAACCGAACAGGCTGATGGCCAGCGCCGTGCCCACAAAGAGGGCGAGCAACAAGGCCATGGGTGCGGCCTGCCCCTGCCCCGTGTTCTGAATGGCCTCGGCCCCGTCCCAGACAAAGGCCCAGTCTGCGCCCATGGGCAGGAAGAAGGGGATGAGCAGTGGCGCCCAGGTGGCGAAACGGCGCAACGCTTCCGGGATGCAGCGCGTCCGGCCGGGATGTCCCTTGAAGCGGGCCAGCATTTCGTCCAGGGCGTCGCCCCCGACGAAGGAAAGGTTGACCAGGGTGGCCACGCGCAAGCCCATGTGATCGAACCAGATCAGGATGCGAAACCAGTCGTATGCGAGCAGATACAGGAACGTCTGTATGCTCCATTCCCGAAAGGCTCCGGGAGTGAGCGTCATGTTTTGCCATATCGCGGCGGCAGTGCGGATGGCACCGTCCTGATTGTACCAGGAGGGGTCTGGAGAGATGCGCAGGAGCGAATAGATGACCGGGGCCATCCACAGCCCCCAGCGCAGGACGCGCACGGTCTGTTCGGCCACGGCGATGAGTCCTTCGCGACTGAAGAGACGGCGTACCGGAGCCCAGCTGCGGGCGAACAGCGCGGCCAGGAAAAAGAAGTTCACGCTGAAGAGGGGGGCGGCCAGAGACCAGTTGATGACTCCTGAAAGGGATTCGTTGAAAAGGATCCGCGCACTCCCGGCATGCGTGCCCAGGTTCATGGCTCCCCATTTGCTGAACAGCGGGTAGATGACATAGTCACCCGCGCCTGGAACGTGCAGGGTGACATAAAGGCGGAATTTGCCGAGCACTGCGGCAGATTGACTCGGATCAAGATACCACGCGAGGGCACCACCGACAAAGCCGCCAAGCAGGGCTCCGTTCAGATGGACGCGCCAGCTTTGCAGATGCAGGCGTTTGCCGCGGGCTATCTCCAGCGCGTCTACGAGGGCATTCCCTCCCGCGTAGACCAACGCGCCGATGCCGGCACCCAGCAGGAAACGATCGCCCGGGCTTTGAAGCATGAGGTGCTGAAGCGGAATGATATACAGGCCGCATCCGGAAATGGCCCCGCGAAGGTAGAGATGGGGCTGCAGCGCGCTATCCGCCAATCGTGAGAAAAAGGGTTGGCATCCGTCAAAGGATTCGAGCAGGGTTTTGGCCACGGGCATGAAAAGTGCGCCCAAAGCAAGGTGGAGCAGCAGCGGTTGCGCCATCAGTGCCGCATTCGCAATGCTGGTTCGGGCCAGACCGTCGAGCAGAAAGAGCAGCCCGAGGAAGAGCGCGCCGTACACCGCGCCCTTGCCGAGGCCATCGCGGAAGTAGTGCGCGCCCCAGTATCCGGTGGGTCGCCTGCCTTTGAGCGCGTCCATGAACAGGCCGGTGAGCAGGAAGGTCTGTCCCCACAGCCCTGCCTGAGCCAGAGCCACGGACAGGATGGCGGCGCAGATGCCGACCAGGGGCGGCAGCGCGGCGATGTGCCCGCCTGACCCCAGGTCGGCCGCAAGAGGGGTCAGCCCGGCAAAAGTCGCGCTGGCCAGCAGTACAACCCAGGTTCGCGGTTCGTGCATGATCGTGCGTATGCACAGGGCATTCAAGATCAGGATAGTGCCCAGGTTGAAGCCTGACAGCACGAGCACGCGGCCGCAAAGCTCGTGTCCGCGGGAGCCCAGCAATCCGGATCCTGGCAAGAGTGCCCCCATCTGCTGGAGCAGGCCCGGGGTCTGCAGAACGAGCAGCCAGTTGAAGGCAAATGGCATGGCGAGCAGGCTGCACTGGGCAAGCAGGGACGGGTATCGGCCTCTGCGGGACAGAGAAACGGCAAGCAAAGAAATCTGCGCCATGGATATGAAGGCCGCGCACAGGGGGCTCAGGCGGAGCAGATCCGCCCAGTTTCCCGGTGCCTGCCAGATGGCGACGTGTCCGCTTGAGGCCATGGTCAGCGCGGCGGTGACAAGGACGGCGCGCAGCCCTTCATTCGCGCTCGGAAGGTGGCGGGTGGCGCTTAGGCTCAATGTGGCCGCGCTGATCAGCGTGATGGCGCCGGCCATGAGCGCGGCGTCCAATGGCGCGGAAGGCAACGGCAGGTTCTGGAGCCAGGATGGAAGGCCGGCAAAAACGATCATGGCTGCGGGGGCAAAGGCGAGCAGGGCCGCGCAGAAACCGAGTCGGTAGAAGCAGGAGGAAGTCGACAGCGGAGGTATGTTCACGCGTAGTCCTGTCTGCTGAGGAGTGCGGGGTGTAATTCTGGTCAGCCATGCGGAGTGCAAGGCCAAACCTTCTGTCTCTCTTTGTCATCAGGCTCTGCCAAATTCAAGGCTTGCGTTGGATTGGAGTGCGCGGGTACAGGTGACCGTGCCGAAACGTTTCCCGCAGGACTGAAGCTCCGCAATGGCAATGTGCAGGCGGAGCATGACGGGGCGGGGATCGCGCAATGTTTTTTCAGGAAGCGCCCCCTTGCGGCCGCGCCTTCGAGTATGGTCGGGAGGACCGATGGATCTTGATCTGGAAGCTATGGTCGGCCGGCTGGGCGAATCCCTGCTTCTTCAGGGCGCGCGCATGGCCACGGCCGAATCCTGCACCGGGGGGCTTGTGGCCAGCACCCTGACGGATGTGTCGGGAAGTTCGCGTTGGTTCGAGGGCGCGGTCGTGGCCTACGACAACCGCGTCAAGATGCGCCTGCTCGGAGTGCCCGAACAGGTTTTGGCCTGTCATGGGGCGGTCAGCCAGGCCTGTGTGGAGTGTATGGTGAAGGGGGTGTGCGATCTGATGAAGGTTCCCGTCGCCCTTGCCATATCCGGTATCGCCGGGCCGGACGGCGGAACTTTGGACAAACCCGTGGGCCTGGTCTGGATGGCGTGGCGAATTAACGGAAGAGTCTGGAGCCGGGAATTTCGATTTCAGGGTACGCGCCGTGAAATCAAGATGCTCAGCGTGCGAGAGGCAGTTATAGGGATGCTCTGATCATAAAAAAACGGCGCTTCAGGTGAAGCGCCGAAAAAACGGGAGAAATGGCACCGGAACCGGGCGTCAGTTCAGATAGTCGCCGCGGTTGAACTTGAACTCTTCCGTGGTGGTCAGGATGTCCAGCTCTTCGACCATGGTCTCGAGCCCCTGAACCGGGGTCTGGGCCAAGTCACCCTTGACCTCCTGGATGTTTTGGCGAATGTCGGCGAGCAGGTTGTAGCCTTCCCGCAGATTGCCGTCTTCCGAGCCGATGATTTGGGAATAATCTTCCCACTTGGAAAGCAGTGCATTCATCTTGTCCATGACCGTCTGCTCTGTTGGTTTTTGCAGCATGGCGGCCTGCAAGGCCTGATCAAGTCGAACCATGGGACCGGTCGCAGGCGCGGTTGAGCTGGTTGCGGCGGTGGATTCATGACCCAATTCCTGGGCCAGGGCCTGCGCGAATCCTTCGCCTTGAGTGTTCCGGGCCGTGTTTTTGTGTTGGAGCTGCAGGGCAGCCAATTGATCCGAGGTGATTTTCATGGCCATCTCCTTCCTTTTTGCACCAGACTAAGCAAAGTTCCTGCCAAGATAAACTTTGATTGTAATATATGAAAATACATGAATTTTATTTGCACGGGGCGGAAAGGTTTGCCGGGCACCGCCGCACGTCCTTGTGGTCGGCATGTACCAGTCTCGCCGGACCCCGGTCAATGTGCTGGAGAGGGCGGCAATGGTGAGGCATGCATTTCAAGTGGAAGCGCAGGAGCTCAGGAGGGGGGGGCTTGTCATCTACCCGACGGAGACTTTTTATGCTCTTGGCTGTCTGGCCATGGTGCATCCTGCCGTGGAACGCGTTTTTGCAGTCAAGGCGCGTCCGGCGGACAAGCCACTGCCGCTCATCGTCTGTGATTGGGAGATGGTCGGGCGTTTTGTGCGCCTGCGCAATGCGGAAGAGGAATTGGCCCGGAAATTTTGGCCCGGTGCGCTCTCCATCGTGGTTCACGTCGACCCTGGAGTGAGTCCACTTGCGCGCGACAGCGCGGGACTTTCGGCGGTGCGCATGACTCCGCACAATATTGCCGCGCAGCTTTGCCGAGAAGCGGGCGGGCCTCTGGTTTCTTCCAGCGCCAATCGCAGCGGGCGTCCGCCCGTGGCCAGCCCAAATGAACTCGACCCCGAACTCGTGCACCTGTCGCAAGCACTGGTCGTGGACGCCGCTCCATGGCCTGCAGGCGGACTGCCTTCAACTCTGGTGGCCATCGCGAAGGATGGCGTTGTTCGAATTTTGCGCGCAGGAGCTATATCGGTCGAGGAGATATCCGCGGCAGGATTCGAGGTGGCTCCTTAGTACAATTTTTTTTTGAGACATCGCCATGCTGCGGGGGTTGAAGAAGAGTGGGTTTAAAAATTTGAATTTTCGGGGCGAGGCATCAATTCTTGGTCGAATAAATACATGTATAATTTCAAGTGATTATATTTTTTCTTAATAAAATTTGTGCTGGATTTATTTTGGCCCGCCCTTTGCTAGGTGTAGAATAACTTCCTCTTTTTGCCAAAATCGGCTCCCGCATCGCAAGGTGCGGGGGCCGATTTTGTTTAGGCCCCGAAAAATGGCCTCCAGTTCCACCTGAGCGCTATCTCGTGCCTGGACTCTCCTCGCTTCTTTCGTCGCGGCCGCGACGTTGGCCATGTATGCTCTGTGATGGCGCAAGCCCTTGGCGCAGGGGGTACTGCGAATATTTTTGCAGTTCGTTTTTTGGTCAAGTCGCTTTTTTTTGGAGTTGTAAGGTTTTTGTAACGATTCTGCGTTCACCGGTTTCTCGCTTCAAGTCCTGAGAAAATGATGCTAGGCAAGTTTCAAGAGAATTGGCATAAGCAGGAAAAAAGGGTATCATGCATAAAATCCGGGTTTTTTCCATCGAGTGCGGGCAATGCGGATCGCCAGTGGCGCAGCGGAATCCCTTTCCCACGGTGGATATCGTGCTGTATCGGCCCGGGCAGGGGATATTGCTCATTGAACGTCGCAATGCTCCGCATGGGTGGGCCTTGCCCGGAGGGTTCATCGATTGCGGGGAAAGCGCCGAGCAGGCTGCGGTTCGCGAGGCGCGGGAGGAGACCGGCCTTGACGTGCGCCTGACCGGCCTCCTCGGGGTGTACTCCGACCCGTCCCGTGATCCGCGTTTTCACACACTGAGCGTGGCTTATACGGCTGAATGCGACGAGGATGAGATTCCCTGTGCCGGTGACGACGCCAAGAATGCCCGGTTTTACCCGCTGGATGGATTGCCGGAAGACATTGCCTTTGACCACCGCAGAATCGTAGCCGATTTTGCCGATACAATGAGCAGGAGCGCATGATCACACCGCCCCACGACATAGTATTCCTTACTTCGGAAATCTATCCGTTCTCAAAATCAGGAGGCCTGGCC
>JFJP01027682.1_pt1 | contig 10894 bp, 11 predicted proteins | sample 431651 | NCBI WGS metagenome assembly JFJP01 (sample SAMN02602958, study PRJNA72255) | Microbial mat metagenome, whole genome shotgun sequencing project. | biome: fresh water; feature: sink hole; material: water; isolation source: purple microbial (photo- and chemosynthetic) mats found in...
AAATAAAAATATAAATAAAACTTAAAGTAAAAAAAAAGATTTATTTTTCTTTATAAAACAACGTTTTCAAACGAAATATAATTAAAAAAAAAAAAAAATTTTAAAAAAACACCCTATCACCAAACACATAAACAAAAATGGGAGGCTGGAAAGATTATATTACTTTCTTAGGAAATGAAGGAGTCACTGAAACATCTCACATCTTTGGCCATGATGGTAGCGTCTGGGCATCGTCCACAGGACTTGCAGCAGTAAAGACCTTTTAAATATTTCTCTTTTTTAAAATACTACCCAAAATTTTCTACAAATATAAACATTTTTTTCTTTTCTTTTACAGTTAAAGGTCTCTGATATCGAGATTGCTGATGCCAATAATGCAGAAAAAACCGTGAAACATCATTGCGATGAGAAGAAGAACCTTTTGGAAGCTTTGGCTAATAAGGGAGTCGCAAAGGACCCCGCTGGTGTTAGAATCAATGGTGAAAAGTACATGACTGTCAGATTCGATGGAGATTCAAAGATTTGGTACTTGAAAAAGAATAAGGGTGGAGCTTGCATTTGCGTCACCACTCAAACCATTCTTTTTGGATCTTGGCACTCTGATCACAAAAACGCTGTAATTTAAAAGATTTCCATTAAATTTTTTTTGCTTGTTCTTAAAATTTGCTAATTTTTTATTTATTTTTTTCAGAAAGGAGCACCACAAATGCTAACTATTAAGAAAAAGGTCTTAAAAAGCGACTAAAAATACATAAGAAAAAAAATTAAGATTTGAAATAAAAAAAAAAAATTTCCATTTTTTTTTATCTAAAACAAAAAAAAATTAAAAAATTTGTGCTTCTGATTTTTTTTTATCGTTTTTAAATTCTTTTTCCTTTTTTTTTTTCAAAAATAACTATAACTTAAAAAAATTAAGAAACAAATTTTCGAATTTTAAAAAAAAAAATTTCAATTTTTTTTTTAATAATTAACACTAAAAATAACTTAAACCCCCGAGAAACATTAAACCAATGAATGAATTACTCTCATTTCAAACATCCCATCACTCCTCAAACAATCCCTGTCAACCCACCGGCATGCAAGCTCTCCAATCTTCGATCCTCGAAAAAAATGACAGAATTTTTCTAAAATACAAAGCAAACAAAAAAAAACTAAACACATCAACTTCATCTTTATTTTTCCAGCCTCTAATCAATCACCTAGATTCTCTTTCCAACTCCTCAAACTGTAAACTCTTCCAATCAATGCATATAAAATATAACAATTCCCTAATGTCCTTGAAAGAAATGACACTTCCTTTGGTGAATAAAAGTAAAAAAACACCAGATAATAATAACATCATTTATTCAATGAATTCAAGATTGAAAGAAATCCACATTTTACAACAAGAAAACAAGCTTTTGAAGCAGCTACTTCATGCAAAAAAAATTGAATTAGAAGATTTTGATGAGTTTAAAATCGCAATGAACAATGGGAACTTCGATTCCAATGCCAATTTCAATGAAAAAAGAGTCAATTGCCTGAAAGGACAGATCATAAAACAGCAGAAATACATAAAAAAACTCGAAAAAACTTTCAAATTAATGAAGATTTTCTATGAGGACTCGAAGAGTTTTATGAGTCTTTTCCTTGAATTAAGCTCGAAAAACCAGGAGAAAACCAAAGGGAAATACAGAGTGAAATTTCCTGTGAAGATCGAAGAAACTTTACAAAGAATGGATTCAGATGTGTTTAAGCTTTCTGTGGATAAATTGATGAAAAGCTTTAAGAATCCAGATCTCTTGAAAGATTTTATGGAGAATTTCAAAAATGCTTATCAAAAAATTCTAACTTGTGAAAGAAGCAATGAAGAATTTAAAGGACTTTTTAAAAAAGTCAAAGCTAATGGAAATAATCAGAAAAATACTCTAGAATATCAGAGTCCGATAACAGTTTTTGTGGAGAAATATAAGAAATTCTTCAATATAAAGACAGTATTAGATGTGATTGAGCCTATGGAAACTGAGAGAATTACTGTGAATTTCGAGAATTTGTTAACTTTGAACAAAAAAGTGGAAAGTTTATTCCAAAAATTGAATTCTATTGAAATTTTTAAAAATAATGACTTTTATATCAATTCTAATCCATTCCTTTCAGAGGAAAACCATGAGAATTTCGTGGATTTTCTGGCAAAAAACAACCAAACACATTTTTTAACGTTGAATTATAAACAAATAATGGGTTTGGAATCTCGTTTAGCCAATTTATTGAACGAATTGATCCAGTTTGAATACAATTTCCTCTATCAAAAAGAAGAAATCAACCTAGATAAACTCACAAATATACAAGAAAAGCTCAGAAATAATATAGGGAAATTGATCGAATTAGGGGTTCGGCTTTCTGATACTGAAGATGCGAATTTATTGTATATTTTAGAGAAAAATACAACACAAGAAAGAGAAAATACTAAAGAAAAAAATGATTTAATTGTGATGCTTGGGAAAAATAGTGAAGAAATTAAAAGAGATTTCAAGAATTGCTGTATATATATAAAGGAATTTATGGTGAGTTTGCCAGAAAGTGTGTTAAATGATGAAATGCAACAAAAGAAAATAAAGAAAATTGACTTTTTAATCGATGTTCTAACTGCAATTTTCGAACAAAGGGATGTTTTTCATCAAATATTGGAGTTGGATTTACGAAAACAAAAGGAAACAATTGAGTTATTAAAGGAAGGGCTCGCAGAAGTGCAGGTTTTCTTTGAAGAAAAAAACAATAATTATACAGAATTCTTCTTGGAGTTGCAAAGCAAACTAATAGAGCTTTCTAATACAATTGAAGTGCTTGCTGATAATAAAAATGATACGGTTTTTAAGAGAATGAAGAAGAAATTGGGAGAAATTGTGGAGTTCTTTTCCAAAATGCCCTTTGAAAACCCCTCGGAAAAAAGAATGAAGGTCAAAAGATTGTTCAAGGAGTATGAGATAAAATTTAATATTTTGCTTAATAAATGGAATTGTTTCCAATCTAAAGTTTCAGAAATTAAAAAAAAACTATAATTTTGCATTTTATTCTTTAAAAAAAAAAAATTAAAAATTTATTCAAAAAAAATAAAAAATTTTATTAAAATAATTAAAAAAAAAAAATATATCATCGAAATTCCAATAAAAAACCAAATTATAAATCAAAAGATCGAGGTATCAAAATATCATCCCAAAACACAACCGCAACAAAACTAAAAAATGCTTTCAAAACATTTATTCAAATCCTTTTTTCCCCGAAACCTCCCCCGTGCTTTCTTCTCCACCGCTCCTCCCCCCCCTACAACAGATCTTTCTGAGACTTTAACTACATCTCCGAACGTGCAACTCGTTATGAATAGTCCAACAGACTCTTGTAATTTCCTGCAAAATGTCAAGGCATATTTCGATGAGGCAGCCACCTATTCCAATATCCGCCACGACCTTCTCGGGATAATGCGGGAAGGCCGTTCAGCTATTAAGATGATGATCACATTGGTCAGAGACAATGGAAAAGTTGAGTTTATTCCTAGTTTTCGAGCCCATCATGTCTACAATTATTTGCCAGTTAAAGGTGGTACAAGATTCTCTCCAGAAGTCGATTTATTAGAAGTAGAAGCGTTATCCCTTCTTATGAGTGTCAAGTGCTCAATAGCAGGATTGCCTTTCGGAGGAGCTAAAGGAGGAGTCAAAATAGATCCCAGGAAATATTCCTTAAGAGAATTAGAAACAATCACAAGAAAATATGCAGTGGAACTTGCTAAAAATGGCTTTATGGGAGCTCATATTGATGTTCCTGGACCTGATGTGGGTACTGGAACCAGAGAAATGAGTTGGATGGCAGATGCATATAAGAGATTGCTTGGCTACCAAGATTTACATGCAGAGGCTTGCGTGACCGGAAAGAGTTTAAGTTCTGGAGGGATCAGAGGAAGAACTGAATCAACTGGTTTAGGAGTCTATTACGCAATGAGAGAGTTTATGGACAGCGAGTACATGCTTAAGAAGTTCAACTTAGAAAAAGGTTTAAAGAATAAAACATTTATTGTTCAGGTATGTAGAAATATACAATAATTTTTTTAATATTGTTTTTTGAAAAAAAAAAACGAATAGGGATATGGAAATGTTGGCTATCATGCAAGCAAATATTTACATGAAGCTGGAGCGAAATTGATCGGAGTTTTAGAACATGATTGCGCGATTTTCAACAAAGATGGAATCAATCCTGGAGACCTTTTTAATTTTAAATTAACTTCAAGAAGGAAATCCATTAAGAGCTATCCAGGCGCAGAAATGTTCCTTGATGATAGAGTTCTATCACAAAAATGTGACTTCCTTATACCTGCTGCTCAGGAATGCGTTATTAACAGGTTTGTTTGAAAGAGAGATTCCTCTTTAAAATCATTTGTAGATATGTTGCTTCAAAAATTGATTGCAAAGTTTTGGTTGAAGCTGCCAATGGTCCCACCACATTCCAAGGAGAAAAGATCTTAGAATCGAGAAAAATTTGTGTTTTGCCTGATGTTGTCGTGAATGGAGGAGGTGTGACAGTGTCCTATTTTGAGTTTTTGAAGAATATGGAACATAGAAACCCAGGAAAAATTATGAAAAAAGTAGGATTTTTAATAAATAAAAAATTTTCTTTCTTTTTTAAATTTTTTTTTGAATTTGATTAAAAAATTATTTTTTTTTAAAAATTTAGTGGGAAGAAAACTCCAAAAAAAATCTTTTAAAATTAGTCAATGAACTCATTGAAGTCCCATTTGATATCGATGCTGCTTTGGAGAAGTACAAAAAAGAATTAGAAGGAGCTAATGAGGTATTTTTGATCCTATATTATAAGAGTTTATCGTTTGTAAATTTTAAAAGATTGATTTGGTTTTCTCAGCACTTGAGGACTCTATGATGGAAGCTGTGAGGAAAACTTTGAAAATATCTGAAACAAAAGGATGTTCTTTGAGAGTTGCAGCTTACTCAGAAGCTTTGGAAAAAATAGCTCATTATTTCTATGATACGGGATTCGTCTTCTAAGAGTTTTAATTATTTCATTTAAGTTTTTTTTTTAATAGTTTTTTGATTTAAAATTTCTAAAAAAAAATGAGTAAAAAATATCAAATTTTTTAAAATATTTTGTTTTTAAAATCTAAATTTCTCATACCTTGGAAATTCACTTAAAAAAATGCATTTAAAATTGATATTTTTTTTTTTTTAATTTGTTATATATATAATTGGAAATTTTTGGGAATACAAAAAATAATGAGCGAAATTTTTCAAAATTCAGACCTTCTTGAAACTCTGAAAATCGAGCTTCAGCAAATCGATGAAATCATCATTTTTCTTACCCGAAATATGAAAAGAATGATAGAAAAATTGAAACGTCAATTCAAAGACTATATCTTAAACGTAAGAACCCAAGAGTTTGATAAAATGATGTCTCCACTTCAAAAAACCAAACAAAAATTTGATTTCATTCTTAAAAAACTTTCATTTTTCTTCGATTCCTACAATAAAATCAAACCAGATTTAGACATAACTCTTCCAAATTTCTGCTTCAATCAAATCAATATCGATAAGTCTCAGATTTTAACTAAATGCGAACAAATATTATCACAGTTTTCCTTCGAAAATTTTGCAAATTATTTTCAAACAAGCAATTTAATAAAATTTAAAGACACAAATCACCTAAGTCTTTCAGATTTGGATAAAATATCTGAGTCCCTTCCTATCAATAATGCTCATAAATCTCTGTTAAAATCAATAGCATTTTTGCCATACAAGCCTGAAAACGATTTATTCCAAGAGAGTCCAAACTCCTTTTTAAAGATTTTGGTTACTTGTGATATAAATTCCACTTTATTTTTCCGAAATTGGCAGAGTAGAAAGACTTATGAGGAGATTTCGAATGCTCACTCATCTCCAATCAATGAATTAAAAATTATAAAAGATAAACAAATTAAGAACAAATATTATGTGGTGAGTGGGGGGGATGATGGATTTATCAAATTATGGGATATGTCTTCAAATTATTACTCTTGTGTATTGGAATTTAAAACCCATGATTCAGTAAATCATATTGATATTATACCCAATTTTAAATACCCTCTTAAACAAGATTTTATTGTAACCATCGGAGACAAAAATCAAATAAAAATTTGGGATTGGTCAATAGAAAAGCAAAAAGCCTCAATGATTAGAAGAATAATTATTCAGGATTCGTCTTTTGTCTTTTGTTTTAAAACAATTACTTTTGAGACCTTTATTTTTGATCACTATGAGCAAAACACTTTTTTGATCACAGGATTTGAAAGCGGGAAAGTGAGTGTTTGGGATTGGAAAAAGAAAAACCCTCTAATGAACATTCTAAATGAGGATTTCTCAGCTGTACGCTCAATGCTTTGCATTAAACAATTTTTCAAATCCTATCAGAGTTTCATAAAAACCAATAATTTTTATTATACATATGCAATTGGTTATTTGAATGGGAGTATTAAATTGCACTGTGCTAAAGGAAAATTAATAAAAAATATAAGAGGAGCTCATGAAGGAGAAATATCAGCTTTAGAGAGTCTGCCAGTTGAAGGAAAAGAAGTGTTAATCAGTGGTGGAAGGGATAAATTTATTAGATTTTGGAAATGGAGAAGTGGGGAGATTTTAAAAATTTTATGCTGTGAACACAGGATTACTGGGTATGATTGCTTGAAAGTGGGGAATGTTTTTGATACTGTTGAAAATAAGGAAAAATATATTTTAATTAGTGGAGGGAGAAAAATCAATGACATCTGTCAAGTTTCCATTTGGAAATATTAAAAAATATAAAATATTCTAAATTTTTTTTCTTCATATCCTTTTGTTTTTTATTTAAGAATTATTTCTCAACAAAACTGAAAAATTCAAGCATTTCGGTGACCAAACTCATATTTCAATTTGAAATACAAAAAATTCAAAGCTTTTTTCATTTTTTTTTTTACTAATATGAAAAAAAAATTATTTTAAAAAAAAAATTTCTTTATTTTTTTTTTAAAATAAAGATCTTTTTTTTTTTACTTACCATAAAACTTTAATATACAAATATAACTTAATTAGAAAGCGAAGAATCACTAATGCTTCTATGTTTCCTCCTTCTTCTAATTACTATAAAAAATTTCTATTTTAATGTAATTTAAATTTGTTACATCTTTCATAAGTTGATGATTTTTGTGGACTTATTTTTTTTTGCTTTGACTCAATTTTCTTAATTTCATCTTGAATTTGTTCTAATGAGCTTTCTTTTCGAGATGAAGAACATTTATTTATTGATGTATATTGAGTTGGTAGCATTTTTTTTGAATATTTGGGTTGAAAGATAAATTGATTTACACTCTCCTCAAAACAAGAAGAGTTTTCATTTATCTGGTCATATTTGCTTTTCATTTCTTGGAAAAAGTCTATTTTGTTAATTTTTTCTTGATTTTGGAAATCGTACATCTTTTTTTTATAAAAGAACATGAAAAACATGAACATCTAAAACGAGAAAAAACGAAATTATAAAAATGTACATTTTCTTGCTGAAAATTGAATTCTTCTGAGCTATAAATAGATGAGTTTTCTCGTTTTTGGCTTGAAGTTGAAGAATTATTATTTTCATTATCTGAAGAATTGGGGTTTTGTTTCTCCTGCATATTCGGTGGACTTAAAATCTCCAACAAAGCTTTTGTGTTAAACCTTTGTTTATTTAACTTATGGAGATAAAATGAAATTTTAAATACATTTCATCTAAATTCGCAAGTGGTGTTTCATTACTTAAAATCTCAAATAAAAATTTCCTTTTTCTATCAAAATAATCTATGAAACCTTTAATTTTTAAGTAAACAAATGTTCTCTTACCATTATTTAAGAGATATTTTGGTCCTTTCAAAGGCTTTGAATTAAGAATATCAAGATCATATTTTATGGAACTTAGGTTCTTTTGATTAGGTTCAGTCTCATTTTCATTTTTAATTAAGAGTTTTTCTGGAATTATTGGCTGATTGTTGCTTTTTTCTAAAGGTTTTAAAGCTTGATTGTTAGAGATATGATGAGGCTTTGGTTTTATATTATTAAAAAAGTTTGGTTCTTTTATATTTTCATCTAATGATGGAAATTTCTTGTTTCTTTTCATTGAGAACAATCTGGTTCTTTTACAATTTATGAGCAATCCTTTGATCTCATTCGCATCTAGCTAAAGAAAAAAATGAGGTTTAAAAGAATTATGAGGAGGTTTTGCTTTTCGTTTGTTGAATTTTTTTTTATCGTTTTGCATTTTTATTGATGAGGAAGTTGAAGAAAAAAAAATGTCATTTTTAAAGCGAATATTTTTTTTAAATAATTAAGAAATAAGTTTTTGAGTGAAATTCACTTTTTCTTGACAATTTAAAAAAAAAAAGGAGATAAATTAAAAATTTTGATTATTTTGAAAAAATAAAAAAAACTATTTATTTATTTTCAGAGATAAAAAAATAAAAAATATCTGGTTTCTTGTACAAAAACTTATTTAAAAAGCTTAATATTCCTTATTCTTTAAACAAACAAAAAAATCAAAAATGGAACTCCATTGCTTTCCAAATAAACTTTCCACCGTTATACCCTCCATTTTTTCTGATAAAAACATTCACGTAATACCAGTTTTGAATTCCCTTTGCCGAATAAAAAAAAACTCCAAAGTTTCCTGGTCAAAACCTCAAAAACCCCAAGAAATTTCTCTTAATAAACAACAAAACAATACTATTAATGTGAATAAATCTAAAAATTTCTCTATAAAGAATAATGAATATTTGTCTTGTACTAATGCAGATCGACCAGATTTCAATTTTTTTATGGAAAACTATTTAAAATTTTTAAAAGGTTCTCAAAAAAATAGCAAAAACAGCTTGTCAGACAAAGAAATTACTCTTGTGAATAAAAGTGATAAAATCTATCGATTTGCCCCTTCTTTTAATCAATTTTATCAAGAAACCAAGAATAAATTTCACCAAGTTCTTTCAAATATTCAAGTCAAATCATCTTTGAGAAATCCGCTTAATAAACACAAAAACGATGAAAGGAAATTCGATCTTAAGAAAAACCATGACAAACTAAACTCCCTTCTCTCTATTCAAAAAGAAAAAATCAATGAAAAAACATCTTTCTCCATTGAAAAGCGAGCTCAGATCTCCAAATCCAAATTTAATGATTTTAGCATTCAAAATGAAAAGAAAATTCAAATGACTGAAAATTTTATCAAAAAAACCAAAAATAACGAATTTTCGAAAAGACCTTTGATTGTAAAAAAAACAAAATTACAAAAAAAAGAAGTAATTGAGAGAAATTACAATGACTTAACTGACAAGCTGATATCTCCATTAAAGACGAATGAGGACTTTCAAATTGCTGGAGATGATGATGAGGATTTGGATTATTATCTCCATAATGATTATTTTAAAAATAAATAAATTAAACCAAAGATTTTAAAAAGTTTTTATACACGATCAAAATTGTTTAAACTCATTGAATTTCCATAAAAAATTAAATGTACGATACTTTCGAGATTTTCATGAAAATTCCAAGTTTTTTTTCTTGATTAATTTGTAAAAGCTTTGAATTTTTTTTCTTTTTGATATTTAAAAACGAAATAAAACTCATTTAAGACCATTCGTTCATTTCTTTATTTGACACGATAAAATCAAATCAGCCTTGACAGTTTGATTTTTCAGTTTTTTATAAATGCCTGGAAACTCATCATTTTAAAGAGTATAAAATTCAAATAAACTATGGAATCCCTAAATTTAAATTCAAACTTCAAAATTTCAAAAGAAGAAAAAGAAGAGTCTACTAGCAGTGATGATATTCAGACAAAAACAAATTACGAACATTTAAAAATCAAGGAATTTTCGATCGAAAAGGATGCTATGGAAGAAAGAATCATCAGTTTTTTGGAAAGGAATGGGTTGGAAAGAAGGAACTCTATTGAAACATCTCGTTTTTCTTGGCAAAAGAAAAGAATCGCTCATTCAAATCAAATAAAAAAAGTTGCTATAAATTTCAAAAAAATGAATTTGTCATGTGATCTTTACAAGCGAAGAAAAACTGACATTCCTCAAAACTGATTAATTAATAAAAATTTTTTTATAACTCTACTTTGTTTTTTAGTTTAAAACAGAAATTTCCTTAATTTTAAGTGTGTTTTCGTTTTTATTTGTGATGAAATTATTTTTAATCAAAAAATAGTATTTAAAAAAACAAAAAAATTTATTTTTTATCAATGAATCATCAAAACATGTTGTATGAATATGAAAAGCTTTGTGTTTTAGTCTGCACGACTCAAAATATTACAGTAAATTTATCCTTTTTCCTCACTTAAATTTTCTTTCATCAAGGAAAAAACCAATTCTGAGCGCATGATTTCTGATTTTCTTTCAGATTGGAACAACATGCAAAGCTTTTACTATATTTTATCCTCTACAAATGAAGAAATGACTTTATTTGTGACCTTTGAGTATTTAAACAAAATCGTCTTGAGTGAAAAAGGCTTCATTAATTTCCCTGAAAAAACGAACCTTCCTTGGAAAGAAGATGATGAGAACTCAGTTCTTTTGGAAACTTCACTTTATAACCAATTGTTAAACTTTTTATTTGAACTGATAAAAAACAAGCCGACCAATAAAAACTTTTTAATAAACTCCCTTTGCAATTTGATCGCACAAATTATCCGAATCGTTTGGAATGAATTAGGACCAGTAAGTTCTTTAATAGAACGTATATATGAATCTATGATAAAAAAAGTAAGATAATATCCATATTTATAATACTTTCTATCATATTGTCTATTTCTATATAATACTAAAAAAATGTGAAAATGGAAAACATTCATTTTCATTTTTATTTATGTCATATTTATATGT
>JFJP01040649.1_pt1 | contig 10894 bp, 11 predicted proteins | sample 431651 | NCBI WGS metagenome assembly JFJP01 (sample SAMN02602958, study PRJNA72255) | Microbial mat metagenome, whole genome shotgun sequencing project. | biome: fresh water; feature: sink hole; material: water; isolation source: purple microbial (photo- and chemosynthetic) mats found in...
AAAAAAGTTTATCGTCATCAATCCATCAGCGATAAATTTATTTAGAAAATTCAAAAAATATTTTTCCGGTTTCCGGAAATGTCTTATATTTGCAGCATAAACATTTAACATGTGTAATGGGGAACCGGGTGCCAAAAGTATCCGGTTTTAAGTAGCACAACAAACAAAAAGGTTATGAAAACTTTTAATTTAAAAGGAACAAAAAGAACCGAAACCGGAAAAAAAAGTACTAAACAATTAAGAAAAGAAGACAGAGTTCCGTGTGTACTTTATGGTGGCGACGAAGTGGTGCATTTTTCAATCGATGCAACGGTACTTCGCCACATTGTTTATACGCCTTCAGTCTTTCTTTTGAAAGTTGAAGTAGACGGCGCAGCTTACGATGCCGTATTGCAAGATTTGCAGTTTCACCCTGTGAGCGACAAAGTTTTGCACGTAGATTTCTACAGAGTATTTGAAGACAAACCGCTTACCATGTCAATTCCGGCTGTAATTACCGGTAATTCGGATGGTGTAAAAGCAGGTGGTAAATTGCAAGTAAACATGCGTAAACTAAAAGTACGCGGTTTGGCTGCTCACATGCCCGATGCACTAAAAATCGACATTACAACTGTTGGTCTTGGTCAATCGGTTAAAGTGGGTTCGTTGCATTTTGAAAATCTTACCGTACTTGACCCTGCAAATGCGGTGGTTTGTGGTGTAAGATTAACTCGCGCAGCCCGCGGTGCCGCTCAAACCTCCGATGCTAAAAAGTAATATCAACCTAAGCTTTTCGATGTAGTTATACTCGATGGCTGAAGTTAGTTGTTATTATCGTAAACCTGACATTTTCGAAGAACTTGTCAGGTTTATTGCTAAAATAGGGTCGTCAATTCGCTTTCATGCAGCATAAAATGCCTATTTTAATGCCTTTTATTGCAAAATAATCCTTCTTCGCGCTTTTTAATTCTTAACTTGTTTCTGAAATGAAATTTTTAATTGTCGGACTGGGAAACATTGGTGACAACTATGCCAACACAAGACATAATATAGGATTTAACGTATTGGACGCCTTGGCTTCGGCGTCCAATATTGTTTTTACCCCCGACCGCTATGCCGATTCGGCCGAATATAGATTTAAAGGTAAAACCTTTGTACTTATTAAACCTGCAACCTACATGAACCTAAGCGGTAAGGCGGTAAATTATTGGCTTCAAAAAGAAAAAATTGAAGTTAATGACATGCTGGTAATTGTTGACGATTTAGCCTTGCCCTTCGGAACCATTCGCATAAAAGCTAAAGGCGGCGATGCCGGACACAACGGACTTGGGCACATTGCACAAACCTTGGGACATACCAACTACCCTCGCTTGCGATTTGGCATTGGCAATAATTTTGCCCAAGGCAAACAAGTGGATTATGTGCTCGAAAAATGGAGTACCGACGAAGCCAAAGCCTTACCCGAACGCATGGATAAAATGATTGAAGTTATTAAAAGTTTCGGAACCATTGGGTTGGAACGAACCATGAATATTTACAACGGTCAATAAAACAAACTATATGAACGAAAACATGTTAAAACAGTGGCTTAAACACGAAAGCGCTTCGGTAGAAAACATTCCGCTCGATGGTTCTATTGAAAAAGCGGCTGCACTTATTTTAACACAAGTACATGAAAAAGGCGGCAAAGTGGTGGTGTCGGGCATGGGAAAAGCCGGACAAATTGGCTTAAACATTGCTACCACCTTAAGTTCATCCGGAACACCGGCTGTTTTTTTGCATCCTGCCGAGGCGCAACACGGCGACTTAGGTTTGGTACAAACTAACGACATTATGCTGCTTGTTTCGAACTCGGGCAAAACCCGCGAAGTGTTGGAACTTGAATATTTGGTGAAAAATCTGCGTCCGGATATTAAAATACTCGCAATTACCGGAAACCCCGATGGCGAACTATGCAAAGTTGCCGATGTTACACTTTTTACCGGACACCCGAAAGAAATGTGTCCGCTGGGCTTAACTCCTACCACTTCAACCACCGTAATGACCGTAATTGGCAACCTGTTGGTAGCGTACTTAATGGTGCAAACAAAATTTGACTATACCGAGTACGCCAAACGGCATCATTCGGGCTATTTGGGACAAAAAGCTCGCGAGTCGTCGGAAAATAAATAGCACACTTAAAACTAAAAACCATGGCACAAAATAAATTTTTCCTTATTGCAGGTCCTTGTGTAATAGAAGATGAAAAAACTGCATTTTTAATTGCCGAAACCGTTTTAAATATCTGCAAAAAACTCGATATCGATTATATATTTAAAGGCAGCTACCGAAAAGCAAACCGAACCAAACAAAACAGCTTTACCGGCATTGGCGACCAAGCCGCACTGGAAATTTTGCAAGCGGTAGGCAAAAAATTTGGAATTGCAACCATAACCGATGTGCACGAAAGCCACGAAGTAGCCTTGGCTGCACGCTATGTAAGTCATTTACAAATTCCGGCATTTTTATGCCGCCAAACCGACTTGCTAAAAGCTGCCGGCGAAAGCGGATGCACAGTAAATATTAAAAAAGGGCAGTTTCTTTCGCCCGAAGCCATGCTTTTTCCGATTGAAAAAGTACAAGCCACCGGCAACCCTAACATTTGGATTACCGAACGCGGCACTACCTTTGGCTATAACGACTTAATAGTTGATGCCACTTCAATTGCACGAATGAAAGCCCATGGTGTACCTGTGGTAATGGATTGCACCCATGCTACCCAAAAGCCAAACCGAACCGAAGGTGTAACCGGCGGCGACCCGCAACTCATCGAAACCATTGCACTTTCGGCAGTGGCAACCGGTGCCGACGGCTTGTTTTTGGAAGTACACCCAAACCCTGCCATAGCTGCTTCCGATGCTGCTACCATGCTTCAATTAGATAAATTAGAAGCCGTTTTGCAAAAAGTTATGAAAGTTCGCAATGCGCTTAACAGCTAAAATTTTCAGCCATACAAAACAAAAAAGCTAATAAAATTAATTATTAGCTTTTTTTGTTTTACTGCTTAGCTTATTACGAACCAAAATCGTCGAAAGCTATCATTTCGTTAGGTACACCTAAGTTATACAGCATTTTTTGCACCGCATCGTTCATCATTGGCGGTCCGCAAAGGTAGTATTCAATATCTTCGGGCTCGCTGTGTTTGCTCAAATACCGGTCGTAAATTACTTGGTGAATAAAGCCGGTGGCTCCGTTCCAATTATCTTCCGGTTTTGGCTCCGATAAGGCAATTTCGAAACGGAAATTAGGAAATTCTTTTTCAATAGCCCTAAAGTGTTCTTCGTAAAAAACTTCGCGCAACGACCTTGCTCCGTACCAGAAGGTAGATTTACGGTGTGTTTTGGCAGTTTGGTATAAATCGAAAATATGCGAACGCATGGGTGCCATACCGGCACCACCGCCAATAAACATCATTTCGTTGTCGGTTTTTTTAATATGGAATTCGCCATAAGGCCCCGAAATCATTACTTTATCGCCCGGTTTGCGCGAGAAAATAAACGACGAGCAAATCCCCGGATTCACATTTTTAAAACCGTTAATTGCTCTGTCCCAAGGTGGTGTTGCAATACGAATATTAAGCATTACAATATTGCCTTCGGCAGGGTGGTTGGCCATAGAATAAGCTCGATAGGTAGGCTCGGGGTTTTTCATTTCCAAACCAAACATATTAAATTGCTCCCACTCCGGTTTGTATTCGTCTTCAATTATCATGTCATTAAATTGAACTTCAATTTTAGGCACATCTATTTGAATATAACCACCCGACAGAAAATCGAGTTTTTCTCCTTCGGGCAATTTAACCACAAATTCTTTAATAAAAGTTGCCACATTCTGGTTCGAAACCACTTCGCATTCCCACTTTTTAATGCCCATAACTTCGTGAGGAACTTCAATTTTCATGTTCTCTTTAACCTTTACTTGGCAAGCCAAACGCCAATTAGCAGCTTGCTCCTTGCGCGAAAAGAAACCCTTTTCGGTAGGCAGAATTTCGCCGCCGCCTTCGTTTACTTGGCATTTGCACATACCGCACGAACCGCCGCCGCCGCAAGCCGAAGGTAAAAAGATTTTATTTTCGGAAAGTACATTCAGAATGGTTGTTCCGGGTTGTATTTCTAACTGTGTATCGCTGTTTATAGTTAAGGTAACTTGACCTGAAGGCATTAATTTGGCTTTTGCATATAATAACAATGCAACCATTATTAGTGTGGCTAATAAAAAAGCTATAATGCTGACAAATATTACAGTCGATAAGGAAACTTCAAGTAAAACCATCAGTTTTAAGTTTTTAGATTATAATTTAATTCCCATAAAACTCATAAATGCTATAGCCATAATGCCGGTAGCAATAAAAGTTATTCCTATTCCGCGCAAAGGTGCCGGAATATTCGAGTAGCGAATTTTTTCGCGAATTGCGGCAATGCCTACAATTGCTAGAAACCAACCAACCCCCGAACCAACAGCAAAAGTGGTAGCTTCGGCCAAGCTCGAATAGTTACGCTCCGACATAAATAAGGCAGCGCCCAACACCGCACAGTTTACTGCAATAAGCGGTAAAAATATACCCAGCGCCGAATATAATGCCGGTGCAAATTTTTCAACCGTCATTTCAACCAATTGAACCATCCAAGCAATTACCGCTATAAACATAATAAAGCTCAGAAAGCTAAGGTCTATTTGCGATGCCATTTCGTGGCCAAGTAACCATTCTAAAGCCCCCGGTTTAAGTACAAATTTTTCGATTAAGTAGTTTACCGGAACCGTAATTGCCAGCACGAAAATTACTGCGATGCCCAATCCTGTCGATGTTTCAACCGTTTTTGATACTGCCAAGTACGAACACATACCAAGGAAGTATGCAAAAATCATGTTATCGATAAAAACCGACTTTACGAATATATTTAATAATTCTTCCATTTTTTTGTCGATTTAAGATTATTTACCAATTAGTTCTTTGGTACGCGAACGCTGCACCCAAATAATAACTCCAAGCATAATAAGCGCCATAGGCGGCAGAATCATGAAACCATTGTTGGCATAAAAACCACCGTTGGCTATGTACCACGATTGCGGAATTAACGAAATTCCCCAAATAGAGCCGCTGCCGAATATTTCGCGAACTATGGCTACAATAATCAGAATCATTCCGTAGCCGGCACCGTTTCCAACCCCATCTAAAAACGAAGGCCAAGGTTTATTGCCTAAGGCAAAAGCTTCCAGACGTCCCATAATTATACAGTTGGTAATAATTAATCCCACAAAAACCGAAAGCTGCTTGCTTACATCGTACACAAATGCTTTAAGTATTTGGTCTACAATAATTACCAATGCCGCAACTACTACCAATTGCACTATAATACGAATTCGGTTCGGAATGGTATTTCGAAGCATCGAAATAATTACGTTCGAAAAAGCCGTAACAGCAGTTACCGAAATAGCCATAACCAACGCCGGTTCGAGTTTAACCGTAACGGCCAATGCCGAACAAACCCCCAAAACCTGCACGGTTATAGGGTTTTCCAAATTCATCGGATTGGTTATAAGTTTTGTATCTTTTGTTGAAAGAAGTCCCATGTTTAATTGCTTTTAGAGTTTTTAAAATAGGTTTCGTAGTTTACCAAACAGTCTTTAATCATGGCTTCCAAACCTTTAGAAGTAATGGTTCCGCCCGAAATTCCATCGACACCGTGTTTGGTATCGCCGGCAATTTGCGCTGCTCCTTTACCACCTTTATATACGGCTATTGAAACCAATTCGCCATTTTCGTTAAAAACTGTTTTTCCTTTGAAAGGGTCGTAAAACCACGGCTGATTAATGTCGGCACCTAAACCGGGGGTTTCGCCTTTATGGTCGAAAACAGCACCGTGTATGGTATTAAAATCTTTTTCGAACGACATATAGCCCCAAATAGGTCCCCACAAACCTTTGCCGCGCAATGGTACAATAATAAATACGGTTCCGTCTTCTTGCGTACATTTAAACACCGGAAGGTCGCGGTTTTCGATAGGTTTAGCAAGTTCGGTATTCAGCTCAATGTCAAACGCTGCTTTACCGGTTTGTACTTCACCTTTTGTATTAATTACCAAGCTTTCGGTAATATATTTTGCATACAATCCATTTACGTTTTCGGGCGTACTTTGTATGCCAACCGAACTTAAAATGTTTTGCATTTTCTCGTTTTTTATGTTTGCATCTTGGTACGGTTTCAGTTTAATTGCAGTAAAAGCCAAACCGGCAGCTACCAAAATAACCATAACCGAAGCATAGATAAATGTATAAGTATTTCCTTGTGTATTCATAAGTGCTGTTTTACCGGTTTTATTTAGTTTGAACTTTAGCTCGTTTCAAGCGTTTGTTTATGTTGCCTTTCACTACGTAATAGTCAATAAGCGGTGCAAAAACGTTCATTAGCAAAATGGCAAGCATCATTCCTTCGGGGTATGCCGGGTTTAGCACCCGAATTAGTACCACAATAACCCCAATTAAGAAACCATAAATCCATTTGCCTCGTTCGGTTTGTGCAGCAGTAACCGGGTCGGTTGCCATAAATACGGTACCAAAAGCAAAACCGCCCAACAACAAATGCTGATAAGCAGGCATTTGCATAAAAGCATTGCTTTCCGAACCAACTGCGTTAAATAATAAACCTAAGCTTAAAGCACCTACAACAGTAGCTGCCATAATTTTCCAGCTTGCCACACCGGTATATAAAAGAATTGCAGCACCAATTAAAATAGCCAGTGTCGAAGTTTCGCCAACCGAGCCGGGTATGGTTCCAATAAACATATCCCAAACGGTGGGCATGGCTTGCATGTTGCCGGCTGCGGCATTGGCAAGCGGTGTAGCACCCGAAAATCCGTCGGCCATTTTTTCGGCACCTCCTAAGCCCGAAACCCAAACTTTATCGCCCGACATTTGCGCCGGATAAGCAAAGAACAAGAACGCTCGCGACAAAAGTGCGGGGTTTACAATGTTCATTCCGGTACCGCCAAACACTTCTTTACCAATAATTACGGCAAAAATATTTGCCAAAGCTACCATCCAAAGTGGTACATCAACCGGTACAATTAAAGGCACCAACATACCCGAAACCAAGAAACCTTCTTCAATTTCGTGCCCTTTTATGTATACAAAAAGGAATTCGGTACCCAAACCGGCAGCATACGACACTACAATTAGCGGAAGTACACGAATAGCTCCGTGCAAAAATTCTTGCATAAAAGTAGCCTGTTCGCCCAGCATTAAATAATGGAAATGCCCCACATTCCACATACCAAAAAGCAGTGCGGGAATAAGCGCCAGTACTACAATACTCATGGTTCGCTTCAAATCCATAGCATCGCGAATATGTGCTCCTTTGCTTGGTGCGGTATCGCCTAATACATATAAAAAAGTTTCGAAACTGTCGAAAGTCGATTTCCATTTCTCGTACTTCCCTCCTTTTTCAAAGTTAGGCTTAATTTTATCTATATATTTTCTTATTGCTTTCATCTGTTAATTTTTTTCTGAATGCGTTAGCGCAGTTTAACTAAATTCTTTACGAACCATGGTAAGCCCCTTACGGACTATTTTTTGAACTTCAGTTTTCGAAGTGCAAACAAATTCGCACAACGCCAAATCTTCTTCAGCAATTTCGTATATGCCTAATTGTTCCATCAGGTCAATATCTTCAATTATAATCGCTTTAATTAATTGCTGCGGAAGAATATCCATAGGCACTACACGGTCGTATTGGCCGGTTACCACAAAAGGTCGGTGCCCGCCGTTTAGTTTAGAATTTAAACGCCATTCTTTTTCGGGGTTTAGCCACGAGAAAAAAGAACGCGAAACGCTATACTTGTCTAAGCCCGGTGTTCCCCAGCCCAACATTTCGGGTTCGGTATCTTCCGGAATCACGGTAACTTGATAGTCGTAAAAACCTAAACAAGCATCGCCGTCAATTCGGGTGCCGGTAAGCACATTGCCGCTAATGCAACGTTTTGGACCTTCAACCACATTGTTAAGTGCCATTTTTTTAACCGACGAACCAATAAATGTGCGGAAGTATTTAGGTTTTAATACTTCGGAACCGGTAAAGGCAATAATACGCGAAGCATCGAAAACTCCTTTTTCGAACAGACGACCAATGGTAAGTACATCGGGCGCTTGCAAAGTCCAAACCAAATCGCCTTTGTTTATTGGTTGAATGTGGTTTATTTGTACACCTACATTTCCGGCAGGGTGCAAACCGCTAAATTCATTAATTTCGACTCCTTTTGTATTTTTGAACACTTCCGAAGCACCTTGGGCAGTTATGTTCAAATACACTCTTCCGTCGGTTAATTTAGTTAACGCATCGATACCTTGCTGAAAAGTTTGTTCTTGCCCCTCTACCATAAAATTGTAGTCGGGTGCCAAGGGTGCCGAATCGAATGCGGTAACAAAAATTGCTTTCGGAGTGTCGGCAGGGTTTGCAATAACATGGAACGGACGTTGGCGAATAAGCGGCCAAACTCCCGACTTGGTAAGGTTTTCCTTAATTTCTTGGCGACTCATGCTTGAAGGTACACCGGAAGTAAAAGCTTCGAACTGCTGCTCTTGGTCAGGTTTAATAACCACATCCAACAACTTGCGTCGCTCGCCTCTGTTTATAGCTATTACAGTTCCGCTAACCGGCGAAGTAAAAACTACTTCGGGCACAAATTTATCGTAAAACAGCGGTGTTCCTGCTTTAACCTTATCATCGGTTTTTACAAGTAATTTAGGAGTAATACCTTCAAAATCGCTAAGGCGTATTGATACCAACTCCGGCATGTCTACTTGAGCAATCACTTTCTCGGCTTTGCCTTTCAGTTTAATGTCCAAGCCTTTTTTAATCTTAATAACTCTTGACATAGCTGAATTTTAAATATTTTTCAAGTAGCAAAAATAAACTTTTAATTAATATTTTTCATGAAATTTATAATAGAATTCAAAAAAAAGATAAATTTATCTTTTTCATTTTTTTTTTTGAGAAACACAAGCAATTTTCGGCAAATAAACATAAACACTTGCAAGTGAAAATGCATATTACCAAGTACAAAAAAACTATTATTTTGGTAAATTCTGCTAATAGCTTTTAAGCATACAAATAATTTATTAGGCTGGGGTAAAGAAAAAAGTGCGTTTATTTGAAAGCGAAATAGACACGCTAACTTAAAGTATAAAGTACGAATAAAAAGAAAACGAAATGTACAAATAATCGGCTATTTCGAAAACAACTGTACAGCCCGTAAAATAAGCGACGGATTTGGTTTTATGGCTGAAATTTTAGCCATGTTGTAAAACTTTTCTCTTCCTTTAATGTTCAGTTCTACATAATGTTTTATTTCATCGTCGGATTTGTCGGCAATAAGGGGGCGTTTGCTTTTGCCGCGAATAAGTCGCTCGGTAAGTTCGTCGTCGTCCATTTTAAGGTAAATGGTTATGCCGGTTTGGTTCATAAACTCCATGTTGTTATTGAAACAAGGCGTTCCGCCTCCGGTAGCAATAACTACATCTTTAAGTATTGCTGATTTTTGAAGTATTTCGGTTTCTTTTTTGCGAAAAATTTCTTCGCCATAGTTTGCAAAAAAGTCTTTAATGCTGCATCCAACTTCTTCTTCAATGTTATCGTCGGTGTCAATAAATGAATAATTGGCTTCCTTAGCCAACACCCTACCAAAGGTACTTTTGCCGCTTCCGGGAAAACCAATTATCCAAATTATCATAATCGTACGTTTAATAATCTATAAATCGAGGCTTGTTTGCTCCGCTTTTTCGTCTTTATCGAAAGTAATTTCGGTATTAGTTTTTGCATTAAATACCTCAAATTCAATCAATTTTTCTTCCTGAATTATAGGCTCTAAAGCGGTTATTTGTGCAATATCGTAAGTCGAAAGTCGTTTACCTCGTGCCTTAAAGCTTTTTACACCAATAAATTCTTCTGCATCAATAATTTCGGCAGGTCGGTTTTTATATTTCCCTCCAAAGCTCAGTTCCAAACGCGGTCTGGTGTCGGTGCAAATGGAATAGAATTTCGAATTCGGATGCTCGCCTACAAATCGGTCGGGTTTATCGCCTTCAACAATCTGGAAACGCTTTAAATAGTAGAAATTCTGTTCGCCTTCCCAAAATGCTACGGTGTAAATTCGCTCGGCATTATACTTTTCAATTAATATAATATCATCCTCAAAATACGTGCTCAAATCGAACGAATGCAAGTTAAAGTTTCCGCTTTGAGTAAAAACTATTATTTGGTCGGCACCCGAAAATTCGCCCAAATACATGCCTCGTTCTTCGGTGTTTAATCGCATTACGCTTGCATCGTACCAAATTCGTCTGCCACCTAAGGTCGAAAGTCCTTTTTCTTTAATTACAATTTTATGAATGGCATATTTTGTAAGAATATTGCCTTGCGAAGCACGCCCTTTAATTTCCAAGGTACTAAAATCGAACTCGAAATTCAATTTTTTAATACGCGGTTTTGGTTTTAGGGTAACCTTAATAATTTCGGCCTCGCCGTTGGGGTTTTCGGTAAAATACAAAATTTTCGAGTTCGGTGCACCTTTGGTAACATCGTACTCTTTGTCGCGGGTTATACCTTTAACGGCAAAGCGTTTAACATAGGTATTTCCGGTGTCGCCGTCGGCATAGGCACAATTATAAATAGTTCGCTCGTCGTTTTTCGAGAAAACGGCAATGTGAATAACATCTTTGCCAACAAATACTTTATCGGCAACTTTGGTAATAACATAGGTTCCGTTTTTCCTAAAAACAATCATGTCGTCGATATCGGCACAATCGCCTACGTATTCATCTTTTTTAAGTCCGGTGCCTGCAAACCCTTCGGTTCTGTTTACGTAAAGTTTTTCGTTTCTAA
>JFJP01040650.1_pt1 | contig 10894 bp, 6 predicted proteins | sample 431651 | NCBI WGS metagenome assembly JFJP01 (sample SAMN02602958, study PRJNA72255) | Microbial mat metagenome, whole genome shotgun sequencing project. | biome: fresh water; feature: sink hole; material: water; isolation source: purple microbial (photo- and chemosynthetic) mats found in...
TTAATGCCACAGCCACAGCAATATAAGCAACAGTTTTGAGTATTTTAGATGAATTTTTCATGATATTCTAATTTTTAATTGAAATATTTCCTGTTAATTTTTTTAATTCTAAATCGGCTTTCAGATAATCAACTACAACAGAAAGATAAGTTTGTTGAGCTTCACGCAAAGCATTATCTGCAAGTAAAACATCGGTTAAGGTTGCAGTTCCTTCTTTTTGTTGCAAAATAGTTTGTACATAAACTGTTTGAGCCAATTTTATTTGCAACAATGTGGTTTCAACTGTTCGTTGTGCGATTGCTCTTTGCCGTTTTGCATTTTCTATCAACATATTATTTTGTTCGGTAATTAAATTCAATTGTAATTCACTGTTTTGAATTTCAATTTTTTTCTGTTTAATTTTTCTTTGCGTTATTGTACCATTAAACAAAGGATAAGAAAACTGAACACCCACAAAACCAACAGGAAAGAATTTCAGAAAATCGTTTGGTTTCTCAGTATAACCAAAGCCGGTTTGCCCATACGTACCATACAATGACAGCGAAGGCAGTCGTGAATATTTTAAGGTTTTCAATTCGCGTGATAAAAGCATATTTTGGGTTTGTACAATTTGAATATCGATTGTTTGATAAGCAGAATAATCATTGGCGTTTTGATATTTAATACTCGGCTCAATATGGATAGTCTGATTTATAGAAATACCCATCGAAAATTTCAACATATTCATTACCTGTTCAAATTTACTTGTAACAAGTTCTTTTTGTGTAATCAACTGTTCTAACTGTAATTGTACTTTACTGACATCAGTTGCCTTAACCATTGTTTGTTCTTTGAGCAATTGCATATTTGTCAGTAATTTCTTAGTATTTACAAGATTGCTATCCAAAAATAAAATTTGTTGCTGTAAAATTTGAACATTGTAATAAATATTTGATACGTCAAAAAACACTTGTTCTTCTGTTTTTTTGTATTGCAGGTCGCTTAATTCCGAACCAATTTTTGTTGTTTGTATAGCACCATAAATTTGCGGATTGTACAAAGGCATTGTAAATTGCAAATTCATATTTATATTGTGTGGCACACCAAATTGATTTTCCTTAAATTTTCCTTCCTGTCCGCCAAACATGGTCATTGGTATTAATTGATAGGGTAAATCGCTATAATATCTGTAATCGGCAATTGCATTAACCTTTGGAATTAAGTTTGCAATTGCCTCATTATGCTTCTGTTGCCCAAGTAAAATATTATTTCTACTAATTTGCAAATTCTTGTTATTTACTTGTGCAGTATCAATACACTGTTTCAATGTCCATATTTGGGCATTTATCGGTAAGGCAAATAGTATTGTTGTGAAAAACAATACTATTATTTTGGGTAAGTGAATATTTACTAACATAATAATTAAATTTTTTTAGTTAAATTTTAATACTTTTGTTTAAAGTACTTTTGTTGTGCTTGTTGGTCGTGGAGCTTTAACAACTAAAATACGAGCAACAATATCAGAATTATTATAAAGACAATGTACAATGTCTTTTGGACTTTCAACCAGACAATCAGCCGAAACCTGAATTTTTTCATCACCCACCAAAACTTCCGGTGTACCTTCCAGAATGTAAAAAAATACATCTACCGGAGTAATATGTGGTTTCAAGGCTTGTCCGGGTTGAAGTGTAATGTGCATTACTTGTGCTGTTTCTTTGTCATACAATTTGCGAACATCCATCTTATGTGGCGTTTCAACAATTGGCAATTCTGTAACTTTTAGAATTTTCATGTGTTTAGCTTTTAATTAAAATTTTAATTGAGTTTATAAATTCGATTCCTTGATTATTCAAGTCGAAAGAAAAATTGGACATTTGCCATTTTTTTACGAACATACGTAATGAACCCAAAATTATGGTTGATAAATAAGCAGCTCCAATATCAGTTCTTATTTCACTATTTTTTTGTCCGGTTTCGATAATATTTGTTAATGATTGAATGTTGTTATTCATTATTTCCTGAATTTTTTCAACCAAAACAGTTTCGTTACGAAAAATCTCTTCTGAAAAAATAACAGCAACCAGCGAAGGATTAGAAGTAAATCTATTAAAATGATTTAAAAATAATCGTTCTATTTTGATAATTGAACTTTCAATACCCTGAGTTTCCTTCAAAAAAAAACGTTGGGAATTATCTTTAAAAAAATCTAAAATAGCAATAAGAATTTGAATTTTGTTTTCGTAATGCCTGTAAATAGCTGATTCTGTAAAGCCAATTTTGTTCGCAATGTTTTTAATTGTTAAACCTTGTATTCCGCTTTCAGAAATTATTTGGAGTGAAACATTAATTATTTCTTTTTGTCTGTCAGTTATTTCTGTTGTCATAAGTGTATTCTTAAAATTTCGTTAAGCATAAAAGTAAGTGAATATTCACTCACAAAATTATAGTATCTTTTTGAGAAAACAAAATTTTTTTGGTTATAAATAAAAATATCTTGCATATCCTTGATTTTATGCAATCTTTGTAATAAAATATAATTAAGACATGGTGGTGTGATAAAGGAATGATAAAAAATTATGTGGCTTAACATGCAATATATCCTTCATATTCAAAAAGTTGGGTGTGCCACAGACGAAACACTCCTAACTTTTTGAAAACGTTGCAAGTAGCTCTACGTTAGGATGAGGCTAGGTTGCCCTCATTTCCATCAAGTTAAAAACCAAATTATTAATGTCTTCAACCTTAATAGCAAAACGCGAACTCCGACATATTCAACCTTATCCCGCTACAATTCTATTTGCTTGGCTTTTTGAAAAGGTTAAAATCACTCAAAATCACCAATCAGAACAAAAGGCGCCCAGAAAAATGGGTCTTTAAATGGCGTGTTTCGCAGCATATTAATTTGCGCAGTTTGGAGCGCAACAGCATAATTGTTGGTGCTACTACTAATCCGGTGAAACTCTTCCATTAACATCCTTGTTGATTTATCGTCAACTTGCCAGAGCGAAGCTAAAATTGTTGGTACTTTGGCTCCAAAAAATGCCCATCCAAGCCCCATCATTTTTTCATTTTCATTCAATCTGCCACGTGCCGTTTCGCAAGCACTAAGCACTACCAGATTTGAATTCATGTTCATATTCATAACCTCTGAGGCAGATAATACACCATCTTCTTTATCGTCAGCAGTAAGCAGCAAGCATGAAGCTAAAGGGTTAACCTCATCGAATATACCATGTGATGCTATATGCACAATTCCGTATTTCTCGGCATTCATTTTAAAATTAGTTTCACTTGCTTCATCTTTCAAAAAAATCCGCGATTTTCCACCATATATCTCGCTGATAGTGATTACTTCTTCTTCCGATTTGGGTAGCGACTCAAATTTCGATTGATTTCCTAAAGTGCCTAATTTCGCATAGTTGGGATTTCCGAAAGCCAGCACACCATCGCTGGTTCGCTCACCAATTGCAATTAATTCTTGTAGGCTGGTCAATGAGTAGTCGTAGTAAACAGCATAATCTTCAATCAAATAGCGAGATGTTACAGGATTACGCAAGGCTTGAAACGGAACAGAATACAAATAGCTGTCGGGTATGATGCAGAGTTGTGTAACACCGGTCAAATAGCTTTCAACAGGTTTTATGAGGTAGGTATAGAATTCTTCGGTAAAATTCACTTCCCAGTCTTCAAGGATATTATCAATTAGCTTAATGAGTTTATCTTTTGATAGTTCTAATTTTAGATCAAGCACTGTGAATCCTGTGGTCAGCGAACTGCGCAATATAAAGCAACTGATATAATCGTTCTGTACCACATATACAAGAAATGCTTCATTATTGTTTTTCAAAATATTAGCTGCCTGATTTAAGTCAACCGGTGTTCCAATAGCAACTTTATCGGCGAGTGCTGGATAAGATGCTAAAATAGTTTTTTGATAATTGGCAATATTGCCGCGAACAACTCTTTTCTGTTCAACCAATTCGTTGATATCTACCGATTGATCAACTTCGGAACAATATTGTTCTATTTGGGAGGTTATTTTTATGTCGGCACTTTTAAGTTCACTCTGTTTTGCTTTATCTGTTTCGCTTAAGTAGTCTTCAAACTGGTTACTTGCCATCTCAATCACATCGCGGTAATTGCGCATTTTCATTCGTTCGTAAAAAGCAAAGGCTTGTGCTGTATTTCCTTGCTTCTGTTGGACATCAATCATGCTTTTGTAGATTGGCATAACTGATTTTAGAAATGCTTTACGCGAATCTTCGAGAAGTATTCCATTTCCAATACTTTCAATTATTGCTATACTTTTGTTATAACAATCCATAGCTTGCATAGTATCAGCAGCCATTAAAAACAATTCGGCTTGCGAGGTGTATAGTTTGTATTTCAATTCGGCGATATCAATTTTTTCGGCAAGTTGCAAACCATTAGTAATGTTTTTTTGCGCATTCGACAAATCGCCGGTTTCGAGGAATAAATCGGCAAAGCAAAGATATTGAAATGCTTCGCCCCATAAATAGCCCAAATCTTTTTTCTCTCTGAGCGATTGTTTGAAGTATCGTTTCGCTTTCTGAAAATCTTTTTTACTCTGATACACCAAGCCGATATTGTTGAGCGATATAGCGATACCTAACTTACTTCCTATTTCTTCTTTTATATTAAGCGATTGCTTATGGTAATCAAGCGCCATATCATAATTGTCGTAAAGCAGGTACAAATTACCTAAGTTGTTGTAAACACGAGCTTTAAGGTCTTTATCGCCCCATCTATCGCTCAACCGCAATGCCTCAGTATAAAGTTGACGGGCTGTGGCTGTATCGTCGTATATATAATTTATAGTGCCAAGATTATTAAGTATTTCAGATTTCGCTTTTATGCTAATACTATCGCCTAAAATTTGGAGCGCAGCAAGATAATTGGTTTTTGCTTTCGGATAATCGCCTTTCAAATAAAGTAAATAACCAACATTTGCTGTAAGTTCGCCTATCTCGCTATTGTCGGCTATTTCTTTGGCAAGTTTCATGGCTTCATCAAAATAATTAGCAGCCTGATAGAAATCAGATTGATTTAGTTTTAATAAACCCAAATTGCGTAGTGTTCGCGTAACTTTTTTACTGTTATTGGTTTGACGGAAATAGGCTAACGAGCGCAGATGAAATGCTTCTGCTTTTTCATATTGCCCAAGATGATCGTACACAATACCAAGATTGCCTTCTATTTGCGCAGTTTTTATGCTATCGTTTGTACTTTGTGCCACCTTCAATGCTTCGGTCCAATTGATTTCAGCTTTTTTCCAATCACCTAAATATGAAGCATATACTAAACCAAGTTGGTATAAAGATTTCTGAACACCTTGTTTGAAATCAATAATTCGATATATATCAAGAGCTTTATTAAAATCGGATATCGCAGCTTTTGTCTTATTTGTTTCTATATATTTCTCCCCTGATTTGAATAGGCTGTCGGCGGTTATTTGTGTTTGTGGGCTACCAGAATTACGAAAACTTGTTGCAAAAAACACAAAAACCAAAAAACAAAAATAACAAAGTACATTTTTCATGGAAGTTAAGTTGTTTATTCTGATTACCAGAAAATTTAGAACCAATAGATGCTGAGATAATTAACAATATTTCCCTTATCCATTCCAGCTTGTCCTGAAAAAATTTGAGAACAAACAAGAATTGCTATGAAACAGTACATTTAACAAGTTAACATTGTAATCAATTTTTAATAACAAAACTTTGTGTTACCATAAAGTTATTTGCTGCAACTTTACAAAAATATACTCCAGCCGGCAATTTACTACCATTTTCGCTGCTACCATCCCATTCTAATTCTACACTTCCGCCAGAGGTATGGAGATAGAATGATTTTAATACTTGTCCCAAAGTATTCGTTATCAAAACCATTACATCGGTTTTGTAATCCAGTGTAAACTTAATGACTGCATTATCCGTCATTGGGTTTGGATAAATGAGCGTAGAAGAAATTGTTTGTAAACCAGAATTATCAATTGCAGTGGAATAATCCGATTCAATAGCACCCATATCGGGAGCATTGCCATGATATTCGTTTGCTTTAACATTTGCCAGCACCATGCCTTCAAATTCGAAATATGCAACACCGGCATCAATTGCGGGCGACTGCTGTTGAATGGAATAACCACCTTCGCTCGAATGGACAAATAGCGGGTCTTTATTAATATTTCCATCTAACCATTCTAAAGTTTGTATATCGCTTTTTTGTATGCCGTTCATAATATCCGAAAAAGCAATAAATACTTTACTGTTAAACAATTGACTTTCGGACGCACTTCGTATTTCGTCCGGCAGATTACTCCAAAAAACGGAGTTCACTACAATAGGAGTAGATAAGTTTACAGCCAAAGCACCGCCATAAGCACCTGCCTGATTTTCACTTACCGTAACCCGCTCTAAAATGGGCGACGAAGCAAAACAATATATTCCACCGCCTGCTTCGTGAGCATTGTTGAACATGATACTTGTGTTACTAATTGTGGGGTGCGCATTGTTGAAACAGAATATACCGCCACCCATATTAGTTGCATAATTATTTATTATAGTTGAATTTACAACTTTCGCTTCCGACGAATTGAAATATATACCAGCGCCATTGTAGGATTTGTTATCCACAATTTTCACCTTTTCGAAGATTGGACTTGCATTGTGGCAATACACACCACCTCCATAATCGTAGGAATTATTCTGACTAATTGTTAGGTTCACAAATTTTGCGTTGGAGTAATATGCGCAGTAAATTCCGCCACCGCTCGAATATTTTGCAGTATTATTGCTAATGGATGAGTTTTCAATATATGGAGATGATGCAAAACAATAAAGCCCACCTCCTTGATAATCTGCTGAATTATCAACAATCTTTATATCAGAAAATTTCGGTTTGGAATTGTCGAAACAAAATATACCACCACCACCGGCACCGGCAGAGTTTCTACTTATGGTAGCATGGCGAATGGTTGGGTTCGAATTTCGTATGTAGATGCCTCCACCAAATCCTCCGGCGAGCCAAGTGTCAACGTAGCCTCCGGTTATGGTCAAATTTTCGGTGGTTGTATTTATAACCGACTGAAATAGTAGAACCCTACCGGGATTTAGCTCATCAGCCTCAGCGTCTAAAACAGTAAGCTCATTGCCAGCGCCCGATAGCGATACCCAGCTAATCATTTGCAATGGATATATTTCGTCTGTTTTAGATGGGGAATAAATGCCTTCAGCTACATGGATAGTTACGGGATGTAAACTATCGCCATAAATCTGACTCAGCGCATATTCTATTGTTTTAAACGGCGCATCACTATACAATCCGCTACTATCATTACTCCCTGTTGCCGAAACATATACATCTTGCTTTATTGCCGGACGGAAACCTTTACTATTGTCAAAAGTGATTGCGCCATTACTTACCGCCCAGTATTGCGATACCGAGGTGTCGTTGTAATTAAACACATCGAAAAAGCAATTGTCGGCATGGATAGGTTGATTGTCAATTGTTGACTCAATAAATATTGTTTTTCCGACTTGAGCAAAGTTTCCAGCAAAAATGTTTCCTCCCTGATTAATAGTACTGTCGTTGGTTGTACCTCCAAAACTTGGTGCAGATTGGTAAGCATATACGCCACCACCCTGATTCTCACCCTTGCTTTTTTTCCGTTTCAATAAATTATTTTCAACTATCATATTATCCACTATACGGTTCATAGTGAACACAGGATTCATTCTTTCAATATACACGCCACCGCCTACATAGCGTTCAATAATTTCGGTACCTGCCGGTGTATCAACCGATTGTTGAATTTGCCAACCACAACCTCCGGTTATGGTTAATCCAATAATTTGTGGCGACAAGTAGGGATTGTTTCCACCCAGAACTGCGATAACACTTCCTTTTTCCGGATCAAGAGGTTGGCTACCGTCAATCACCGTATTAGCTATATGAGCTTCATTTTGGTCTATAACATAATAGCTGCCAATTACTATTTGTTTTCCGATAATCTGTATGTTTTCAAAGTATATACCATCTTTTATCAACACGGTATCGCCGTCAGATGCTTTATCTATACCTGCTTGAATTGTAGTAAAATCAACCGGTATTTTGATTATTCGTGCATAAATACCACTTGAAAAACAAACTGAAATTATCAGCGATATATAGAACAAACAGAATTTTTTAGTAGCTTTCGACATAGTGTATCCTCCACATTTAGGTTCAGTTCAACTCTTGACCCGTTTTTTCCTTATACGGCTTTCATAGTTGTTTGTCGTACTTTAAGGTTTGAAATAATACCATCTCTTGTATTATCTTTTTCCTTTGGAAATATCTCTTATAATTTTCAAAATAAACTTAATAAATTATACTTTTACACGTCAAAAAAAAACGCAAAAATAGCCATCTTATTAATTAATTTTCAATAAAAAAGTTAGTTATATTTTGCTTTTTTTAATTGTTGCTAATCAATCTATATACAAACAAAATTCTGTTGTGTGCGTTTTGTAAATTAATTCCGATGCAATAGTAAACAGTTTTGTATTGATTAAGACAATTTACAACCATATAAGGTTGCTTTATTTGGTGAAGCATTTTATTTATTTTATACTAATAGTTCTAAAAATTTAATTTAAAACTTATGAGATCAACAAGATACATAATGTTGCGGTTGTTACTTGTTTTCTGCATTATTTCTGTGGCAAATTTACGAAACACTCAGGCACAGATCAAGTATCAATTCAAAATAATTAAACAAATTCCTACAACAACGGTAAAAGATCAGGCGCGCACCGGTACTTGCTGGAGTTTTGCCACTACATCGTTCATTGAAAGTGAGATGATACGAATGGGTAAATCGCCGGTTGATCTATCGGAAATGTTTTCGGTGTATCATACCTATCTTCGTAAAGCGGAACTTTTTGTTTCGAGCAACGGCAAATCAAATTTATCATCAGGTGCTTTGTCGCATGATGTTACATACATTGCCCGCAATTATGGTATCATTCCCAACGAGGTATATACTGGGCTGGAATGTGGAAGCACTTCGCACAACCACAACGAATTGGACAATGCGATGGTTGCTTACTGCGGTGTGGTTATAAAAAGCGATCCAAGCTCGCGCTCGTGCCACTGGAACAAAGTTGCACAAGCCATACTCAATGCCTACTTAGGTGAAGCGCCTACGCGGTTTCAATACGCCGGCAAAACATATACGCCGATAAGTTTCAGAGATGAAGTTGTTGGGTTTAACCCTGATGATTATGTGGAGATTACCTCCTATTCACACCATCCGTATTACCAGGAGTTTGCACTCGAAATTCCAGACAATTGGTCGAACGACAAGTACTATAATTTACCTATGGATGAATTGGTTGAAGTGATGAACTCTGCCATTGACAAAGGTTATACAATTGCTTGGGACGGAGATGTAAGTGAAAAAGAGTTTATGCACAGTAAGGGGGTAGCTATTGTTCCAGAAAAAGATTGGCGCGATAAAAACGAAAAAGAGCGCGAAAATACTTGTGTAACTTTAGAATCGGAGAAAAAAATCACGCAACAATTGCGCCAGGAAACGTATGAAAATAAGACTACTACCGACGATCATCTGATGCACATAACCGGTATTGCTACAGACACGAATGGCACAAAATATTATTTAACCAAAAATTCATGGGGCAGCGAAAGCAATTCCTACGAAGGCTATTTGTATATGTCGGAAGCATACATTCGTCTGAAAACTGTTGGTATATTGGTACATAAAGATGCTATTCCAGCAAATATTGCTAAGAAACTTTTCAATTAGTTTTTATCCGGTAAATTTCTGTTGCGGATAAAATTCTAAATTTAGCGAAAACACACGATTTTTTGGAGTTCACAGTTTTTGGACACAAGAAAATCGTGTGCTTGTTTTTAACATGCTTTTTTTCAGAGAAATAATCCCACCAGTTGTTTTAGCTTTTTAAACCATTTTTGACGCAACGCATCAAAAATGGTTAACAAAAACACGGCGTGATATTTAGATTTGCCGTGTTTTTTTGGGGAATGATATTTTCGGATTTGATTCCGAAATTATTATAATATTTTTGGATTTGAATCTAAAAACAATTATATTAATAAAATCAATCAGGTAGAAACAGGAATAGCTTGAATGCTACCTTAACTTACCGTTAATTGTAAAACAATAATTGTCAATTAGTTATGATAAAAAGAATTATCGCCGAAACAATTTGCAATCACCTGCATCAAAACAAAGCCATCCTATTATTTGGCGCACGTCAAGTTGGTAAAACTACTTTGCTCGAAAACCTTGATTGTGTTAAAAATCTTCCCAACTGCCCATTATAAAACCGAGCACCATAATTCCCGATACATCGGGACAAGCTATATAAATCAAAATTATAATCCGTTTGCAACTCCTTGCCATTGTACAAATATTTGTTTGTTGCTATGGTATTTTTGCCACTGTGCAAAAGCCCCCCGATTTCTTCGGGGTAAACTGCCGGGTCGTAGTGGTTCTCCTGTGCTACTGTGCCATCATCGTTTATCACATTACGGGTGTTGCCTTGGTGGTCGAGCAGGAAAAACCAGTGTTATTATCCGATTAACTGTTTAATTTTCTCTTGAGATTCGCCTGTAACATCTGCAATTTCAGGTACGCTCATTCCTTTATTCTGCAAATTTATAACTGTTGTTTTTAGTTTGCTCAACAATTCTTCTTTTCCTCGTTGGGCTTCTGCTTCGCGCTGTTGTGCTTCTGCTTTTTCTCGTCGGGCTTCAGCTTCGCGCTGTTGGGCTTCGGCAGTCTCTTTTAGCATCTTTTCGTAGTAATTCTCATACTCCAACTCTAAAGTTACTTCAAGTTTGAGTTTCTCATCGCCTGCGGCTGCTA
>JFJP01005994.1_pt1 | contig 10893 bp, 4 predicted proteins | sample 431651 | NCBI WGS metagenome assembly JFJP01 (sample SAMN02602958, study PRJNA72255) | Microbial mat metagenome, whole genome shotgun sequencing project. | biome: fresh water; feature: sink hole; material: water; isolation source: purple microbial (photo- and chemosynthetic) mats found in...
TATATTAATAATATTAAATTATCCTATAATGCATCTATATCATTACAGTATGAAGGCGAACATGAAAACATCGGCAGTCGATAAAAAATAAGATACTCTCAAAATGAAGCATTTCAATTTCATCAGTCGAGCATCACAATGCTTTGAATTCTCCCACCGCTATCTTTTTCAACATCCACTCTAGTGAGTTGAAGGCTAGGTTTCACGCCGTTGAACTCTGTCATTTGGTTTAGCTTCACATTTGTTTCCATCGCCAACTCACTTTGGTCACCATCTTGAATTACATATAAAAGGTGCATCCTCTGGAGGTAAGGAATGGTTGCAGCATGCTGCCCAAGGTGTTCATGACAATTGATCACATTTGCCAAGCACGTCAGCAAACTGTAATCCCTATCGCCAGGGTTCGTTTCAAATTCACTTAATGCTTTTGAAAATGCTTCAACTGCCTTTTCTGGTCGTCCAGCGTAGCCGTAAGCCCTACCTAGGTTGTTCAAGCATGCCGCGGTCAACAATGACCTTTCAGGGAAGCTCTCTGCACAAATTTGCAGAACCTGCTCATAGGTATCGCATACCCTGGCCCAGTTGCCCTCATATTCATCCAGGCGCGTTTGAACCAACAAATCCAGAACTGATTGATACGCGCTTTGAGTATTTTCAGTGTTAACCACCGGCACAAAGGTGTTTTTGTCTGCTTCTGGGCCATAACGTGACACCATGGCGGCGATCACCAGACAACGCCGTTCACCCCTGTAGTCACCCCAAATCATTTCATCAAACACCAGCAACTGGTTGGCGATAGCTTGGATGGATGCACCCTCCAAAACCATCTCCACAATAGTGGGTAGGTAGCTGTGGTATTCGCCTGAACAATCAAAATCTTCTAGCAGGTGCACACCGATGGGGTCCCATTCGGTATACAGAATATGGTCGATCTTTTCAGTGAGCTTACGTTTGATCTCATTCTGAACATTTTCATCAACATCGTTTTGTGAGGTATTCATCAATTCAGGCTCCTTGGTCTGGTGGGATCAGCAACGCTGCTAAACCGCTGGCTCGTAAAGTTTGATGCTCAATGGCCCGGCGAAGCAAACCCTCTTGACCCTCAATGAGGGTGAAATTCTCTCGGGCACGGGTGATGCCTGTGTAGACAAGTTCCCGGGTGGCCACCTTGCTATTGCCCTTGGGCAGCACAAGGGCGGTGTGCAAAAATTCTGAGCCCTGACTTTTATGGACCGTTATTGCAAAAGCCGTTTCGACATGGGCCAGGCGAGCAACTCCTACTGATCGCAAGTTGTCGCCATCCAGAAAATAAACACGCAACGCAGCCGTGTTCAAACCAGGCAACGCCACCCCAACATCACCATTGAATACGCCAAGCTGAGGGTCATTGCGCGTCACCATCACGGGACGCCCCGCAAACCACTCGTTCCTTGGCGCCAACAGGCCAGCATCAGCCAAAGCCTTTTGAACCCCTAGGTTCAGACTGACAGTGCCCAAGTCGCCATCGTGCACCGCACACAAGATCCTAAACCGGTCAAAGGCCACCAGCACGCGTTTGACCCAGGCCTCATGACTTGCAGTATCTGGCACTGCAGTTTTTGACTTTGCGTTGATTAGCTCCAAGTAATCGGCATAGCAGGATGGAGCACCTTTGCGACCCTTGGTGGCAAGGTTCAACACCGTGGCAACGCTGGCCTGATTTGAAGAATGCAATGTCAGTGTGGAATCGTTTGAAATCACCTGCTGGGCCAACAAGCCTTGGCCGGCATTAACAGCCATGGCCAATTGACCAATCAGGCCCCCAAAGCGACGACTTCTTCGCAACATGACAGTCTGTTGAGCCAATGCTGATGCAGCTGACGTCTTTGCCAGAAACATGGCCGGAATTGTTTGACCGGTCACGCAACTGGCATAGCGTTGAGTCTCCTGGCTGTAGTGCCCAAGCTCTGCGTCACGACACAAATCACCCAGTACTGCACCGGCCTCGACCGAAGCCAATTGATCTTTGTCACCCAGTAGTACCAGCCTTGCATTGGGTGGCATGGCCTGCATCAAGGCAGACATCATCTCCAGGTGAACCATGGACGCTTCATCAACAATCAAGATATCAACATCCAGCGGATGACTTGCATTGAAGCTAAACGCACGGGTTTCGAGTCGGGCACCCAGCAAAGCGTGCAAGGTCTTGGCTGCGCCAATGCGCATGGTCAAAGCTTCCAAATCGAGGGTGGCACCAAGGCGACCCCCAAGCTCCTGCAAGGATGAATCAATGGACTGACGCAAGCGGGCTGCTGCCTTGCCGGTGGGTGCGGCCAGGGCCACACGCAGGCGTTGCGGATCGTCACTCATCGCAAACAGCAACGTTAACAGCCTCGCAGCGGTATAGGTCTTGCCCGTACCAGGCCCACCCGTAATCACGGTCAGCTTGGCCCTGAGCGCCACCGCGCAGGCCAACTTTTGCCAATCCATCTCAGCAGTGGCTGGTTCAGTACCTGTTGAATCAAAAAGTTGATCGAGCCATTGACGGACCCGGTGTTCATCAACGGATTGTCTGAATGCTGTGCGGGCCTGCAATTCGTGAGCCACACGTTGCTCATGCAACCAATAGCGACGCAAGTACAGCAAAGGCTGTTCCAGCGTGCCACAAAGAACCAGTGGTTGCCCGCGCTTCGCCACGATGGTCTGAGCTGGGTCGCCTCCATCCATCTGACCTGACATGACCGTGCAAACAAGTTGGCTCGACTGCAAGGCCAGCAACCAGTCAGCCAATTTGGCTGGCAAGGTCTCCCAAAGTGCTTTCACGTCTTCCTGCGCAGCGTCGGGCCAAGCCAGGAACTCATTTGGTTCAGCTGCCAGCAATTGAATCGGAAGGCAAGTATGTCCGCGCCCCTCCATGTGCGCCAATATGCATACACTGGCAAGCAAGGCAGGTAAAACTGACGGGTCTAGTTCGAGCATGAAGGCCGCCAGCGCTGTGTCGAGACGACGCAACCAACCCTTTTCAGCCCAGATGTGCAAGGTGCGCAACAGCTCACTGGACGTGATTTCGACTTTCCTGGTTTCTTCCACGTTCATCATAGGGGTAATGCCTCTTTGTCCAGCATGGCATCCAGCCTTTGCAGAACCGGTAAACAGGCAGGTAACAGGCAAACACCGCTTTGCGGGCCTTTCACACCGCGCAGAAAAAGGTAAACCGCACCGCCCAGATGTTGCGCTGGCAAGTAACGTTCACCCAAGCGAGATTTGAGCAATCTGTGCAAGGCCAGCATATATATGGCGGCCTGGACTTCATACCGATGTTTCAGCATTTCCTGCGCAAGCGCCTCTGCGGTGTAATCCGCGTCCCGATCACCCAGGTGATTTGACTTGTAGTCCAACACCCAGAATTTGCCATCGTGTTCAAACACCAGGTCAGCAAAACCCATCAACATGCCGTGCAACGTCTGGTTAGCCAGTCTGGGGCGTGCCGAGTCTGGCAATAGGTACTGCTGACATATTTCGTCAATGGCCTCTGCCTTCATCTGATCAACTGGAAGCCAGAACTCCATTTCTGTCACCACGTTGACCACTTCAGCCAACGCAACATTTGGGCCAGGCAGTACCGTTCGAACAACTTGCGCCATCCAAGATACGAGCATATCGGCATGTTTGGCGTAACCGGACCGCTCGCAATTACGACGTAACCGCTCCAGCGCGGATTCATGCCCTTCAAGAGAAAACTGCTCCTGAGCGAGCCATTCCAGTTGTTCATGCAAGAAATTGCCGGCCTGCGACCCGCGGACAAATGAGTGCCATGAGGGTGCCTCTGCTTGCGTGGCCAGTTGATGCTGCGCGATATCCTGAGCACTGGGCACTGAACCGGGCTCATCATCAGCTGGCCGAGTGACCTGGAGTGGAGACAGTTCGGTACCATGTACTCTAGAGGCCAAGCTTTTGGTCAGCCCAGAGAAACTGCCAATTGACCAACGGCGGTCAAAATCAGCATCGTAGACGAGCGACTCGGTCAACATATCCTTGCCTTTGAGTCGTTTGAGGAGCGTACAAGGCGTGTTGGGTTGAGCAGGCATCAGCACCATCTGCTTGGTATTGGATGCAAATTTTGTCAATGGTTGCAGCCAATCGGGCGCTGCAATGGCATCACAGCCACCTATCAGATAGCCAGCTCCACTTTTGTGCGCAACACACTCTTCACCTCTGACGGCCTTGATCGCAGCAAAACCTACCCATAAAGCATGACGTGCTCGGGTTAAGGCCACGTAGAACAGTCGCAAGTCTTCGCGCAAGCGATCGCGGTCAGCGAACGCTAGCTCTTCCTTGCTGAATTGAAGGTGAAGTTCGCGATGCCCCTCGGCGTTTGCCAAGTTAACAAAGCTGGTGGTGCCATCTTTTTCCCTGAAACTGGTGGCATATGGTAAGCACACCACCGCATACTCAAGCCCTTTGCTTTTATGGATAGTGATGATTTTCACCAGATCAGCATCGCTTTCCAGTCGCACAATTTTTTCATCACTTTGGTTGCCACCTTGGGCAATTTCAGTGCTTAGCCAGCGAATCAACGCCTGCTCGCCATCCAGTGTGACACTCGCAGTTTGTAGCAATTCAGCCAAGTGCAGATAATTGGTCAAACGACGGTCACCACCGTCAGCGGCCAGCCAACGAGCCGCCAAGCCAAGTTGATGAACCGTCTGACGCAGCATGGCCAAAACGCCTTGAAGTTGCCAAACAGAGTGCAATTGGCGCAGCTGATCACATCTTGTGTCAAAAGCTTCATCGCTGCTGGCCAGGTGACCCAACTCATCTAAGCGCAAATCCATTAGCCGAGTCGCAAAACCCGCCCTGACCAGACGGACGTCATGCGGTGACGACACCGCTTTAAGCCAACATAGCAAATCTCGAGCTTCATGGCTGTCAAAAACCGAGTCTTTATCGGACAGATAAACTGAAGTAATCAAGCGGCGTGCGAGTTCTCGCTGCACTACTGCGGCCTCTTTGCCTGTTCGTACCAGAACTGCAATGTCAGCGGGCTTCAGCGTTTGAAAAGCCAACTCCCCAGTGACCTCATCGCGTTCGGCAAACCCCGCCGCTGGATCATTGAGCCATGTAACGATTTGCTCTGCACACCGCGCTGCGAAGCGATGACGCATGTCATTGGCGTTTTGAAGTTCAAGGTCATGCACCCATGTCATGGCTGCCTCCGGGCCAGATGAGCTGACAAATTTCTCTTTGCGTCCGGAAGCATCCACTTTAATGAAGGGCATTGGGTCGTCAACAGCCGTTCGGTACATGAAGGCCCCTTCAGTGCGCTGCATCTCACCTTGCGCAAAGCAATGGTTAACCACGTCCACCAGATCGACGGTGGACCGACGGTTAACCTTCAGAACGTAGTGACGGCCAGTCGTAGCCCGGCGGGCCTGCATGTAGCTGTAAATATCCGCCCCTCTGAATCCATAGATGGATTGCTTGGGGTCTCCAATGAGCAACAATGCCGTGTTGGGGTCGTTGTCCTGAGTTCGATAAATTTGATCGAATATCTGGTATTGGAGCGGTGAGGTATCTTGAAACTCATCTATCAAGATCACCGGATATTGCGCCAGAATGCGTGAGCGCAAACTTGATCCCTTATCACCCCGCAGAGCTGCATTGAGACGATGCAGCATGTCAGAAAACCCAAAGGCGCAGTTTTGACGCTTGAGTTGGAGCAAGCGTTGTGCGACGTGAGCTGCCGCGTGTAAGCGCACGAGGACACTGATGTTGGGGACTCTTTCAAAATCACTGATCAGTTGTGCAAACTCGGCAAACACCGGTGGAAGTTGGATGGGTAGTGCATCCGCTTTGCGGGCTTTTAGTAGCCCTTGGGGCGTAAAGCGTTCCCGACCAGTTTTCAGATCCGGGATTTCATTTTCATTTGACCCATTCGCCCAATCTCTAAGGGTTGCAAGCCAACCACTGTAATTTTTGGCGCTGAGTTTGCGACCATCCCATCCATTTTTTTTGTCTGCTGTCTGCGCATCAAGCCAGTCTTGCATAAAGAGTGACCGTTGAGCCCACCCCTCTTTCAATTTGCGCAGTGTTGCACCACGCTCGACCAAGGCTAGGGCCAAACATTCTTTCAAGCTGCCATGACCTGCCTGCATGGGAATGTCCTGATTTTTCAGCGCCTTCATGTCCTTGATTAGCGCCTCGACCCCGCTCCAGATGGCCAACACTTTCTCCAAGTGTTCGGGTTCAAGCAAATAGCAGGATTGGCGCCAGTAGTCTTGTACGGCCTCGGTCTGCATAGCCTCTTCATCGGCAACCAATTCTTCATTGAATAGGTTGCCGGTATCGAAGGCATGCTCCTTGAGCATGCGCTGACACCATGAATCAATGGTGTGAACGGCTGCGTCGTCCATGCTTTCAGCAGCCAATGCCAGAGTTCTGGCAGCCGTCTTGCGAGATGACTCTGTCGGGTAGTCTGCCATCAAAACTGACAGAAAGTCATCCTTGGGATCGAGCACTTTCCCGGCTCTGAAACTCTGCGCGGCTGAGAGTAGGCGGACCCGAATACGATCTGACAACTCGCGTGTGGCCGCACGCGTGAACGTCATCACCAGGATTTCAGACGGCATCAAGTGCTTTTTGAATCTTGTCCTTTCAGTGCCATGACCCAGAACCAGCCGCAGGTAGAGAGCGGCGATCGTCCAGGTTTTTCCAGTGCCTGCACTGGCCTCAATCAGGCGGCTGCCACTTAACTCAAATAATTCAGCTTTAAGATCATGACTTTTATCTGCTGGAGGGATCGCGGTATTGGTTGTAAATGGTTGCTGCGCTGACGTATTCATTCAACAACCTCCATCACGGTTTGCTCAGCAACATGAAACCGAGCCGTCACATACTGGCTAACCCAGGCGGTCAATGGTCCATAGACTTGCTTGGCCAACGCATCAAAGTGCCCGCCCCGTGTCAAGGCTTCAAAATCCGGGAAACTCCGCTCCAGACAAGGTTCCTGCACTTCACCCACATTTGTGTAGCCTCCCTCATATTGACTGAGCGCGCTTTCTTGACTAGTTAACCAGGCCAGTGCAGTCTTTGGTGGAAGAGGCAGCGGTGTATTCATACCTTCAAGCCATATCGCGAGCAACTGACCCAACATGCTTTGCGCTTCGTCCTTGGGAACGGGCGCGATATTGACAACACCATCACGGCCAACCAATACGCCATGGGCCTCCAATCCACTAGCGGCAACCGCCAAGCTGCGCACCCATGCTGCCAGCAACTTTTCTGGCCGCGCAGCAGTTTTTTTTGGTGCCAACAATTTGCCCGGTTGTAGCTCCAACCAGGCTGTGTGGGTGCCAGACTGTTCGGCGCACTCCTGACTCAAAAACTTCTGTCCCTGTCGCAGCTGATCGATCCAGTCTTCAAGCACAACTTCGCCAACCTGCAAACGAACAGATTGGCGTTGCGCTGTGTCGGGAAACCGGGCCAATTCGGTGTACCAGGCCTGTAACATGGCAGTCACGGTGCCTTCCAAAGCCTGCTGCTTGATGGTGCCCAAGCCACCCATGGGCAATTCTCCGGCTTTTCGCAAACGGTTCAACGCACGCTTGACAAGGGGAATACCTTCATCGACCTGGCCTGCTCCTGTTGCTTTGGACAACAAATCCTGTATCAGCTGGTACTCATCAAACCCATTGATGGTGAAGCACTCATCATCAAAGTTATCATTTTTCTCTTCTTCAAAAGACACCAACAAACGCTGCCGGAAAAAGGCTTTAACCGGGTTTCGTAAAAACTGAGTCAATTGGGCCAAGGTCAAAGGCACATGAGGGTCAGGTTCAAAGGGGGCCAAAGAATGAGCCCCTTGCTGATCTGGCATGTCTTCCGGTCCGAACGCTTCACTATTGAGATCCCCTAACTCGGCTGTTACTGCTGCTTTGGTTGCATGTGCCAGTCGCCACTCCCGAGCGTATGTCAGCAAGGATGTTTTGGCCTCAAAGTAGCGCCGGCTAAAGGGTTGCAAGGGATGCTCAGTGGTTCGCTGGCTCACCACTTCGCTGCCCCAACCCGCACTCAAGTAGTCCCGTAGCTGAGAAACCAAGACCGAAGGCGGCTGCTCCGTGTTGTCACGTACGCTATGACCACACCAGCTGATATATAGAAGTTGCCTTGCTGACAGCAAGGCCTCGAGCATCAATTGCCGATCATCATCACGACGCGACCGGTCACCGGGACGGCTGGTGCCAATGAGGTCCATCAAATCAAAATCACTTCGACGTGCTCGCCTGGGATAGTCACCGTCATTCATGCCCAAGAGGCAAATCACTTCAAAGGGAATAGCACGCATGGGCATCAGCGTGCAAAAAGTAAGCCCTCCAGCTTTGAACCTTTGCTTTAGACGGGGCTCATTAATGGCTTCGAGCCATCCTGAGCGAGCTACGGTAAGGTCAATGGATGCATCAAACCCGGCTTGTTCACAGGCACTTAACCATGTGGCCACTCCGTCTTCAAGTGCGTGCAGAATTTGTTGGTCGCGGTCTGACTCGGCTTGAATCATGCCCGCTAGCAAAATCCGAAACCGCTCGGTCCAGACCTGTGGTGTTGCAGTGGACCTGGCCAACTCCCACCATTTGACAAGCGTATCGAGCAAATGGGCTAGGGAACCCGCTAGTTCTGCCTCAAGCCCACCCACCTCCGCATAGGGTTCTACGCAAGAAAACAAAGTATCCACAAGCGATTCGTCCCATGCCTGCGCACCGCAGGCATAACCAAGCATCATTCGGCGCACACCAAACCAAGCGCTATTTTGGTCGCCGCAAGCATCCAAGCCCAGATCCGTGCGGTGCTCAGAATTAAGCCCCCAGCGAATGCCAGCACCCACCATCCATTGGGTTAGTTTGGGCAGACTGCTTTGTTCAATACCGAAACGGCTGGCCACGGCTGGCACTTCCAGCAGATCAACCAAATCAGTCATGCGGCAGCGCTGGTGCGGCAACCGCAACAACCAATCGACTGCACCAAGGCATGGGTTGTTTGACTTTGCACTCATGTCTGCAATGTCAAAGGGTATGTATCTGGCATCTTGTCGCTGGTATTGGCCGAACACCGCTCTGATGGCCGGGGCCATTTTTTCGATATCAGGAACCATCACAATCACGTCGCGAGGATTCAGGGGGCAATCAGGTGTCTGGGTTGCAAACAAGCCAAGCAATTGATCTTGCAATATCTCAAGCTCTCGCACATGGCTATGTGCACTGTGGAAAACAATGGACTTGTCCTTGGGGCTAGGCAGTGTTGGCTTGTGTTCGGGTGCAGGCAACGGTTGCAAATCGCGAATGCGGTTTTGAACCTGCTTGAGCAGAGTCGTCTTGGCATCTTCCTCAGCGAGGTCAAAGAAGTCCACTCGGGTATTAAAGCGCTGCTGGCTCAGTTGAACGTCATCAAAAACATCCAGTTGACGAATGAAATCTCGGCCCTGCCGCCCCCAGGCTGCTAACAATGGGTTGGCGTGGGCGTGCATGTCCTCCAAGGCAACACCAGACAGGTCAAGGTTATCGCGATGTGGTTGGCGCCTGCGAAGCGAGCGCAACAATTCGCGGCCGTCCATGATGTCACCCCAGTGATATTGGCATGGGTTGGGCACGGCAAGAATGACTTGGCTGTGCTGTGACAAAGCAGCCAATGCTTGCAGCGTGGCCCAGGGGATCTGGCTCATGCCAAACACAATCACCCGCCGGGCAATTTTGTGGGCGGTTGGATCAGACGTCGCTAGTCTGGCCAAGACACGCTGGTGTAACCTGGGACGAATGCTTTGACGCTGCGATTCACTCAGTGTTTCAAGCACAGCACGCCACAGTTGTGCCTGCCAGCGCTGATCGGATGCAAGTTCTGTTGATGTTCCATTGGCCAAAATTAGGTGGTCATGGCCCTGCGCCCAAGCTTCAAGCCAGTCAGCACGATAGTTTTGATACTGGTCAAACAAATCGGCCAATTTCGATGCCAATTGCCATAGACGATCTGGTTCATCTGCTTTGAGAAAACCCGCAACTGGCGCAAAGTCCGGCTCCTCCAATAGTGTTGGTAGCAGTTGCATCAGCCGCCAGGTCATCGGCACCTTATCCAAAGGGGAATCAGAGGGCACAGCTTCACGCCCCAGAACCTGGCGATAGGTACGCCACAGAAATCTGGCCGGCAATTCAACACGTGTGACGGCACAAACACCGGAAATACGTGCCAACTCCATCTTGACCCATTCGGCCATGCCAATGCTTTGCGTAAGAATGATCTCCTCTTCCAAAGCGCCTAGCGGTTGGCGGCGCATCCAGTGGCCAACGACTTCGACCAAATGTTCTGAACGGTTGCTGTGGAATATGAGCAGGCCAGACTTGATATCTTCCTGGGCAGGTTGATTCATGAAAATGTTTTCGCTACATGCGACAGAAAGAGCCCAAAGAGTTCACCCAACTCAGGCAAAACGCTATTGAGTCGATGGTCACTGTCGAGCAAATGCAGGTCTGCCTTATGGGCCTGGGCAAAACGAATGCCGTGCTCCACAGGAATCACATCGTCGCCCCATCCAAAGGCCACGCACGTGCGCGCTGCGCAGGGATGCGGGTCTTGAACGGCATATCCTGGAATATAAAACGCCGGTGCCATCAAAAACAAACCGACTGGCTTGAGTGACTGAGATGCCACCGTTGAAACATAGCCCCCCATGCTGGAGCCCACTAGAATCAACCGATCATGATCAGGCAGGGGCAACGCCAGTAAACGTGCCACGCGAGCATCAGGATCAAGCAGATCGCTGTAGTCTGGGCTTAAAACCGATGCCCCAATTTGCTCTGCAATGGCAGCAAGGTGTTTGATTTTTGAGCCCCATGGGCCAGATTCTTTGCCATGAGCAAAGAGGATGAGTGT
>JFJP01022156.1_pt1 | contig 10893 bp, 11 predicted proteins | sample 431651 | NCBI WGS metagenome assembly JFJP01 (sample SAMN02602958, study PRJNA72255) | Microbial mat metagenome, whole genome shotgun sequencing project. | biome: fresh water; feature: sink hole; material: water; isolation source: purple microbial (photo- and chemosynthetic) mats found in...
AATGAGGATGAGGTTTGAATATGCCCAGAATCATCAAACTTATTGTGACCGGCGACATGGAAAAATCAGCTCTGCATGAGTCTTTAAGGCGATTTTTTCCGGACAATCTGAAGGGTAAGAAGGTTAGATGGGATAAACCGAGAAAGCTTCATGGTGCAACAAGTTTTCGGTTATCTCCACTGGATAAAAATAACAAGAATTTGTCCACACCGATGAAGCAACTGGCTCAGGCCATGTTTGACGAAACATTCCGCGGCAAAACGGGAACACCCGCAGATTTAGTCATTGTTATTGACGATGTAGAACTTGGGAATTTAAAACAGGAAAATATAGTTGCAGAACACTTTCGAGCTGCTGTAGAGCATGTTTTTCAACAAGGGCGATATAAGCCGGAAGATTACTATCGCGATATACTCCGTAGAAAATGTTCTTTCCATTTGCTTAAACCGATGACGGAATCCTATTTTTTCGGCGATGCCAATGCGCTTAGAAATGTCGGTGTACCAGAGACAGAAAAGCCCAAATTAGTCCATCCCACAGATATAGAGCAGTTCGAGATCAATGATCCCGAATGGTTGCCCACTTGTCGAATGGAAAACGAAAAACGACAGCAAAAGATGCCTTGGTGGCGTCATGAGCGACATCCTAAGTATTATCTTGAACACTTGTTGATACGTGGCAGCCAGAAACAAAAAGGTTACGACGAGACCATTCATGGCAAGAAAGCACTTGAGGAAATTGCATGGAAACAAGTTCCCAAATGCCAAAGCGATACCGTTTTCATCCGCTCATTATTTGAAGATATTGCCGAATGGTTCGGCATCTTGAACCCGCTTGGTTCCGGTGCCTGACAGAAGGATAAACCGTGATCTTATGCTTCTTCGGAATATATGAATGCAGGCTCATATTCATTTGGTAGCGGATTTAGTTGCAGATGGATTGAAAAGAAAATGAGTTTTTCCAAGATTTGCACTGGGCAGCATAATTCCACTTCACTCAACTGACACCGAAGGGATGCAGGAGATTGAATTCGCTACCGAGCCGGCGTACCAGATTCATAAAAGTGTTCGGAAGGGGAATTTCCCGCCCGATAATCAAAATACCCAGTTTATTTGCCTGATTAAGAGTCATGTCATTGTCAATACCTTCCTGACTGTCGCAGAGAAACTGAATCCGGATCGCATCGGTTAGCGGGATACGCATTTCTTTAAATTCAGAGGCAATATTTTTCATCTCTTTCAGGATAAGACTCCGGTTTTCTTTTGTGAAACCGGCAAAAGGTTCGGCGTCATTTACAATTCCGAAAAGCTCGTTAATCATCGCTCCTGATAATCTGCATATATAGGAGGAATCCTTCTCAGGATATTTTTCGGCGAGATATTCTTTCAGTTTCCTGAAAAATATCATCTTTACTACGTCAACGCCTTCCCTCAGAACAGGGATTAATTTGCTGTCAAAATCCATTATAACTCCCATTTGTTCACAGGTCACGCCGCCGGACTGACCCTTAGGGATCATAATAAATGGTCAGAATACCGTCTTTGACTCTGTAGCTTTTCAGGCGGTTGAAAAAACTCATGCCCATCAGCGAAATGCTCATCGGCGAGCCGTTGACTGCCGCACTTATATTATTGAGACAAAAATCGCCGACCTTCAACTCTTTCAATACTACGGAAGCACCCCTGCCCATACCGTTGGCGGTATTATATATCCGGCTGTATGAAAGCTTATCCGGATTGAAGCCGATACTTTTTCCTGCTTCAGGCGACAGCACAATATCGCTTGCGCCAGTATCTGCAAGAAATCTGACTTCAACGCCGTTTGCTCTTGCCTGAATGTAGAAATGTCCGTCAGGAGAGAGTTGAAAGCTCATTGCTCCTGTTTCATTCTTAAAACTTCTGCCCGGAATCAGATTTGCCAGAATTCTGTCTCTTATCTGCCCCAATTCGAAGCGAAAACTGTGAGCAATCGTGACAGCCAGAAAAATACCGAGCCATATCAGTGCGTGTCTGAGAATCCGCCGGATTTCTCCTGTCCGCAAATATCTCCATGCTAAGAAACTCAGCAGCAGGAGCAGGACAAGAACATTTAAAATCAAAGATTTATCATCTTCCGGATTCAACAGATTCCCCCCAAACCCTTCGTCGGACTGGGGTCCGACGCTCCCGGAGAAATTCTCACTTCTCACTTCTCACTTTCCCCGGCTTCCTCTTTTCCGACAGGGCATTGACAATTTCCTGAGAAATACCCGGCAAAGGGACCACAGTGTCAACCGCGCCGATTTTTATGGCTTCTTTGGGCATCCCGAAAACCACGCAGGTTTTTTCATCCTGGGCAATAGTGTACGCGCCGCTTTCGTGCATTGCCAGCAGTCCCTTTGCACCGTCCGAACCCATGCCCGTTAAAATCACGCCCACGGCATTTTCTCCGGCATGTTTTGCCACAGACTGAAATAAGACATCCGCGCTGGGACGCTGATAATGAACCGGGGGACCGCTGCGTATCTTCACTACATAATCCCCGCCGCTTCGGTTCAGCAGCAGATGATGATTTCCCGGCGCAATAAGCGCGGAGCCGTTGAGAACACGGTCATTGTCGGCAGCTTCACGCACTTCTATATCACAGATTTCATTGAGCCTTTTGGCAAATGCGGTGGTGAAATTTTCCGGCATGTGCTGCACAATCACAATTCCAGGGCAGGTGGCAGGCATTCCCCTAAGCACTGTCTCTATTGCCTTGGTTCCCCCTGTGGATGCACCGATGGCAATGACCTTGCGGGTTGTGGTCTGAAGACGGATATCTTTTACAGATGCGGCCTCCGGCGGCGGAGCTTTTCTCTGATGAACGGCAATACTGGCAGATGCCGCAGCACGGATGGCATTTACCAGCGTGCGGGAAATATTTAAAGTCGAGTATGCGGATCCCGGCTTGCAAAGCACTTCCAATGCACCCAGTTCCAGTGCTTTCAGGGCATTTTCACTGTTCCTCGGCGTAAGCGAGCTGAGTACGACCACTGGCATAGGATAGTATTTCATCAGTTTTGCCAGAAATGACAGACCGTCCATTCTCGGCATTTCCAGATCAAGAGTAATAACATCCGGTCTGAGCTTTACAATTTTGTCCCGCGCCACATAAGGATCAACAGCGGTTCCGACAATTTCAATATCTCTGTATTTGGACAGTTCTTCTGTCAGAATTTTACGGACAATAGCCGAGTCATCTACGACAAGCACTTTTATCATTGTTTTCTCGCTTTAAGGCATGGAACAGGCCGACTTTTTCATTTCTCGCTTCTCACTTCTCACTTCTCACTTCTCCCCCCCATATCTTCCGGGGGAAATTTGCCTTTGATAAATAAAAGGATATCACACTCTCCGCCGTCAAGGGACAGTTTTGCAGCAAAGGGCGCGGCTGCTCCGTTTTCTTCGGAAAGGCTCTGCAAATAGGAAGCGATATTTTCAGTGATAATCTGCGGCGCATTGACATTGAAAATACTCTGCCTGCCGGAAATCACCGGCAGCAGATTGCCGCAGACCACGTTTATAAGTTCTTTAAGCGCGTCATGCTGCTGTTCAACGGTAGTTGACTCATTATCATCAAGACCGAGCATATTTCCTGTCAGTTCCGGAAGTGTGTCATTTGAAACAGCCATGATAAGCGTTCCGGTAAAGGGACCGGCAAAGGAAACGCTTGCCGCGACCGATGATCCGTAATCTGTCTCTTCGCTTCCTTCTTCCGGAAAAGAAAAGATAAATGCCAATTTTTCCAGAACATCCCCGGTCACATGGCAGAGGGTCTCTTTAATTTGTTCCGTCATCGCTTCCTCCCAGTTTCATAATAGTTTTAATGGTATCCCGTATTTTTTCCGGGGAAAAAGGTTTGTGGATAAAAGCGGCGCCCTTCCGCTGAAGCTGTTCCAGCCGTGTTTCGCTTCCTTCGGTGGAGATGACAACAATAGGAATATCTTTCATTTCGGGATGTTCTTTCATACGTTCTATCATCTCTTCGCCGGTCATTACCGGCATATTTATATCTGCTATGACCAGATCCACCCAGTGCCGGTTCAGGGTATCAAGCCCTTCCTGTCCGTTGCCGGCCTGATGCGTCTCCCCGAGCGGGAGTCCGCTCATACGCAGAGATTTGAGAATCATCGCCCGCATGACACTGCTATCGTCAACAATAAGTACATTGATCGCCATCTTGATTAACCTCTTTATTTCAGGGTTCGGGTCCTAAGTCGGAATCTGCCGGCCTTGCAAATCATAATGTATCCGACAGAACTGATTACAGGGTGTTAAAATAAATCTAACTGCTGACTGTGATCTGACCTGTCGTGAGATCGAACTGGACCGTCCGGTTGGCAATACCGCCCACGTCTTCGGATTCTAAAAGCACATTGTTCTTCCACAGAATCTTTTTCAGCACAGAGTAATTTCTTTCCCCTATTTTGAACATCTCATTTTCGCCGACAGGTCTGGAACATCCCACGGCTTTAAGTATCAGTCTCGATTTCTGGGCGCCCATGTCACAGACTTCTTTGAACAGTTTCGGAACCCCTGTGTCAACAAATATGCAAGGATTTGCCTCGGCTTTCTGCGGATCAGAGCGGGATAAGGGTAACATGGCATGCAATAATCCGCCGACTTGCGCCGCAGGATCCCAGGCAATCAGCCCCAGACTGGTGCCCAGCGCATAAGTTACAATAGTGTCTCCTTTTTTTCCCGCCTTCATGTTTCCGACTAAAACGATGTGTCTCATTTATTACTCCAGCCAAAAAGTTTATGAATGGTCTTTTCCTGAAACAGCATACCCTGAAATCATCCGGAAAGTCAACCCGCTACAGACAATTCCGGAATCTCCCGGAGTGCAAGCCCCCCCCTTTATAAAATAGGCATAAAATAGGCATAAAACCGGCTTTTTTGCGGACAGTCCCCAATTATCGGGACTATCTGCCGCAGAGGAAAATCACGGGCTGAAAGCAGATTGTCAGTCCGCATTTTTTTTGTTCCCTATAACGACCGCCAGATCCATCACCACAGCCTTCATCTGTTCTATCTGGGTTCTGATCTCTTCGATGGAAGAAGCGGATTCCGCGGTAATTATCACATTCTCCTGAGTGACCCTGTCTATTTCTGCCATTGCATTGCTGACCTGACTGACCCCCTGTGCCTGTTCCTGAGATGCCGCGGCCACTTCGCGAAGCAGTTCTCCGATCTTTTTTGCGCGTTCAGCCGCATTCATAAAAGCATCGTTGGCTTTGGCGACCATAAGCATACCGTTTCCGGTCCGCTTCACCGAGGCTTCGATCAGTGCCGAGGTGTTTCCGGCAGCCTGGCTTGAGCGCATTGCAAGATTCCTGACCTCATCTGCTACCACGGCAAAACCCGCTCCGGATGCTCCGGCACGCGCTGCCTCAATTGCCGCGTTAAGTGCCAGCAGATTGGTCTGAAATGCTATTTCTTCAATGGTTTTAATCACTTTACGCGTCTCTTCGCCGGATTTTGCGATTTCATCCATCGAACGCGTCAACCGGGTCATGGAATCTGCCGATTCCGCGACAACAGCGGAGGTTGCGATCATCAGAGAATTGGCATGACTGACGTTTTCCGTATTCTGCCGGGTCATTGCCGCAATTTTTTCAAGAAAAGAAGAGGTGTCTCTGACCGCGGATGCCTGTTTCGATGTCCCGGATGCGAGCTGCCGGGCAGTGGATGCCACACGGTCCGAAGCTGAATCAACTTCGCCTGCCACTTTGTCCAATCCGCGGATCACCTCGGATATGGGTTTTACCAGAAAAAAATTCACAATCAGCAGCAGCACAGCCACAAGAACAAGGCTCATCGCCACCACTTTGATCACAATAAAAATAAGTAACCGTTTCAGAGATTCTCCGATGAACCTTGTGGTGAAAAAGACTTCCACTGTTCCTACGGGTTTTTCCTCATAAATGACAGTTTCCTTCTTCGTGATCAAATCTTCCCGGTCTGTTTTTCCGTCAAAGTTGACGATATCATAAGTCTTTTCATCGCGTATGACGGCAATAAAAATTTTTTTTCCGTCTGCTTCTCTGACCACAACCGCATAGATTCTTTTATTCTCCATCTCCAGTTCTATCAGTTTCCGCCCAAGCGGTTCATCCAGAAACCAGAGAGGCTTCTGAAGGCTGTTTGCCAGACGCTGCGGAATCGGGGTAACGATTTCGTCGAAGTATTTTCTCATCTGCCGGCTTTCACTGATATAATCATAAATGCTGAATGCGCTTGAAATGACAATAGAAGCTGCAATCATAATCAGCGATATTCTGCCTAATTTTTTTCCGGAAGATTTAACTCCCATCGTTTTCCCCCTCTTTTAAGTGAGAAGTGAGAAGTGAGAAGTGAGAATTAGGGAATCACTTCTCACTTCTCACTATTTACAGCAGTCTTTTCAACCCTCCGCTACTGATAATGACCTGTCCGCTTGCCAAGTCGAAGTGGATTGTACGGCTGACTGTTCCGCCCACATCTTCGGATTCGAGAAGCACATTGTTTTTCCAAAGAAGCTTTTTTAAAATGGTATAGTTTCTTTCCCCGATTTTGAACATTTCGTTATTTCCCAGCGGCTGTCCGCAGCCCGCGGCTTTGACGATCAGTCTGGATTTCTGTCCCCCCATCTCATAGATTTCTCTGAATAATTTCGGAACCCCGGTGTCAACAAACATGAACGGATTTGCCTCAGCCTTGCCGGGATTGATCTTGGACAGCGGCAACATGGCATGGAGCATACCCCCGATCTTTTCTGCCGGATCATAGACCGTCAGACCCAGACAACTGCCCAGGGCATGAGTTACCAGCATGTCATCTTTTCTCCCGACCTTCATGTCTCCCACAACAACAACATATCTCATTTGTATCCTGAGTTTCTGAGGTCAGAGGTTCGGGCTGAGAGGTCAGGGGTGAACCTCGAACCCCGAACCTCGTACCACGGACCCCGTCTGTTTTCTGTAAACCGCCGGACGTATATAACGGAAATTATGCGAGATGGCAGACAATCCCTCCGAATGACCGACAAAAAGCCAGCCTCCCGGTTCCAGAAAATCCCACAGACGGTTTATTAGCCGCTGCTGGGTAGGCTTGTCAAAGTAAATCATCACATTACGGCAGAAAATAACATTGAAAAGCCCTTTCATGGGCCATGATTCCATCAGGTTCAGTCTTGCGAGTCTGACCATGGAGCGGACATCGTCTTTGAGCTGATAGGCACGGGGCGGTCCCTCATGAACTTTCACAAAATATTTTTGCAGCAGCGGCTGGGGAATCATCCGGATTTCATCTTCCGCGTAAACAGCTCTGCGCGCTTTTTCCAGCATCTTTGTCGAAATGTCTGTGGCTAAAATTTTCACATCTTTGAAAGCCTTATCCGGAAGTTTTTCATTCAGCAGGATGGCTAAAGAAAAAGACTCCTCCCCTGACGAACATGCGGCAGTCCAGAATCTCAGCCGCCTGCCTGTCATTTCAGGCAGCACCTCATCCCTAAGAAAATTGAAATGCTCCGGTTCCCGGAAAAAATTTGTTTTGTTGGTGGTTATGACGTCAATCAGAAACCCGAGTTCGCCTTTCTCTTTTTCAATATAGCTCAGATATGCCTCGAAAGAAGACAGATGCAGAACTCTGAGACGTTTCATAAGCCGGGCTTTGACCAGCGCCTGTTTGCCGTCTTTCAGATGAATTCCGCATAAGCGGTAAACCAGCCGGCTGATTTTTTTAAACTGTTCTTCGCTGAGTTCGGCAGAGATGAAATTCATCATCACCTTAACCCGCCTCTCCCGTATTTGCAAGCTTTACAAGACCGCCCACATCCAGAATCAGCCCCACCCTGCCGTTGGGCATGATCGCGCTTCCTGAAATGCCGGGGATATTCCGCAGCGATTCTCCCAGAGTTTTGATCACAATCTGCTGACTGCCGATCAGTTCGTCAATCAGAATGCCGGCATACTGCCCGCTGTCTTCGACCACCATGACAATGGCGCGGACAGGGTCTTTTTCAGCCCCCGGAATACGGAACATATCTGCCAGCCGGAACAAAGGAATGAGTTTTCCCTGAAGAATCAGCATTTCTCCTTTGCGGAAAACAGTCGTGATATCTTTGGAGGCTGGACGGACAGAGCGCACAATCGCCACGGTGGGCATGACATATTTTTCCTCTCCCACGCGCACCACCATGCCGTCAATGATCGCAAGCGTCAGGGGGAGACTCATTCTGAAAGTGCTTCCCTTTCCGGCAGAGGACTGGATTTCTATCTGTCCGCGAAGAGCCTCGATGTTTGTTTTTACCACGTTCATTCCCACCCCGCGGCCCGATACCTCGCTCACAACTTTTGCAGTGGAAAAACCCGGCTCAAAGATAAGATTGAAGAGTTCGCGGTCGCCGAACACGCGGGTTTTTTTTTCGCTTTCTGAGATAAAACCGGTCTCAACGGCTTTGGCTATAATTGCCTCACGGTCCAATCCTTTTCCGTCATCTCTGATCTCGACAACGACATTTCCCGCGGAATGCCGGGCTGACAATCTGACAGTTCCGTAAGGGTCTTTGCCTTGACGTTCCCGGACATCGGGCATCTCGATGCCGTGATCCACCGCGTTGCGGACCATGTGTACGAGCGGATCATTTATGATATCCACCATATTCCGGTCAATTTCGGTATCTTCCCCTTCGGTAAGCAGCGTGACTTTTTTGCCGGCTTTGCGTGCCAGGTCTCTTACTAACCGTGCCATTTTCTGAAATGTGGATTTAAGGGGAATCATCCGCATGGACATGCTCATATTCTGGAGTTCACGGACAATTTTGCTGGTAAGGACAACCTTTTTCATAAGTTCATGGTGGGTGCCGTCGCTCACGGCTTCGTCCTGAGCCACCATCGAATGTGCCACCACTAATTCGCCGACCATGTCAATAAAGCGGTCCAGCCGGTTTATCGGAACCCGGATGGATGATTCGATAAAATGTTTCGATATCCGTGAAGGGGCGGCTCCGCCTCTTCCCGCGGAGCCGGAAACTGTGCCGTAAGTTTCCGTCTTTGCGCGGGCTGCAATGATCCGCGGACTGCTGTCAGTATCTTCCGCGGAGATACTTTCGCCGGTATATTCGGGCAGATCATCTTCTCCGATGTCTTCTGTGTCAGATGCAGATACCGCGGCTTCATCCCGGAAAGGACCGGGTGAGGGATGGCTGCTTTTTTCCGGAACATTCGGGCGGATATCTGCGGTCTCATCCAGCCGGAAAAACAATTCCGGGGGAGCGGACTCACTATCGCTTATCCCGGCTTTTTCCGGATCAATGAGTATCTTCATGAAGCTGTCATAGTCAGGCGGTTTGACAAAAGGACGGCCGTCCGCGACATCCTGAACCGACCGGATCAGTTCTTTGAGTATGTCAACGGAGCGCAGGGCAAGGTCGGTGTATCCGCCGGCATAACGGATTTCATGGTCGCGGATACGCGTCAGAAAAGACTCTGCATGATGTGCCAGTTCCGATATAAGGGAGAGTTCCAGAAACGCCGATGTGCCTTTGACCGTATGAAAGGCGCGGAACACGGTACTGACGGCATCCATGCTCCCCGGTTCTGTTTCAAGCAGCAGCAGGGATTCTTCCGCGTTCAGGATAAGATCGCTGCTCTCGGTGATGAATGCTGCCAGCAGATCGGGGTCCGCGTCCGAGGTCGCGGAATCCTCATCCTCATATCCCCCGGTGACAGAATCGGATCGGTGCAGGGGCGCCCCTGCAAAAGGGCCGCCGGGTTCCGGGGGATCAGGCGCGTCCTGAGAATGTCCGGGGGAAACAGAGTCTTCCTGATCCGGGACCGTATCTTCCTGAGCAGAAGGGAAATCATCTGCCTCTGTTGTATTCATAGCCTCTTCTATAAGGTGACCGGCCTGGGTCAAAAGGTCTGTGTGCGCGGTAGCCGGGTCCGAAGTGCATAACCTGATGTTTTCTTCGATTTTTTTTGCTGCCCGGGCGATTTTTTTCCGGCAGATCTCAGGGTATGATCTGTTATCCGCGAGGCGGATTAACATTTCTTTCATAATGATCAGTTCGGAAAGATCGTCCGGTTCGATCTGAACCAAAAACGCAGCCGCGTCATTGAGAGTCAGATTTGTCGGAATATTTTTCTGGTCGTTTTTATCGGACATGCCTGATTCCTTAGTTTTTTTCCGGCTGCCGATTTCAGCCGGGGCATTTTTTTCCGTCTCGGACAGATTGCGGCAGCAGCCGTGTCACTGTCCCCGCGGTTTCGGATAGGTGTAATCTGATATGAACTGTAATCAAGGCTGCGGATTCATGATCTTCGGCGATAAATAAAAAAACAGCCCTTGTCGCCAGCAACGATTTTATTTGCCATAAAATCTTTAATCTGTCAAACCGGGATATATAGGGGCGAAAAAATTTTCGCCCCTATATATCCCGTAGCACAATTCAACATATCAGATTGTATTATGAAATACAAGAACCGGGAAAGAAAATAGCGACTGCCTTTGACTATTTCCGAATTATGCCCTATTTTTAATTTTTTTATACACCGTAAATTTATATTGTTGCCGGTCAAAGACTTCGGAAAGTCTTACTGAGAAAGGTAACTAACAGCTAAAAATTTATTGACAAATGCCGACTTTTGATATATATTATTGATAATAAAAAAGGAGTCGGCAATATGAAATTCATGCCAAGCCGCAAGGCACGGGAAATTCTCGGAGTTCACGAAAATACGCTGAGGAGATGGGCGAATGAAGGAAAAATCAGACACATCAAAACAGAAGCAGGGCAGAGGCTGTATGACACAGACTCTTTTGTGGGGATACACTCTGCAAAGCGGAAAGTCTGTTACTGCCGGGTTTCCTCTCATAAACAGAAAGACGA
>JFJP01012396.1_pt1 | contig 10892 bp, 13 predicted proteins | sample 431651 | NCBI WGS metagenome assembly JFJP01 (sample SAMN02602958, study PRJNA72255) | Microbial mat metagenome, whole genome shotgun sequencing project. | biome: fresh water; feature: sink hole; material: water; isolation source: purple microbial (photo- and chemosynthetic) mats found in...
TTTTGACTGGCTTATTGTAATCGGTCTATAAACCGTGTCAAGCCAGTGTTATCAATCACAGTCAGGAACACCCCCTTATGCCAAAAGTTGCGCCGATAGACCAGAGAAAATCAGACCACATCAAAATCAATTTAGAACAGGATATTCAATCAGCATTAACCAGCGGACTTGAAAACTTTAGATTCATTCACGAGGCATTACCCGAACTTGACCTGAACCAGATCGACATGACCCTCAACCTGTTCGGTAAAAAATTGAATGTACCAATTCTGATCAGTTCAATGACGGGCGGAACGAAGGAGGCTGGAAAGATCAATCAGCGCTTGGCAGAAGCCGCGCAAGAATGCCGCATTGCCATGGGAGTCGGCTCACAACGCGCCGCACTCGAACACCCTGATCAGTCTTCCACCTTCTCCATCACACGCAAGGTCGCACCAGACATTTTATTATTTGCCAACCTCGGCGCGGTGCAATTGAATTATGGATACGGAATAGACGAGTGCCGCAAAGCCGTGGATATGATCCAAGCCGACGCGCTCATCCTGCATCTCAACCCGTTGCAGGAAGCAGTACAAGATGCCGGCGATACAAACTTTGCAGGGTTGGCTGGGAAGTTGGAAATAATAAGTAAAAAGTTGGAAATTCCAGTGATTGTAAAAGAGGTCGGGTGGGGTATCTCGGAACGCACGGCAAAATTGTTATCCAATTGCGGCATAACTGCCATTGACGTGGCAGGCGCGGGCGGCACAAGCTGGTCACAAGTGGAGATGCACCGAGCGCCCGACGAATTCACCCGCCAACTTGCCGCGACATTCGTCGGCTGGGGAATCCCCACCGCAGAATCGATCTTGAATGTCAAGAAAGCCGTCCCCGATATGACCATCTTTGCCAGCGGCGGACTCAAAGACGGACTCGACATCGCCAAGTGTGTAGCCCTCGGCGCGACACTCGGGGGCATGGCTGGTCAATTCTTGAAATCCGCTGCGATTTCAACCGATAATGTAGTAGAAATGACAAAGTTGACCAAGAGGCAGATCGAGGTTACGATGTTTGCGACAGGAATTGGGAAGTTGGAAGATTTGACGGTTGAGAAGTTAACCAAGACATAGGACAGAACTTATCCCTGCCCTACGCTCACAAGAAAAGGAAACTCATGAAATTATATTCGTACACCCTGCGCTATGATGACGGCGCCGCCCCCAACCCATTTTGGGGAGTCTGTTCACTTGCCATCCGCAAACCCGCCATTCGACGCGCCGCCGCAGTGGATGATTGGATCGTTGGGCTGGGATCAGCCCAATCCCCCATTGGCGATATCTCAGACCATGTCGTTTATGCCATGAAGATCACCAGCAAAATGACGCTGGAGGAATATGACCAATTCTGCAAGACCTTTGTCTCAAAGAAAAAGCCAGACTGGCGCAACCGTGATTACCGCATGAGGATGGGCGATTGTATTTATAACTATATTGCGGGTCCCGAAAATCCAAAAATGCGAACTGGCGTCCATACCGAAGAAAACATGGAGAAAGACCTGGGCGGGTTATACGCCCTCGTCTCCAAGCAGTTTTACTACTTTGGTGACAAACCCGTCAAATTGCCCGACGACCTGCGCCCGATTATGCATCCCGCACAGGGACACAAATCCGATGCCAACCAGGAATATGTTGAAAACTTTGTAAACTGGATCGAAGGTTTGGATATTGTCCCCAATAAAGCCATCGGCGAACCGCAACTCAAAAAACAATATTCACTCGAAAAAGAACTGCAAGCCATTTGTTCCATGCGCGACCTTGAAGAAGATGAGTGATCATTTTTACAGTATCCTTATTTGAACCGCAAAGCCTACAAAGTGCGCCAAGAAAAAACAGAAAATATTAACCAAAATGAAGGATGAAGCAAATCGCTTCATCCTTCATCATTCATCCCTCATCCTTACATTTCTACTTTTCTGTGATTACAACCGTCTCAATCGCATCGCCGTCAAAGGCAGGGCTTTGTTCAGGGTCGCGGCGTGTAATGGCGTTGACCACATCCATTCCTTCAACCACCTGACCAAAAATAGTATATCCGCCATTCAGGAATTCCTGCGCGCCATAAGTGATAAAGAACTGGCTGCCGTTTGTATCGGGTCCTGCGTTTGCCATTGCCAATACGCCATCCTTATCAAAAGTCAGGTCGCTATTCTCATTCACAAATTCATAGCCAGGTCCACCCATGCCTGTGCCTGTCGGGTCGCCGCCCTGCGCCATGAAACCTTCAAGCACACGATGGAAGGTCACACCGTCAAAATAATTTTTACAGGCAAGGAATACAAAACTATTGACAGTGATCGGCGCCTTGGCGGGATACAACTCCACAATGAATTCACCGCCTTTCGCCATCTTAAATGTGGCGAAATATTGCTTCGCCACATCCACCATCATGGGCGGCGCTTCGTTGTATTGTTCCGCCGCGGCAATAGACTCAAATGCAGCACATGCGGTTCCGCTTCCAACATCGCCAACACTCGCAGGCGGCGCAACCTCTGTTTTGGCGAACAATTTGGCGGCATAAGGACCAGCAACAATCGCAATCACAATCACGACCATGGCAACAGCAACATACTGGATCGTCTTCTCAGTTTTTTGCGCTTCCGCCTTATTTACTTTTTTCTTTGTTGACATGCAAAATTCTCCTTAAAATGATTTGCCCGTATTATAACAACCTTGCGTGCAGACAGGTTTTCTTGTATGCTTGTCAGTCATGCGAGAAAACTTCAAAAAACAAATCGCCATTCCACAAGACCACGGCTCGTGGGTCTTCATCCTCAGCCCGCTGCTTGTGGGAATATTTGCAGGCAGAGAGTTTACCTACGCCACATTCAGCCTCGTTATTGCGGCGATGTCTGCCTTCATGATTCGCCAGCCATTGACGATTTTTATCAAGGCGATCTCTGGCAGACGCCCCAAAACAGACCTGCCCGCCGCCCAATTTTGGCTGCTGATCTATGGCATTATCTCAGCCCTGGCTTTGGGCGCGCTCATCCTACAAGGCTTTGTCTATGTGCTGTATCTGGCAGTGCCAGCCGCGCCAGTTTTTGCATGGCACTTGTGGCTCGTCAGCAAACGAAGTGAACGGAAACAAGCCGGCATTGAAGTGGTCGCCACGGGCGTGCTGTCACTTGCCGCCCCTGCCGCGTACTGGGTTGCGCTGGGCGGATATGACCCGCTTGGATGGTGGCTTTGGGCATGGACATGGTTACAATCGGCGGCAAGCATTGTTTACGCTTATCTCAGGCTTGAACAACGAGAATTAAAAAGCCAACCAGAAAGCAGGGAATTATGGAGAATGGGAAAACGCGCGCTAATTTATACTTCCTTCAACCTATGCGTATCCCTAATTCTAGGCTGGGCAAATATCGTTCCACAACTTATCTTCATCCCATTTCTATTACAATGGGTTGAAACACTTTGGGGCATCACCCATCCATCCATCGGATGGAAACCCACCCGCATCGGGGTGCGGCAACTGATCGTCAGTACGCTTTGGACAATATTGTTCATCGTTTGTTGGAGGACATAATGGACGAACTAAAATACGAACTGCTCACCGAAGTGCTCGGACAAATGGAAGCCGAGTTGATAAAACTCTATTTTCAAACCTATGAAATTGAAGTGGAGTTATTCGAAGAAGCGACCACACTCAATGTCACCCCGGTTAGTTTTGGCAGAGTACAGGTCTTTGTCGAGAAGGAAAACGCGGAGCGGGCGCGCCAATTACTTGCAGAATATCAAAATAAAATAGAAGGTTAAGGAGCAATCACATGAAAGACACCATTATTCTCGTCACAAACAATGGAATGGGCAAAGCAGACCTTGCATTACAACATAAACTGGCAGCCAAGTATTTTGAATTGCTGATGCAAAACACCCACCTGCCTGCCGCCATCTGCTTTTACGCGGACGGGGTAAAGTTAACAGTCACCGGCTCTCCAGTGCTGGAGCAACTCAAGGCGCTGGAAGCAAAAGGCGTACGCCTGATCCTTTGTTCAACCTGCCTGGATTTTTATGGTCTAAGTGACCAGGCACAAGTCGGCATCGTTGGCGGCATGACAGATATTATCGAAGCGCAAACAAAAGCCTCGAAAGTAATCACCATCTAAAACCCTAAAGGTCTTAAAGACCTTTAGGGTTTGCAGGAGTGAAAATGAATTTTGATCTAAGCGACGAACAAAAAGTATGGAAGAAATCGGTACACGACTTCGTAAACAATGTTATCAAACCCAAAGCGCGTGAGGTGGATGAAAATGAAGAATTCAACTGGGATGCAGTCCGCAAAGGCGGTCCTATTGGGTTACTAGGCATGAACATCCCTGAAGAATACGGCGGCTCGAATGTAGACATGATCTCGTCTGTTATTGCGTTGGAAGAAATAGGCTGGGGATGCGGTTCCACCGCGCTAAGTTTCACTGCCCACAATGGGCTGGGAACTGCGCCCATCGCCCTCTACGGTACAGAAGAGTTGAAAAAGAAGTGGCTGCCACTGGTTGCAGAAGGCAAAAATAAACTTGGATCACTTGCGTTAACTGAGCCAGACGCAGGCTCTGACATTCAGGGCGGCATCACCACCAAAGCCGAAAAACAGGGTGATGAATGGGTCATTAACGGCGCGAAGATGTGGTGTACCAACGCGGGCATCGCCGAGTACATCATTACATTAGTCCGCACCGACCCGAAAGGCGGATCAAAATCTTTGAGTATGGTCCTTGTGCCAACCGACGCAAAAGGCTTAACGATTGATCCTCCTGAAAAGAAGATGGGCTTGCGCGGTTCTCCCGTCTACGGCATGACGTATGATAACGTGCGCGTGCCCCTCGGAAACCTGGTCGGCGTGGAGGGGCGCGGTTTACAACAAACACTCGCCACACTTGACTCGGGACGTATCATCATCGGCTCGATCTCAGTTGGATTGGCGCAGGCGGCGCTTGAAGAAGCTGTGAAGTATGCCCACGAGCGCAAGGCTTTCAACCAGTCTATCGGAGATTTTCAAGCCATCCAATTCAAGCTGGCAAATATGGCGCTTGAGATCGAACTGGGGCGAAATATGCTTTACAAAGCCGCGTGGTTGAAAGATCAGGGGCGCCCATTCAGCAAGGAGGCGGCGATGGCTAAACTCTATGCCTCTGAAATGGCGGAACGAGTCTGCTATGACGCAATTCAAATTCACGGCGGAAATGGCTACAGCCGCTCTTACCCTGTGGAGAGAATGTACCGCGATGCGCGTTTGATGACCATTGGCGAAGGCACAAGTGAAATTCTAAGGTTGGTAATTGGAAGACATGTGTTTGCAGGAAAATAAAAAAAGCAGGTCACGCTTGAGCGTGACCTGCTTTTTACTTCTTACTTTCTCACAATGACCCAGGCATTTCCATCTTTTGCCCTGACTGTTTTTTCTCCATTGGGGAATAATTTGACGATCTGGTCAGAGTTGAGAAAATGACTTCGCATGAGCAGTAACTTTTCAGCAAGCGCGATCAACTTCACGCCAAAGGTGCGGATGTCTGGTTCTTCAATGACAAGTAATCCGCCAGGCTTTAGCACACGGAACATCTCGCGGGCGCTGTCTGCGTGGTGAATGACATGGTGCAGGGCATCTACCATGATGACGCGCTCAAAAGAGTTGTCAGCGAAGGGTAAGGTCTCAGAACCGCCGCACACAGGCTTGAGCGAGGAACGATCTGTTTTATCCAACATCCCAAAGGAAACGTCGGCAATGACTACTTCATCCACAAGATCACGAATTGCAGATGAGACTCTGCCTGTGCCGCCGCCTACATCGAGCAGGCGTCCACGGGCAGGCAGTTCGGCGATTTCGCGCATGATACTAACTTTGGAGTATGTAACACGGGCGTATAGGGGGGCAATGGCGGCAAAATGATCGAAGGCTGGCATTAGGTTGTAATTAAATCCTTTAGGTCTTCAAATGTGGCGGGACCGATACCCGAAACGTTCATTATATCTTCGATGGTTGAGAACCCGCCGTTTTCGGTGCGGTAGTCAATGATTTTCTGCGCGGTGGTTGGACCTATGCCCGGAAGGGCGTTTAGTTCATCCAATGTAGCGGTGTTGATGTTGACCAGTTCAATGTTGGTGTTGGGAACGTCTGTTGGTAATTCAGATGGAAAATCGGGCAAAGGAGAGTCGGAGGAAGAGTCTTCAGGAATTGGGATTTCGGATTCTGCCTGTGATGATGGAAGGTCTACCGTATCGCTCTCTGCCGAAACTTCCTGCCCGTCTTGATAGGGGATGGTCAATTGTTGCCCATCTTTGAGTAATGCGGCAAGGTTGAGCGCTTCGACATTGGCTTCGGCAAGCATGCCTCCCGCGGCGTCAATCGCATCCTGTACGCGCGCTCCTTCAGCGAATTCATATAAACCCGGGCGAGGTACTGCTCCAACAACATGCACAGCGACTGGCGCCTGAGTGGGCGCAGGCTGCAAGATAATCGGCTCGCCATTAGGCGTGCGCGAAACGAAAAAAAGCACGCCCGCAAGCGCAAAGCCTGCCATAAGCCCAATCAAAACATATAAAACGTTCTTCATACGAATGATTTTACTCCAACTTCATTACAAGTAATTCCTCGTCTGATTTTCTGAACAAATTGGTCAAGTTGAATAATTTTTTTATCCGCGCAAAATAACGCGGCATTTGATGTTCTGCAATTGTTCGAAATCCAAATCGTTCATACATTGGACCGTTGTGCGATACGCACATCAAATATATGGGGCGCGAATTTTCATGCAGCAGTGTCTCGATTACGGCTCGCGCAAGCCCAAGTTTGCGATATTGGGGATGGACAGCTATCGAAGCGAGTTCGATGTCGGTCGCGTGAGGTTTGATCTGTCCGCAAGCGATGAGCTGTCCATTTTCATTTACTGTCACAATAAAACGTTTCCAGTTCAATCCGGTGGGGTTGATGCCGACCAAATTGATCAACTCCTTAATTTGGGTTGAGTCTGATTCTAGGGCGGGGCGAATTTTATAATTGGGCATATTGTTCAAGGGTAGATTGCGCCTGCCGCGACCATGATTACAAATGTAGAAATGAACCAGTGAATGAGAAAGGGCCAGACGAATGATTTGGTGCGGTATGCCACCCAGCCAAAGGCAAACCCGCCAAAGATGGTGGAGAGCGTTTCAACATCGGGCTTGCTGATATGAGCCAGCGCAAATGGAACGGCGTGCAGCCATAATGCGTCATGTCCAAATTTACGCAGGTAGGTGAACAAAATCCAACCACGAAAGAAAAACTCCCAGCCGATCAGGTCGAGGAAGGTTGTCCACGGCAAGCCGGGGAAAAGTCCTACGTAGTAGGTCTGCATGGTTGCGTTGCCGCTTGCCAGGTAATAGAGAACGGGAGCCATGATAAGAATACCAAGCACTGTGTAGGTCAAACCCAGCTTCCAGTTGCCGAAAGAGAATCCATATTCTTTTGGGTTTTCACGAAATAAGATCAAGGTCACCAAAAGCGGGATGACAAGGTAAAGAATTAGGCGATCCCAATATTTATAGGGGGTGAAAGTATAGTAATGGTCAACAATCAGCAGCAGCGTGCTGACAATCGTAACTGTTGCGGTTTTCCAGTCAATGTTTAGTTTTTCACCCAGTAAATATTTCATCAATGCTCTCAGGGGTTGTGTTTTGAAAGTAAAACAAGAATAAGCGAGAAGCAAAACCTTACTTGAGGGTGTCGGCGCGTAATGATTGAATTCGCCGCGCAAGATATGGCGAAAAGTATCCTTCGTACTTTTTCCACAATTCAGGCAGTTTCCAGTCATTGCCTGTGACTTTTTTGCGGCAAATGTCAGAGCCGCAATAACACTCAAATTCATCGTAAGGACCGCCGTCAGACATGGCGTAGTCGAACATCATTTCTTCGCCGGTCTTAATATCACGCAAGGCAACCAATCCAATTTGACCAAAGAAACCCAGGTTGGGATCACAGGAGTGATTGAAACAATCGTTTGGCTCCTTCTCTTCGGCGGTGAGTAAATACAGATCTTCGTCCATTTGAAGAACGCGCTGGGTAAAACGCGGCATGGAAGGGTCAAGTTCAGCCTTGCTGACAATACGTCCACCCCAGAGCGAGATAAGCTCCCCTTTGGAAATGGCATCATTCGCAAAGACGCCGCATCCGCCTTCGGGGTGTTCGCGCGCTTCACATTTGGAGTTGAGATAGGAATAGGATTTATCAGTCATAAAGCGGATTATACAAGGGAAACAAAAAAGGATGGCGCGCAAAATTGGCAGTCAGTCCATTCCAGAAGCCGCTGCAACAAAATCGTCATATTCGGGCGGTATAATCTAAAAAACATTTCGCCAGAGGTGACAAATGACAGACATTCCGATCCACCCGCTCAGCGCTGAACATAAAATGCTGCGCGACGCCGCCCGTGATTTCGCGCAAAAAGAGATTGCCCCCATCGCGGCAGAATTTGACGAAAGCGGGGAGTTTCCGCATACCACCATCAAAAAAATGGGATCACTGGGGTTTATGGGCATAGAGGTTCCCGAACAGTACGGCGGCGCAGAGATGGACACGCTCGCCTATGTTTTGGCGCTGGAGGAAATTTGCAAGGCAGATGCTTCGCATGGCGTGATTATGTCAGTCAATAACTCGCTATACTGTCATGGTATTTTGCAATTTGGAACAGAAGATCAGAAAAAAAATTTCATTACACCTGTTGCGTCGGGCGCAGCCATTGGCGCCTATTCCCTGACCGAACCGCAAAGCGGATCAGACGCGGGTACGATGAAAAGCCGCGCTGTGCGTGACGGCGATTTCTATATTTTGAATGGGCGCAAGTCCTGGGTTACAAGCGGACCTGTGGCTGGCTACTTTGTAGTCTTTATGATGACCGACCCTGAAAAAAAGCAAAAAGGTATCAGCGCATTTTTGGTGGATGGCAAAACAAAAGGCTTGGTGCGCGGCAGGAAGGAACCGAAACTGGGTATCCGCGCCTCGGCTACCAGTGAGTTGCTGTTTGAAGATTGCCGCATCCCTGTCGAAAATAGACTAGGCGCAGAAGGTGATGGATTCAAGATTGCCATGACCGTTTTGGATGCAGGACGCATCGGCATTGCATCACAAGCGCTCGGAATTGCAGAAGCCGCCTACGAAGCTGCGCGCCAGTACGCCGGTCAGCGTGAAGCATTTGGTCAGCCAATCGGGGCATTCCAGGGAACAGGATTCAAGATCGCAGACATGAAGACCCGCATCGAAGCATCCCGCCTCTTAATTTACAACGCCGCAATCGCCAAGGAAAATTCCAAAACAAACGGCGGGCGGTATTCACTCGAAGCGTCCATGGCAAAATTATTTGCATCTGAAACAGCCATGTTTGTGACGCATCAATCCCTGCAAATTCACGGCGGCATGGGGTACAGCAGGGAACTCCCTGTGGAACGATATTTCCGTGATGCAAAGATCACAGAAATTTATGAGGGCACAAGCGAAATTCAAAGGCTTGTAATTTCAAGGTCTGAGTTGGGAATCAAATAAAGCCACCCTTCTTCACAAACCACGGCGGACCTAAAGTTCTTGCATACGCCGACTTCCCTACCCCCGAACCCAAAGCGGGTAAAATTTTGAAAAGGTAACACTCGATATTTCATAAATGAATTTTATAAAACGCATCTCCCCGTTTGAAGTTTTCCTGGTCACAGCCATTTTAAGTATCCACTTGTACGCAACCTTCTCAGATGCGTACAACTTCCCCAACGCGTGGTTTATGCGCGATGACGCCTATTATTATTTCAAGGTCGCGCAGAACATCACCGAGGGACTGGGAAGCACGTTTGATGGAATCAACCTAACGAATGGCTATCATCCCTTGTGGATGCTGGTTTGCATTCCCATCTTCGCCTTCGCCCGTTTTGACTTGATCCTGCCGCTGCGTATCCTGCTGATGGTTATGGCAGGATTGAACGCCGCAACCGCCATACTAATTTACAGACTGGTAAAAAATAACCTGTCTCATGCAGTGGCGATCATAGCCGCGTCCTTTTGGGCGTTCAACTACTATATTCACCTCAATATTTATGAGGCTGGATTGGAAACCCCGCTCGCGGCATTTGCGATCACGTTATTTATTTACAAACTTTCGCAGTTTGAAAAAGAATGGCGCGCAAACCCCGTAACAACAAGACAAATTGCCGTGCTTGCAATCAGCGCCACGGTGACCATGTTCAGCCGCCTTGACCTTGTCTTTCTAGCCATCATCGGCGGAGTCTGGATCGTCTTTCGCGGCAAGCCCATCCGCTCCCTCTTACCGCTGGATATACTTATCATCTTCGTCTCAACGACATCATCCATTGCACTCCGCACTGGCATAGAACAATACAACACCACCTATGCGGCTTCTGCGGTGGAAGCGGTAATCCTGGCGCTCATCGTCAAAATTGTTTCGCTGTATTTTTTCGGCGCATACCAACATCCGCGCGCAGGCTCGGTTTTGAAAATGATTCGTCAGATCGGCATCGCTCTGACAGTAAGTTCGACTGTCTCGACTGGCTTATATCTACTTCTCGTTCAACTTGGCATTGGAAAAAGTTTTCCGCGCAGCGCCTTCGTCATTGATTGGGGCATCAGCCTGCTGTTGATCCTTGCCTTGCGGCTGGCGGCGCACTGGTTCAGCAACCCCAAGACCAAGGCGGACGCGCAAACCATCACACCGCTTGCCGAACTTCAAATCAACTGGAAAAAATGGCTGACCGAAGGCGTCACTTATTACGGCATCCTTGGCGGCGCACTTGCGTTATACATGCTGTACAACAAAATCGCATTTGGCACATCCTCACCTGTCAGCGGACAAGTCAAACGCTGGTGGGGAACGCTCATTGAAACAGTCT
>JFJP01027587.1_pt1 | contig 10890 bp, 10 predicted proteins | sample 431651 | NCBI WGS metagenome assembly JFJP01 (sample SAMN02602958, study PRJNA72255) | Microbial mat metagenome, whole genome shotgun sequencing project. | biome: fresh water; feature: sink hole; material: water; isolation source: purple microbial (photo- and chemosynthetic) mats found in...
TTAAAAAAAATAAAAAAAAATATTATATTTAGACAATCCATAAATCTTTAATGAATTCCAGTGAAAATACCTTTGAAACCATACATTTCAATATATTCTCCCTTAAGGATTTAAATGTTCTTCTTTATCAAGATCTCCTCGTTCTTTCCAAAGTTTCTCCTGATTCCTTTGCCATTTATTTCGGGTTTAAACACATGGAAACTCCCACATTTCGTGTTTTACTTGAAGAGGAAGCTCTTACAGAAACCACTAGTGAAACTACTGCGGTGTTAGATAATTCGATAAAAGTGACTCCTAATACCACAAATACAAATGGTACATCAATTAGAATACAACCTTATGTAATGACTGGTTATATGTTCAGTTTATTAGCTTTGTTTGTGGTTTTGCTGGGGTCGATTGCTTTATGCAGTGTACAAGCACCTGATAAATTCCCAAGATTGCCTTTGAATGTGGGAAGAGAATCAAATTAAAGATGGATTTTAATTAAAAAATTACATAAAAAATTATTAAAACAAAACAAAAAAACGTAAAAATGGAAAATTATTAGTAATTCTTAAAAAATTATGATCAAATTTGAACAGATTCCTTTAAGTTACAATAAAATGCAAAAAATCTCATAAAAATTTTGCGTTTAGTGAATTTATAGTTTCCATAGATCATAGATGAAGCTTTTTTAAAGGATTATTTCGCTCTCTTGATTGTAATTCGAATTTTTTTTCAAAATCTTCATTTTCTTCATCAGCATCCTTTTTTTTTTTTTTATCATTGAATTAATTATCTTATTTTCTAATTACTTTTCTGGTCTCCCATCCCAACATTTTTTTAAAGTTGGTATTATTATTTTCTTCACACTTAAGCAAAAATTATCATGAAAGTCAATTATGAATATTTAAATACGTTATGTAGATTAATCAATAAATGAGAAATTTGTTTCATATCCAAAATATTCATCATTTCTTCCTTTATTTGTTTTAAAGAAAGAGTGTGTTTTTTCATTTCACGTTTCCAAGTAAATATGGACTTTATTATGCTAAAAAACGAATTATTTTATTGCTTTTTAAAATGAAATGAAAAAAACCTGCCAAATTTTTCCTTTTCTATAAACAGTCTTTTTTTATATCGAAGAATTTCTTTTTTGCTTTTATCATTCAAATCCAACTCATTTAAAATTTCATCCCAACTTCACAAAAATTCCAAGTTTCCATAAAATTTTTTTGTTTACTTAGGTTCATTAGCTTTTTTATCAGTTTGTTTGAAAAGTTCGTTTTGAAAAATATCTCTTCCTTTTTTAATAATAAAATTTTTTTTTAAGTTTTAGAAAGGAAAATTTTTTCACCATTTGACGACACCCACATTAAATATCTCATATGTGTTGGGATCATAATTTCAAAAAGTTGATCAATAAAATATTCTATTGATTTACTCTTTTCATATGAATCCGTCTCATGAAAAAGCTTTTATATATTTTAAAAACTAAATAATTTTTTAATAACACCTTAAATTTTTCCAATATTTCATAAACGGAAGAATCGTTTTGCTTTATTAATTGGTCTTCTAAATCTATAACCAATTGTTCTTGATCAAATGAGTTGTCTTTCTATGAAAACAAAAATAAAATATTTTTTATTTATGATTTTACATTTTTATAATCTTCAATTTTTAGAAATTTTATGTGATTTTCTTTTATCAAATGTTTTTGACCACTTAATTGCTCTGTTAGATTTTTTACCTTTTTAAAAAAATTTTAAAAAATCAAAAAATTAGTTAGAATATAAAAACTCTGTTTTCAAGCATTTCGATATAAAGTTTTTTCCTTTTTCTGCTATTCCGAGCAGATTCTCGATTTTTTTCAAGTTTTTTGTCTTGATAATTCTCGAAAAAACTGAGGGAAGAATTGTTTTTTTTAATTTTATTCGGATCAAAAAAAGTCGTAAAATCTTTTGAGCTATGAGAAGTTATTATTCCATTCTCATGTACTCTTTGCCTAGTTGAAAAAGAAAATGAAAAAAAAAAATGGAATAAATGAAAACTTTTCCAAAACCAACTCATTAATTTTCTTTATATAAGTGTTTTTCAAATTTCTTTTTAAGCTTTTGATCTCGAAACCTCTAATTTTCCAAAGATTTTAAGAAATAAAATCTTTTATTGTTTTAAGAAAAAACTCTTTATAAATCGAGGGGTTTTCATCATTCGAAGGCTCTTCCTTCAGAATGATTTTCCGTTCATGAAGCTCTTCTTTTTTAGTTCCGAAATTTTCTTCAGGAATGTGATTGACTTTATGAAAAAATGAGCCATTTTGGTTGAAATAATCATCAGTCATTGGATTTGTGAAGTGAGGATTCTTTTGAGAAGAAATGTTATACATTAGTTTGTTTCTACGAAATTTTATATTGAGTTCACTAATGACGATTTTCAAATATTAATAATATACTCAAAAAATTAATTTCATCTCATGAATTACATAATACGTCAAAAAAAAAAAAAAATCATATTGCATCAAAATAAGTTTTTTAAGTGATTGTGAGGGTGAAAAACATTTCAAGAAAATTTAATTGTAAAAAAATGATTTTAAAGTTTAATGATATTTTTTCTTCTGTGATATTTTTTCTTATTGTTTTTGAAAAAAATTCACAAATAATGATCAAAGTTAGTCTCACTCGATGTATATCCAATATAAATAATCAATCACTCATAATAAATTTTTTTCAAAATAAAAAAAAATAATTTTCAAAAAAATTTGTATTCAACAACAAAACAAAAAAAAGAGAAGAAAAAAAGTTTCGCTCAAATAAAATTCAAAAATCAATCTTTTTTAAATATAATATATATTTGACAGTTTTTCATAATTTTTTCGAAAAATAACAGTTACTCTTAACATAAAAAACTTTCAATGTCAGCGAAATCTCCCTACAACTCACCTTTCAGAAGCAAATTTCTTTCCCCTAATTCCACCGTTCAGCAAGGTTTTTTCATTTAGTAACTTTTTTGAGTTTAATTCAAAAAATTGTAAAGTGGATTCACCTGGCAAAATGAAAATCAGACTGTTATCTGAGAAATGGAGTAATGTAGAAAATGGATTAGAGAAAGAGAAGAGTGAAAGGAGAAATTTATTAGATGAAAAATTAAGAATTTGTGAGGATAGGATCACAAAGGACCGGAGTTCTGATGAAGCCAAATTTAAAGTAATTTATAATTTTAATCATTAATGGTTTTTAATCGTTTTTTAGCTACTTAAAGAACAATTAATCAAATTACAAGACTCATTGGCATTTGAGAAGCAAGGAAGAGAAGTAATAATGAATAGTTTTTTGATATTTTATGATGTGTTTTTTTTTTAATTATTGAAGCTTTATGATGAAAAAACTTCGAAAGATTTGAAAAATGCTGAGGAAATATTCGAAAAAATATTAGATGATGAAAAAAATGTTGATTATTTTTTAAAAATTAAAATTTATGCCAAAAAAAAAATCAAAAGACAAAACGAACTTTAGACAATAAAATCGGACAGCAAATTGATGAGAAATTCTTCAACTTGAATTTGAATATTTCCAAAAACAATAAGGGTATAGATGATAATAAAGAGAACAAAATCAAAGAGATACAAACTCAAATGGAAGTGATACAAGAGCAAATCGATCTTGAAAGAAGAAAAAGGTCATTATTTTTAAAAATAACAAATATTTTAGAATCCATTCATTTATTTGAAAATCCATTCATTTTATTTAAAAACAACAAATAATTTATTCAAATTTATAGAGAAGATAGCTCTATTTTGATTACCAATCAAATTGAAACAGAAATCAATAAATTCCATGATTTATTGGTGATTGAAAACAAAGTCAGAGAAGAGACTCAAAGCAAAATTTTTAGAATGATTGAAGAAATTTACAATAAATTGCAAAGCGAAATCATTGTAAAAAAAATTTAGAACTTTAAAATTTTTATTTTTATTCGGTTTATAATGAATAAAAGTATGAAAAAAGGGAAAGAGAATCCACAACTGAATCTTTGCTCAAACTCTTAGAAGACACTTGTTCTAAGATCGATAAAAATTTTAAAAACTGAAAGATATTAATTAAAATTAATACACAAAAAAAAAAAAATTCTGATTCAATTTTGAATTTTTTATCTAATTAAAATTTCAATTTTTTTTCTCTCTTACTTTTATTTAATTTAAATTAAAAAAACTTTTTTTGTTTTGTTTGAAAATTGATTGCCTTTTTAAAGCTTTATTTTTTTAAATTTCTATTATATTTTCTAGATCAAATATTTTTAATTTGTATTATATTTTATTTCTAGATCAAATTTTTGGCGAATATAAAAGCACAACTAAAAACCTCTTATTAAAAGAAAAATTTGTTAATACTTAAATTCTTAATGGAAATAGAAAGCGCACGAGAATTAAACCAGCAAATAAACAACATAAAAATTCTCTACGAGGAATTTTTGAAAACCGTGTCTCGGTTTGTCTGTGATGACGTTGAAATTCTGGTTCTCGACTATATGATCGAAAGATCAAAGGAAGGTGAGCTCGAATTCGAGGATGAAAAAATAGCCCAAGTTTTCAAATTCGATAGTAAAAGTGTCAATGCTGCATTCCCTCGTTTAAGCAAAAGCAAATTAATTGAAATAAAAGAAAGAAACCTTGGTATAATAGATGAAAAAACCTCAAACCAAGCAAATATGAGAATGATGGATCGTAATTCCTTTAAATTTCCAAAGAAAAAAACGGTGAAATTTTACAGATTGAACCCTCGGATGAAGAAAGAATTCCCAGTCTTATTAGAAAAATTGAGGAAAATCATTGAAAAGGATTTAAGATATGAATACGTTTGCAAGGTTTGCAAGAACAATTATAAATCAGAAGAAGTTGTCGAGACAAATCTTCGATTAGAACCAGGGAAATTTATTTGTTTAGATAGTGCTTGTCGAACTTATTTGCATGAATTGACGGAAGAAGAGACCAAGACAAGCAATGCAGCTATGACCAAAATAATTCAGGCTTTGAATATCATGCAAAATAGGTTTGATTGCATTAAAGATAAAGAATGGCCTTTTAAAAAAAAAACAAATAATTTGAAGAATGAAAATAATCAGGAACAAAACCATATTAATGGAAATAATAATGGGGAAGGAAGAGAAAAATTCAAGGTTGAATGTGAAGAAAGTAATAGAGAAAGCTGGGAGTATAAAATTTTCAAAATCCATTTTTTAGAGAAATATCGAAGACAGTTCGATTATATGCAGTTTGTGGATAAAACTGACAAAAAAGAAAAAATCTTGAAGAAATTAGAAGAAGGAAAAAATAAAAATTTAGAAAGTGGAAGAAAAAAAAGAATTACCCATGATATTATTTTGGAAAATAGAAGAAGATTCGTTGAAATAAGTGATTTGGAATATGAGAAACTGTATAAAAAGTTGAAAAAATAAAGTTTTTCTAAAAAAATAAAAAATTGATGAATTTTTCTTTGTAAATTGAAATTTTTCATTTAATTTTTTGAAGAGAATTTTTTTTATGTTAAAAAAAAAACTTTATCATATTTTAATCTCTTATGACCAAACGATTGACATTGCCGTTATACTCATCCTTCCCTTTGCTTTCACCCTTTTTCATTGATATGTTTTTTTGGGCCTCTTTTTTAGCAACCTCTATCTTTAAAGCTAATAATTTCTTCAAATTTCCAAACATACTCATCTAAAAAAGCAAACAAACAAAAATTTTTTTTCAATTCTTACGCAAAACAAAAAAATTGATAGTTTTTTTATATTAATTTTCAATCTTTTCACACCAAAAAAACTTATTTATTTTTCTAACCTGTCGTAAACTGGGCTCATGATTTTCTTTTACAATATCTCTTTGCTTCCTTAAATCCTTGATTTCAGCTTCATCTTTTGAAATCTTAATACAAAAATAAATAAAAAAATCCTATTAATATAGAAAATTAAAAACTTTATTCATGAAAAAATCACGATATGATTTAAAATTAGCATCAAGTTTTTTCGTTTCCTTTTGGAATTCTATTTCCTCATTCAGTCTTTGAATTTTGAGTTCTATCACACTGCTTTCATGTCTCATTAAGCTGATTTTGGTGTCTTCTTTATAAACTTCTTCCTTGAATCAAAGAAAAAAGAGAAAACACAAACCCTTTGCTTTAAAAAAAAACGGATTATAAACCTTGAGTTTCTTATATTCACTCTCCAAAGCTGAATTATCTGATTCTATTGAGGCGAATGCTTGGTCATAATCTTTTTTCTTCTCTTTATATATTTGCTCTATATCCTAGTTTAATAATTAGAATGATGAAATATATAAAAAGGGAAAAAAAATTATTAAGCAAAAAAATAAAAAATCAGATAGAATCACTCATTACATTGTAATTTTTTCGCAATTCTTTCAAATCCTTTATCTGTGGTTGAAGAGTAGCTCTTTTTAGTTTCAATTGATTTTCTATCGTCCCCACAATCTTAGAAATTTCTTCTAAAGTCTTTCCTTTTTTCTCATCAATTTCACCTTTTTTCTCTGAAATCTCCTCCAATTTATTTTGTAAATTCGTGGCTCCAAGAATTCCTTTATCGATTTCAATTTTTTTCAGTTCAAAATCAACATTATCCTTCTTGGCCTTTAAAATTGCTTCTGTTCTCGCAAGAACACTGATCTCACCTGAGATTTCTTTCAATTCATCCTTCATTTTCTTATATTGATTGGTTTTTTCTCTGAGATTATTGGCATATTTCTTGAAATCGTCCTTTGTTTTATATCCTGGTCCTCTTAATTTTTCTAAAGCTTGATCTTTTTTTGCAACTTCGGCCTCAACTTTCTTTTGTTCATCTTCAGCTTTCTTCAGCTCTTCTAATATTCTCTCTTTCTTTTTACTCACTAAAGAAGCCTGTTGTTTGTAAATGGCTAGTTTATCATCAGCAGGATTGCTTTCATTTCTCAATTTATCCTCTAAAACCTCAACACCTTTTTTAAGATAAACAACCTTATTTTCCATTTGATTAAGCTCTTCACTACCAATTTTGGGTAAGGTTAAAATACCTTCTATTTCATCACATTTGTTCCTTTTTTCATTGATTTCAAGCCTTAATCTCTCCTCACATAACTGTCGGTTCTTTTTTACTTCATTCCTCAAAGCTGCTAACATTTGTTCTGGAGTATTATCTAAAGCAAAGGTCTTTTTAGCATCAATCAATCTTTGCTGGCTTGTTAATAATTGTTGATCAACCCATTCTAATTGTTGCTTTTGTGTACGAATTTTATCACTGATTCGAGCTTCTTCTTCTTGCTCTCTTCTTAAGAGATTAGTCACTTCTAATAAAGCTTGAAAATCAGCATTTCCTGCAGCTAATTTGCCCTTTGCATTTATCTTTATCACCAATTGCTCTTTTTCTTGTTCCATTTGTGTGAGATCTTTTTTCAATTCTGCTGGATTCATGGATTCCTTTCTTGCTTGTTCTAATTGTTGATGAATAACCTGGAACTCAGCCTGACTATCTTTGTTGAACTGTTGCAGTTTTTTTATTTCTTCATCGCCTGTGATTTCTTCAGGAATATCCAAAGACATTAAGAAATTCGCTAAATAGGCTCTTCTGGATAAATCATCGTAGTTTTTAAACAAATAAAAAAGAATTGGATTTATAGTTTTCTTTTCTCCTTGAACCAGACTTTGTTGGAACTCACTTAAAAACAGCATTTTTTTTATTTATATATTAATCAAAAATAGGGTTTTTGTACATTGTGAATGTTGAAGGGTAGTTCAAAATCTTCAAGAACTCACAGATTCTATTTGCTGTGTTCTGCTGGATTTCATCCTTGATCACTACATTGTTTTTTGCATCCAGTTTGGCCAAAACACGATTTAATAATTCTAATAGTTCGAGTCTTTGTGAGAAAAAATTAGATTTTAAGAAGATTTATCTTTAAAAAATTAATACTGTTGTAATTCATCAAAGGTTACAAGATTCATGTTTTCATTGAAAGGCGGAGCGTTAAGTCTTTGAACCATTTCTTTTATATCATCTGCTGATACAATTGTCTTTGAGATCAATGGTTGTTGCATTGTTTGGTTACCTTGATTGAAAGAATAAGTATTCATAAAAGCGTTGCCGGTTTTGTATGGATCTTGATTATCGTAAAAACCCATTCCTGTATTGGTGTTCATCATTTTTTATTTAAATTTAGGAAAAACTATAAATTTTCGAAACTTGTTTTAATTATTTTTTTTGAATTAATTGTCTGAAAGGTAAATCTTTTTTATTTTTTAAAAAAAAATTTTTTTAAAATGAGAAAATTTTTTGTATTTTTTTTTTAAAAATTGCAAAAATAATTTCAGTAATTAAGTACTTTGTTTTAAAAAAGCAATTGAATTTAAAAACTAAAAATTCATTCAAGAAAAAAAAAAAAAAAAATTTAAGTTTTTTTCACTTTATTGAAACTTTTGCATTTTTTTTTAATTACTCTTTTTGAAGAAGTTCTTGTTTAGCAGTCCAAGCATCCAACCATCCCAAAACCTCTTCATACCATTTGATTGAGTTTTCCCGTCTCAAAACCCAATGATTTTCTTCATGGAAATGAATAAATCTGGAAGGAATATTCCTAACCTGCAAAGCAGTGAATGCAGACAATCCTTCACTAATAGGGATCCTATAATCTTTGCTTCCATGGATAATCAAATGTGGAGTTTTCCAATTTTTAACATATCTTTCAGGATTGAATTTTTCAAAACCTTCTCTATAATTTTCTTGCCATGGAGTGCACCCATGTTCACCAAGAGGGCAATATTCAGCCATAGGGAACCATATTTCTTCTGTTTCATAGAACATTGCGAGAGTGCTGAAGACTCCATCATGGGTAACAAGGCATTTGAATCGATCAGTTTGGCCTTGAATCCAATTCACCATATAGCCTCCATAACTTGCTCCGATAGCACAAGCTTTATCATTATTCAGCCAAGAATATTGATTCACTGCGTAATCAAGTCCATTCATTAAATCTTCAAATGGCACACCACCCCAATTGTTTATAACAGCATCAGTAAAATTCTGACCTTGTCCTGGCGAACCATGAGGGTTAATCATCACCACTGCATAACCTCTTGAAATCCATAGTTGAGGGTTCCATCTGTAGCTCCACGATTGAAGCCATGGGGATTCTGGTCCGCCATGAATAAGGAAAGCTATAGGGTAAGATTTGTTTTCTTGAAAATCTATGGGTTTGAAGACCCATCCTTGTACTGGGTCATTGTAGCCTCCAGTGAAAGAAAAGATCTCTGGGGTGACTATGTCAAATTTTGATAGAGCTTCAGAATTGATAAAAGTGATTTGAGTCATTGTTGAAAGGTTGAAAAGCCAAAAGTCAGCTGGTTGGGTAAAAGAGTTTCTTTGGGCGATGAAATTTGTTGTTCTTGGAATTTTGATGAGACTATCAGTTGAAGTAAAATCATCTAAAACTAAAGAAATTTTGGGTGTAGACTTATCAAGGCTCACATAATAAATTTTGGTTGATCCATTATCTGTTGCTAAGAGAAAGATAGTATTGTCATCCATCCATTGAAATTCATCAATTGATCGATCAAAATCATGATCAATTTTAACAAAATTTCTATTTAATTGAGAGTACACAACCAATCGAAGACTATCAGACTCTGATCCCTTTCTATTCATTGCAAGAAAGCCAATTTTTTTACCATCAGGAGAAAATCTTGGGTTTTGCGTTCTTCCCTCAAAATCAATAGTTACTTTATTGAGGTCAACCCACTTTTCTGCGATTTTCATATGATAAATCTTCCAGTCGGTCCTCCATGCTTCATCTCTTGTCCTGTCTTGCCCAGTTAAAGCTATTTCTAACCCATCTTCAGATATATCGAATTGTTCTAATCCACCGTTAGGAGGAACTGGTGCTTGAGTGTTCAAACTAATTAATAAATCTACTGGAGCACTCATTAAAACTGGATAAAATTTGTCTTCTTTCAAATGAGACTCAAGCAATACGAAAAAGACATGAGAAACTTTTCCTGTATCCCATTGATCCCAGTGAGAAACAAACATTTTATCATAAACCGTGTAAGTATTGGAACCTCTTGCAGCAATAACAGCATCTCTTTCAACTGTACATGCAATATCAAGGCATTCATGATAAACGCTTGTGGTAAAGGCAAGCGTTCTTCTTGAAATCTTCAAATTATCAACGTCTAAAGGCAAATTAGTTAAAGTAAAAACTTCTGAATGAGGAACTGGAGGAAACTCAGTGAAATATACCTGATTTTTACCGTTTCTGTTGGAAAGGAAGAAAATAAAATTAGGGAAATCTTTGGAAAAAGCTGGGGTGTTATCTGAAAAACCTTCTTTTGATTCAGTGACATCATAGGTTTTGCGGTCTGAAATCCTTGTGCATTGCAAATTGGTTGAGGTTTTTCCAGTTTCAGGGTTCCACCTTTGGACTGAATATGCGACATATTCACCGTCTGAAGAAACGGCTCCATCTGATAATCGTCCTAATTGGTGGAGATCTTTGGCTGTGAATGGCGTACTTCCTTGAGTTGGGATTATGAAGAGGAAGAAGACCAATGGCAAGATATAAAGTAAAATATGGAAATTCATTATAATAAAAATGATATTTTAAAAAAAAAATAAAAAATTTAGTAGTAAATAATTTATGCATTGAGTTGAAAAAGTATTTGTTCAGAAAAATAAATAAATTCTGAATTAGTTTTTAAGAAAAATCCAATTTTTTTTAAATTAGGCACAATAAAAAAGTGAAAAATAAGAATTATTTAAAGCTTATTTTGAAATTTAACATTACAAAAAACAAAACAAAAAATTCAAAGTTTTTTTTTAATTTTTGTTTTTGAAAAATGAAAATTTAATTTTTAAAAAATATAGTGATTT
>JFJP01028267.1_pt1 | contig 10890 bp, 18 predicted proteins | sample 431651 | NCBI WGS metagenome assembly JFJP01 (sample SAMN02602958, study PRJNA72255) | Microbial mat metagenome, whole genome shotgun sequencing project. | biome: fresh water; feature: sink hole; material: water; isolation source: purple microbial (photo- and chemosynthetic) mats found in...
ACTTAATTTCAATGAGGAAAATGACCCTTAAATTAAAATTTTAAGAAAAAATTATTAATGATCTCAAAAAATTTTAGATTTTATGTGAAATTATTCATTTTTTAATTAAAATTAAAAAATCAAAAGTAAATATTTGAAAAAAAAGTTTTTTGTAAAAATTAAAAATAATTGCATTGCAAATTGGATATTTTATAAAAAATGCGAAAATTAGAAACTTATCTTCAAGATAGAGATGACTTAATGTATCAAATTCAAGAATTCAAATACGGCGATATGGTTTTCAATAAACAAGAGGAAGCAGCCAACAACATCTTTCGCCAAATGATTGCAACTCAAAGAAAAAATATTATTCCCTCATTTTATAGGGGCAACAGTATGAGCCACAAAGTTATGATCGACAACAATGACTTATTTAAAGTGATAAAAAAAATGCCAAAGGGGGCTGTTTTGCATTTGCATGTTGATTGCGCTATTGATCCTGACTTTGTAAAAACAATTTTCTTCAATGATCCGCCATGTTTTTTTTTAGTTTTTAGAAATAGCCTATCATGAAAACGTGTATATATATGAAGAAACAGATCAGTTAGTGTACAGAGCAACAACTCCAACAGATAAAAAATATCATAAATTAATAGATAAAAGAAATTCTGCAGAGAATGTAACGAAATTTGATAAAGATTTTAAGGAAAATCTTTCAATAAGCACTGAAGATTATAATAAAGGAAGAAATCTTTGGGATTTATTTATGGAGAAAATTGTCCAAACTAATTCTTTAATTTTCTATTCTGAAAACTTTAAGAAATATTTAATTAATGTTTTCAAAAATTTCATAGAAGAAGGAGTGTGGCATATTGAAGCACGAGCTTTATTGGGATCAGTTTTAGATGAGGTTTGTCTTGATCAAATTTTTTTTTATTTAAAATAATTAAAAAAAGGAAGGGATCCCTTTAAGTTATGAAGATGAATTAGATGTTTATAGGGCAGCTATTCAAGAAATGCAAAAAACTGAGCCAGATTTTTCTTTTAAAATCATTTGTCAGGGTTTAAAATGTTGGGATTTGGAACAAATAGATAAATATCTCAGAGATGTTATTAAACTTAAAAAGAAACATGGTGATCTTATTGTGGGGTTTGATTTAGTTCAAGTACAAAAAATACATTGATTTTTTTGATAAAACAAAAAAAATATTCAGGAAGAAGATAAATTTAAGACAATGGTAAATTTGAGTAAAGTCTTAATTAGAAAAGAAGAATACGAAAAAAAAATGGAAGTTGAACTACCTTTTGTGCTTCATGGTTAAGATTAAGTAGTGAATTTATTTTATTCTTTTTTTTTTGTTTAGGTGGAGAAAGCTTGAATCTATCAACAGAAAGCTTGTTTGACTTAATTTTATTAAAAACAAAGAGGATAGGTCATGGGTTGAATCTAATTAAAGTCTTAATAAAACAATTTAAATTGGGGAAAAATCTAATTTTTTTCCTTTGTTTCTAGCACTCTTATTTAATGGATATCATCAAAAAAGAAAAAATTGGAATTGAAGTTTGCCCTTTTAGCAATCAGGTTTCTTAAAATATGTTAGTTAAAGTCGAAAAGATTTTTTAGCTTTTGGGATACGTTGAAGATTTAAGACTTCATCCTGCGATAACATTTTTAAATTATGGATTGAAAGTGACGATTAATCCAGATGATCCAGGTTTTTTTTTTTATTTTCGATTTTTGATTTCAATTACAATTTAGGGTTTTTCAGAAACAGATATATTAATTATGATTTTTTCTTCTGTGCTGCAGCGATGGAATTTGATTTTAAAGATTTTAAAAGGGTTATTTTAAACTCAATTCAATGTTCTTTGTTAGAAGAAAGTGAGAAAAAAAAACATGAGCTTATTTTCAACAAAAAATGGAATATTTTTATTGACGAATTCTTAAAGGTTTATCACAACTATACCAATAGAAAAAGCATTATTGGTGGGGAATCTTTTGAAATACCAGTTGTGAAAAAAAATTAGTTTTTTTCACAAGAAATTAACTTTAATAATTTTTAAAAAAATTTAAAGCAAAAAAATTGAAAAATAATTAATTTCTAAAAATATTCTTTTCATAAAAAAATAATTGGAATGATTTTGATGCCAGATTTCTTTCTTTAGTAAAAAAATTTCTTCTAATTTGCCAAAATATTTCTGTGGATTTGAAGGAATCAATTTTTTTGTTTGAGAAGAAAATTTATTTTTTTTTTAAAATGCATTATATTTTCTTGGTTTTCTGATTTTGAAATTCAAATCAAACAATTTAAATAAAATTTGTGAATTATAAAAATCAAAAAGCTTTTCTTTCTCTGCATGAAAAAATACCATAATTGCTAGGGGCATTGAAAGCCAGGATTTTTTATTTTTTTCTTGATTAATTTTTAAATTAAAATATGTTGAGAATAAAAAACCTCAAATTCTTCATTTTCTTCTTCACTCTCATCTGAAATTAAAAGTTTCATAATATCTTTTTCTAAATTCTCATCATTTCGATCTATTGTAGTCTTGAATCTGACCTTATGTGGTGTCTTCTCTCCTTCATTTTTAGATCCAAATTTCATAAAAGATTGATAAGGATCAGAAGCTCTTCTTTTATCTCTATGTTAAAAAAAAAATTCAGTTAAAAAATAAATAATTTAAAAGTGCATTGCATTAATTTTCCTTTTTCAAATTCCCGTTTAAGTAAAGAATTTTGTGATGGGAAGTCGCTATTTTCAAAGCATAATTTTGTGGACGCAGTGTTTTCGTTTCGGATTTCATCATTTTCTTCCATTGGATTGATGAATAAGAACGGAGCAAGAGAATATGATGATAATAAACTCTCGCTTCTGCTTGAATCTTTTATTTTAAAAGTATTAGCTATGATTCTGTTGCGAGGTATATAGCTAAAAAACTTGTTTTCAAACAGAGGAGGTATTACTCTAAAAAAAATTATCCCCAAAAAATTTAATAAAACTTACTTGGTTTTATTGAAAAATTACCTCTTCTCAGCAGGTGTATGATAAAATGGACAATCTTTCGATTTTGTGCATGGTTTCGATATGGAACATAACCTCGTTTTGTAGTTTAAAGGATGAAATTCACTCTCCTTCCATCCATGACTTTTGTTACATTCATAAGTTTTGGGACATCCATTTTCATAATTTAAGATAATTTCATTATTTTTCCATTTTTCGCATGGTGTGTAATCATATAAATATTTATCAGGTCTTCTTCTGAAATCTTGCCAATTGTGGGCATAAACACATAATGCTTTATTGTGTTGAGAAAGATTAAAGGGGCACCACACAGTTTTGTAATGAAACATATAAAAATCATCATCGAAATCATAATTATGCAATAGATCAATAATTATTTCATGTTCACTGTGTGCGAATGAGCAATATTGCAAATATTCACAAATTTGAACGTTATTTGGAAAAAATGAACAAAATTTTGTTTTGTATTTGTCAGGATGATATAGAACTTCAATAAAATTATGACTTCTATTGCAATTTTCTCCTTTGGGGCATTCACGATTCTTTTCAATATATTCACACAACTCAGATATATAATTTACAGCCGTGCGTCTCCTATCCTTTATATTATGATAATAACAGCAGGTTTTATAATTGTGAGGATTGAGATTATTGCAAGGAAACACTTTGAAAATTTTTAAATCTAAATATTCAAATGTAGGCAATTTTGAAGATTCTGTCATGAAAGAGGGGTGTGTGAGATCGAATGATTCATTATTGTCATAATTTAAAAGAAATGATTTTTTAGAATGTGAGGGATTGTGATTTAGTTTCATCAAAGGGAGAAACCTGATTTTTCGAAATCTTTTTTCTTGAACTTTAAATTTTTTTTTTTTTTTATTAATTATAAAAGGCTTTGAACATTATATTTTATATATACATTTATAAAATTTTATTGCTATAAAATAAATGGAAATAAAATTAATGTGGTTTCGTAACATTGACAAAAATTTCGATTTAATAATAATTTTGAACGACTTATTTATTTTTTTCACATTGAGAGTTTTTTATATTATTTACTACCACCATTCTTTCCCGCTTTAAACTCCTCAAAAATTGATTTTTTTTTTAAAAAAAAATTATCTTTCATTTCAGCTTAAATTTGTTAACAAAGAAAAAATATAATTCAGATTTAAAAAAAAAAATTACTGTAAAATTTTTCGAAAAAAAATGTTTGCCTTCTTTTTACTTGCCATTCTTTCTTTGGCGAACTGCGATCAACCTCAAATTTCAGTGACAGGAAAAGCTAGTACACTAGTAAATCCCACTCATGTGACAGTTTCCTTTAGCGTAAACACCTTAGATCAACAAGCTAGCAAAGCTTTATCAGATAATAATCAAAAACTCAATTCAATAGTCTTAGCATTAAAAGCCATTAATATCACAGAAGATGAATTAGGCACTTCCAGTTTCTCCATTCAGGCGCAATATGAGAATATTTATGTCACTGATCATTATGAGAATAAATTTAAAGGGTATCAAGCTTCTCAAACTCTAATTGTCAATACCAAAAAATTTTCACTAGCTGGAAAAATGATTGATGAGGCCATTTCAAGCAATGATGCTACAACTGTAAATTCAGTCAATTTCTATGTGTCAGATGATATTAAACAGCAAATCAAAAATGAATTGATTGAAAAGGCGGTTTTGGATGCGAAATATAGAGCTAATTTAGCTTTGGGAGCTTTGGATTGCAAAACCGATCTCATAAATACTTTGAATTTAAATGATTTCAATGATGGAGGATTTGATCAGTTCAAAACGTTAATGAGAGATGTGGCCACAGGAGAAACAAATTTGTTTTCTGGGGCTTCAGAAATATCGCTTTCAATTTCTGCTACCTTCACCATAAAGAAGAAATAATTAAATATTTCAAATGAATTTATTCAAAATCAAAAAGTGTCTTATAAAAACAATCTTATTACATTTTCAAATTAATTAAAAAAAAAATTTATAAAGTAGAAATTCGATTTTTTAAAATTTCTCTGAATTTAAAATTTTTTTTTTGCAAGCACTAAATAAAAAAAAATATTTTAATAATAACTTTAAATTAGGAAACGTATTAATTACAACTTTTAATCATATAATTTATTATTTTAATTAAAATTAGAAATATCCCCTTTCAAAACTGAATTCTTTGACTCGATTACACTTTGATTCTTCTTCTGTATAACTTGAATCAGAAAAATAATGCTAAATTTATTAAAATTTTTGGATAATTATTGTTCGCAACATTAAAAAAATAACATTTTTGGAATTATCACTCCTTTTTTTCAAAAAATTTGGACCAAATTTATAAGGACAACTTATTTCTTTTGAAAGAAGTTTTTTCCAGTTGATATCTTTAAAAAATGGATGAGACTTGATTTCATTTTTATCAAAGACTCCTATTCTTTTAGTAGCATCCCTTGAAAGCAATTTCTTTTGTATATTAAATAGAAATTTCATAATTTTATATTGAAATATTAATAAAAATATTTTAATAAACTGTAATCAAATCGGCTCCTTCTGAACTTATTGGTTGGGAAAACTTTAAATCTCCATATTGAATATTCTTGTAAAGAGTTTTCAAATCATCACAATAAAAGGGAGGAAAACCCATCAACATCTCATATAATATTGTTCCTATGGCATAAATGTCACCAGGTTTTCCTGAACCTTTTCATTCAAAGATAAAATAAATAGAAAATCATTATCGATACCTCTTTTTAAAACTATTTCTGGAGGTAAATATGCTGGCGATCCGCACAAAGACAATGCTGTCTCATGATCTTTTATATTTTCTTTTGAAAGGCCGAAATCGGCTAATTTTATGTATCCATCAATCTCTGAAATTATTTATGTATAAAATACAGTGAAAGAAATTTGTTTTGTTTACCCAATAAAATATTTTCAGGTTTCAAATCCCTATATATTATATTTAAGCCATGTAAGTACTCTATAGCTAATATTAATTGAGCTGCATAAAATTGAGCTATTTTCTCATCAAAAATAGTATTAACTCTAAGATGATATGCTAAATCTCCTCCTGAGCAATAATCCATGATTAAATATAAATTATCCTTGGTCTAGGAAAAAAGCTATCACCTCACAAAAAAAAATTTTACTGAACTTGAAAAGATGAATATAATTTAATCAAAAAAGGATGATCAATCAATTTTAATATGTTTTTCTCTCGAACTGCATATCTTAATTGTTTTGCCTTGAGCAAAAAATTTTTATTTAAAACTTTCATAGCATAAAGGTTTTGATTTATTTTATTTTTCACCTGAAAAAAAATAGACTTTAAAATTGAAAAATAAAGATTTTACTAAAAAAACTCTCCCATAAGCTCCACTTCCAATTTTTTTCAAAATTTCAAACACATGAAAACTTGATTTTGTTGGAATATCATTTAAACCGAAATCATTGTCTTTTTCAATCTTTAACTGTTTCTTGCAATCATTTAAAGTTTTGCTTCTTGAAAAATTATTTTCATTTGAATGAGCTGGCATATCAATATAAGATTTATTTATGTGAAAATCAGTTAATTTAACAACAGGCATGTCAATCGATGAATATTTTTCTTGAAGGTATGAATGATTTATTTCAATCTGAGTAATATAAGTTTCAGGAATATCTTCTATTATACTATTTAAATTCTTCTCTTTTACAATCTATTAATTTTATATTTATTTATAAATAAAATAAAATAAAACTTGTTGATCTTCATCAAAAATCTCAACAAAATTAATGTTTTCAGAAAAAATTATGTCTTTTTGTTCGCTAAAAAATATAAATTATGAAAAATAATTAAAATTTTAATACTTATGTTTCTGATCCTGAATTCTAGCATCTTCCAAACTTTTTATCCAAGAACTCAAAGATCTTTCCATTTTGCAACCATAGATATATTTTTTATTTGTCGATTGGATTTGAAAATAATTCAATTTTTTGTGAAAATACCAATCTTTTTTAATTTTTTTTATTTCTCTTATATTGCTCAAAGGCAAAACTTCACTAAAATTTTAGAATGAGAAAAAATTTATTTAACAAAAAAAAACTTAGGGTGCATTGGAAAATCTTCTCTTTTTTTATATCTGAAGATTAAACCGACTGTCAGGTTCAATGAAGCCTTGATTTGGATTTTAAAACTCTTAAAAAAATTTTATCTAAAGAAAGACTGAAATTATTGCTTGTATTTTAGGTTTTTCATCTCCATTTTGATTTTTTCTTTCATAAATTTTTTTCATTTCTTCATCTTTGCAACAATCTATTGCAAAAAGGTTTTCATCATCTTTTAAACTAAACTTTTTTGGTTTTATTTGATAAATAAATTGTCAACAAACCTGCAATCAGGACCATAGTTCAAGAAATGTGGTAAAAATATTTTCCTTTTGGTTTTGAAAATTATATGCAAAGCAGTTCCTTTTTTGGTTTTTTTGTTAATTTCAAGGTTTTTGAAATTCATCAAAAAATTGAAAACTTTTCGCAAACATAAAAAAAACAAATAACTCAATCAAATTACTTTCAAAATTATTTTGATGAATTGATAATTGCAAAGGAGTCCATTCATCTAAACTGATTTTATTTATATCCCCTCCTCTTTAAATTTCATTTTAAAATAAAAAACAAATCGTAATTTAATACATTTTAATCAGATATTCAGCAATTTCATTTTGATGGTAAAATATTGCAAAATGCAATGCATTCCATCCAACCAATCCATATTCATTCATCATCTTTTGTTTGGCAGTGGATAAACGTTGTTTGTCTTCTTTGCTGAGCCAAATTGGAGTTTCATATAGAACTGATTTAATTTCACTCATATTTCCTTGTTTTGTATTCTAAATTATTTATTTATCGAATTTATGAAAAAATATATTAATATTAAAAATACTTTGATCAGTTTTTCTGTTTCAAGTTTCATATAATATTGCAAATCGAATTCTGTGAAGTTTCGGCAAATAGATGTTGCATTTCTTATATATTCAAGTTTTCCATTATCTGAAAATTGTTTTTCTGGCAAAAAACTTTGGTTTTTCATTTGTTTTAAAAATTTTCTTAATTTTATATTTTCTTGCTAGTTAGTTTAAAGAGAAAAATTTATGAGAATTGTGAGAAAACTTTTCATAAAAACCGAATTAAAAATTGACTCTTCTAATTTTTCAACAATGACAATTGTTTTGCAATCTTGAATATAAAATTCAAGAGGGAAATCATCATTCATTCTCACCTAAATAAATAAGAAAACATTGTTTGAAATGAATGTACCAAAAAATTATCTCTTAAAAATTTCAAGACCAATTGTGAAATTGATAGACCGAATTTGTCACTAATAATGTTTCTCAAATCATTTGCACTGGTGCATTCATTTATGTCTATGGAATGAGTCGTGTAATTCCCCCAAAAATAGCAAAACCTTACGAAAATTTTCATTCTTGAAAAATTGTTAAATACTAATAAAAAATAAATTTAAATGGTTCAATTATGAAGAAATAATTAATAATTTCATTATGAAAACCAATATAATTATTTTTAAAAAAATACTATGAAAAATATAAAATTTATTGCAAATTATAATCATTTGATTAAATAATCATAAAGTCTTTTTTCATTTTTGAAAAATTTTTGACCCACGAAAAACATATGATGAATCACTGCAAAAAACTTCTAAAATAATTGCTTAATTCTGAATTTCATCTTTTTTTTATTAGCAAATCGGTTAAAAAATTAAGTTTTTTTATTTTCGTCATCTTCATGCCTTTATTTCTTAAATCCTCTCCATATATGAAAAACTCTTCGTTTTTCAAGTTGAAGTCTTCGTCTTGTGATAGCCCTTCTTTTTTAGGCTCTTTCAGTATAAGTTTATCAATTTCCTCTAATTCTTCCAGTATTTTTATTTCTTTGTGGTTTCGATAAAAAGGATTTTTTTCTGAAAAATGGCTTGACTTGACATTATCATTCACAATATTATTAAGGCTTCTTGCTGAATGAATCTTCTTCGATTCATTAGAAATATTTGAATTTTGTTTATGGAAAACACCTGCTAATCTAAAATGATGTTAATATAACATTGTTAAAATTATTTTTATATACTTATTTTTTAAATTTGAAAAGCTTTTGAATCGTGTATTTTTTATTTTTCCACTGAAAAAATGATCTAATTCAACAATGCTATCTAATGCTTTTTTGTTTGGGATCGACATGGACATGGATCTCACCTTGTTTGGTGAGAAAGATTTGGATTTTTTCAATTGATGTTGGTTTTTTGCATCATCTCCATATCTATTATACATATTAGATTTATGATTATCATTAAAATCTTGATCTTCTTCATTATTCGAGATTAATTCATCGATAAATTCAGTAAGAACTGCCAGATATTTTTCGAATTTTTCAACTTGCTCTTCTAGATTTATTAAATAATTCACTTCATTTGCTGGTACAATAGATTGAATATTCGATTTAGGGGACGAAGTCATAGTTATCGCTTTTTTTCTAAGAGGCCATTTTGAAAGAACATTGAGGATTTTATTTTTCTCCTCATCATTAATAGGATCCGATTTTTCTTTTTTTTCTTCTTGTTCCTTAATGTCTTTTAATACGAAAATAATTTTAAATTAATTATTTCAATATTTAAAAAATACGGGTTATGGACTCTTCACTTTTTGAAGATAAAGTATTTGTGAAAGATTTAATTTTATTCTGATTTTCTTCTATGTTTTTTTCTTCATTTTCATTTGTTTCATTGGGTTTTTGTGGTGGGAATGAGATGTCTTCTTTTATGGTTGATTCTTTCTATTTGTGAAAAATTGTTAATTGTAAAAAAAAATATATTTATGTAAAATTCTTCAGAGAATTCTTTTCTTGTTTTAATCAAAAATTTTCTCTAAAATTATTAATTCCATTTTTTTCATTTACTTCGCTTGATTTATCTTGGTTCGAATGTTTTTTGATTAAAGGTTCATTCAAATGCGCTTTGCAAAATTCAATCGCTTCTTTGCAAATCTTCCTGGTCTTTTTTTTTCTGAAATAACTGTTATTGATAAAATCCATTCCAATTTCCCTGAACTCAATCAAAAAAATATTTTTAAAATGCTTTTTGCTTAAGACCAAAAGTTCTGAATCCTTAGTAACCATAAAAGTATATTTTCTTATTTCATTATAAAACAAAAGATCCAACTCACCAAAAAAATAACCTTCCTTTATTTTCAAGAATTTAAAATCATTGTGTAAGGGCAAAATAGCTGCCACTTTGCCACTTTTTATAAAATACACTATTTTTTAAAATATAATGTAAAAAAGAAAAAAATCAATAAAAACTTTCATCTGCTGGATCACCCTCCATGAAAATATAGTCATTTTTATTAACTTTGATCGGCTTTAGAAAATTAACAATGGCAGCCACAAATGCTGGAGGCTTAGTTTGAAAAAAAGGAATACTTAAAACAATATCTTTATTCATGATCACTGCTAACTACAAAATATTTTTTATGAGAATTTAATTATTTGATCATTCTAAGAAATAATTACTTCAACTCTTAAATTATTAGGTAATTCATCCAAAAATGTTTTATAATCTTGTTCAACTCTAACAAATTTAAAAAACTCATTTAATAAATAAAAAAAAAATTAATTAAAAAATAAAAAAAACTTTTTGCCATATTTCAAATGGTTATCGATTTTCAAAAAAAGCTGTTCACCGATTCTATGTTCTTTCTTAATCAACATGAGTGTATTAAAAAGCTGATTATATCTCATGCTTCTCAAATCAATGCGAGAGAGCAAAGAAGATAAAGATCCAATAGAAAAAGAATATATAAACACACCTAAAAACATCCAAAAAATTGCAAAAAATCTATTTAAA
>JFJP01011608.1_pt1 | contig 10888 bp, 8 predicted proteins | sample 431651 | NCBI WGS metagenome assembly JFJP01 (sample SAMN02602958, study PRJNA72255) | Microbial mat metagenome, whole genome shotgun sequencing project. | biome: fresh water; feature: sink hole; material: water; isolation source: purple microbial (photo- and chemosynthetic) mats found in...
TCGTCAAGCGTCAATTAATGGAATGGTGTTAGTCATCAGGTGACTTCTAGTCACCTGATGACTCAACAAATCACACTTGACAGGACACTAGTTAATCAGAGTCCAAATTGATATGCGGCTTCACAGGGTTTTGGGCTAAATGTTCTTCCAATGAGGCCACCACTTTTTTGGTTAATTGATCTAACTCTAGCAAAGTTTCCTCATTAAATAAATGGAGCCGCTGCACTACTGACTCAACATGGGCGGTCATGGCTTCATCAAACAGCCGATTGCCCTCATCGGTAATGGAAACCCACACCAAACGACGGTCAGCCTCACCTCGTTCTAATTGTACCAATTTTTGTTCCTCTAACCGTTGCACTAAACGCGTGGCATTGCTACGAGTACAGATCAACATATCCGCTAATTGGCTAATGGTGATTTTTTCTTCGGCATGGCTCTTGAGGTGAAATAAAAGGTTATATTGAGTGGGGGTAAGGTTAATGTTAGCTAAAGCACGCCTGTCGCCATCGTCAAGCAAAACATGGATTTGTTGAAAACGGTTATAAATGGACATAATTGGATTCTTATACATGGGATTTATTTTCACCAACATGCGAATATTGACTAATTGATATTTGACTAATCAAGAATAAGCAATGTACCATAAAATGGCTAAGATGTCAAACAAAAAATTTCTTTCTTATAGGACTTACGAAACACCTCACCCCAGCCCTCTCCTACGTAGGAGAGGGAGCAAAATCTCCCCCAGATGTCGGGGGGATTAAGGGGGGTAGACTTGGCTTTTGCGTAAGTCCTTTCTTAGTAATTCGCATTATAGAAGGAGTCACTTTTACTCCTATCATGGTAACAAAAAGAGCGTTCCCATAATAGGGACGCTCTTTGAGGGTCTTCAAGACCTTGTAGGTGTGGGTTTTGAACTGCTTAGTTATGTTTATGACACCAACAGCTTAAAAATATCTTACTTAAACAATGAAATTTTGACCCTGGGATGGGCGGGCGGGGGTTCATCAGGTTGAACAAAGAGCCAACGTAATAGGTTTTGATAAAAGCCAAAGAGAGGAATACGCGCTGCCACCTGTTGCCGCACCCGTTCACGATTGGCCTTGAAACTGGTATGACTTTCCCGCGTCAAGACCTCCCGTTCATGTAGAAAATTACGTAATGATTGTATCTGAATTTCAAATGTTTTACCCGACCAACGCACCACCAATTTAACTGCTTCCCAGCCCGTTTGCTTTTGATAATCAGCCAAATAATCCTTAACTTCTACCACCTCCAGCCGACGCGTCTCCGCAGTTGGTTCAAGCTGATATTTAAACAATAACTCGTCAGGCCAGGTCAGGTGCTGTAAATTCTCTTGCATGGCATAAATATCCGCCACCTCACCCACCACAATTTTGAGGCCAAAAATATCTTTCACATAATAACTATATTGTTGCAATTGTTTGTCTTTAACCACAATGCTATCCAGGTCAAAAATCAAAAATTTCATCAACCACTTTATTCCAAATTTCCTCTTCCGCTTTAATACGACTAATAATTTTATGAATTTCGTAAGGATTGGGCTGAGTGGGTTGATATTCGACCATGTTTGCCACCAAATTCGCCCGACTCCAGCCATTTCCATCATCAAAACGTAATTTATGTAACTGACGGTTGCCGAGGTCAATATCGGTGGTGGAATAGAGGTTTTCTGCCGAAATACTTTGAATGATAGTGAAACGTTCTTTGGTAGACTCAACTTCGCCAATGACCACGCTTTGGATTTGGTAGTTATTAAGATAACTATCGCCAATGAGTTGCGCTAAACGATGCAAACTCTCCTCCCCATGCAAAATCATCCGCGCAAAAGCCTGACGAATTTCTTCAATATAGGCGCGCAAAAAGACTAACTCATGCACCGAAGTAGCATCTTGCAATAATTCATGTTTTAATTCTTGCAAACGCGCGACTAACTCGGTTAAGCGCGGCTCAGTTGTAACTAACGACAACGGAGTTTTAGGAATTGTATCTAAAGAGTAATTGGGATTAATGATGTCCTCCGTTTATGGGTAAAAACCTCACCCTAACCCTTTTCCTACTTAGGAGAGCCAGCTAAACCGCTCGCCCGTTGGGAGAGGGGCAGGGGTGAGGGTCGTTGTAGGGGTTAATTTAAGCCACTAAATCAACATACTCGGCCTTGAACAAGTTTTCAGTTTTAACCTTGAATTTTTGCAACAATTCACCGATTAAACCTGCTTTATGGGTGGCATCTTTCGCTGACCAGGTACGGGACTTAATTTCCAGATAGATTTTACCATCTACGCGGTCTAAGTTAATCGCAAAATCAGTATTGCCATAATTGAGATGACCTCGTTGCCGATTTTTAACCACTTCTCGTTCTGACTGTGGGCGGAAATATTCACGGTAAAAACGCACACTATGCCGCGCCGTCGCCGTAAAACGGACCCGCGTCAGCATGATGGAATTATCAAACTCACTCTCAACGGCTGGCCCCATGAGGGTCATGGTGTAAAAAGTTTCTTTCAATTCGCCCTGAGCATCCTTAAGCTCATCTTCACGGAAGCGCAACCGTTCAGGGGATTGCTCGCCAAAAAAGAACATGGTGTCATATTGGTCACGGCGCGAGGGACGTTCTAACTGTAAGCCCGACTCCTTGACCATGTTAATCAATGTATCGGCTTGCGGTAATTGCACCTTCACTTGAATTTCAAAACTCTCTTGGGGAATGAAATCCGCACTAATTGCCAAGAGTTTTGATAAAATATTATCTTCCCGCGCCGTCAAAAATGCATCAATCCGCCGCGCCGTTTGCGCCGACTGCGCCAAAAGTTCCGTTTCATTCAGGGTGAGCAGTTGACGGTCGCGCATCAAAATTTTGCCATCCACCAACACATCTCGCACGTCGGTGGCCTTCGTGGCATAGACCAAACGGGCATAAACTGCTTCGGGGTCACGATGAAAATAAGGCAATTGGTGCGGCTGATTGCTAGAAATAATCGCAATATCTGCCCGTTTTCCCACCTCCAACGAACCCGTTAAATGGCTCAAATGCAAGGCTTTCGCCCCCTCAATCGTTGCCAATTGCCAAGCCGTTTTCGCGGGCAATAGTGTCGGGTCGCCAAAAATACCTTTTTGCAAAAAGGCCGCCAAACGGGTTTCCTCAAACATATCTAAATCATTATTAGAAGCCGCGCCATCCGTGCCAATGCCCACATGCAGGCCCAAATCTATCATTTTTTGAATGGGTGCCACCCCACTGGCTAATTTAAGGTTGCTACTAGGGCAATGCGCCACCCCCGTTCCCGTCGCGTAGAGCGTACGCATTTCGTTTTCTTCCAAATGGACACAATGCGCGGCAATCACTTTGGCCTTAAACAAACCATATTGCTCCACCCACGGAACAACGGTCATGCCATATTGCTCAATGCTGCCTTGTTGCTCAAACGTGGTTTCAGCAATGTGAATATGAATCGGCACATCAAACTCAATGGCTAACGCGGCACATGCCCGCACCATGTCGGGCGTGGCGGTGTAGGGCGCATGGGGCGCAACGGCAGGCACAATCAACGGATGATTGAGCCAATCCTGAATAAATCGGCGGCAATAATCTAAACTATCGTCATAACTGGTCGCATCAGGCGAGGGGAATTTAAGAATTGTTTGCCCCAAAATCGCTCGCATGCCCGCCTTCACCGTGGCCCGCGCCACCTCAGCCTCATTATAATACATGTCGCAAAACGTCGTAACCCCTGAACGTAACATTTCAGCACAGGCCAGCAATGTTCCTGTATAACAAAAATCTTGGTTCACAAATTCCCGTTCTACAGGCATCATGTAGCCATAGAGCCATACATCCAGCCGCAAATCATCGGCCAAACCCCGTAACAAACTCATAGGGGCATGGGTATGGGCGTTAATCAGCCCAGGGCTAATAATACAATTTTGGCAATCAATCACTGTCGTCGCCTCATATTGCCCGTTAAGGTCAGCCGTTGGGCCAACCGCCACAATCGTATTATCTTTAATCGCCACACTGCCCTGAGGATATAGGCGCATTGCCCCATCCATAGTCACAACATAGCCATTCGTTAAAAGAATATCAATTTGTTGTACAGACATTAAAAAATCCTTTACATGGGAGTCATAAAACTTGCTTTGTGTACACAAAGCAAGCTTTGTGACTCCAAATTTCAACCGTTCTCAGTCTAGCTTACAAAATGAGCCAGAGACATTTGCTGCCCTGGCTCATTCATCTAATTATTCGTTATTACACATCTGAGGTTAATACTTCCAATCATCACTTTCTTCATCTTCATCATCATCAAACAACTCATCGTCCTCGTCATCATCCCAGCCTAAATCGTCCTCATCTTCATCATCAAACAACTCATCGTCCTCATCTTCGTCCCACGCATCTTCTTCTTCCACTTCTTCCACTTCTTCTGGCAGTTCATCCATGAGTTCATATGTCAAACAACCCTCAATCGGGTCATAGACAATTTCCTCAGACGTACAAACTTTATTTTCCCAAAAGATACAATCTTTCGCCCGACAGATAATTTTTGTTGCCATAGTTTACCTCAACAAGGTTGGTTTTTAGTTTTTAGGGGTTGTGTTTCTGACAAAGGCTTATTTGCTAGGTGCTTTAGCCAATTCTCGGTCAATCACTTGCTTCATGGTTTCATAAGGTTGGTTGCCTTCAATTTTCTGACCATTGATGAAAAATGTTGGCGTGGAGGTTACACCTTGACGGGAAGCCGCCATGCGAGCAGTTTCTAGTTTATTAACATAAGTGCCAGCCGACAAACAAGCCTCAATTTTAGCAGGGTCTAACCCATCCACTTTACCTGCTAAAGCAAGCAAACCTGCTTGACCACTGCGAGCCTGCTCCACATTTTGGTAAATAACTTCGCGATATTCAAAGAATTTTTGTTGCTCCACCGCACACCAATTGGCCTCCGTGGCCTTACCAATATCAGGGCTGCCCAAATAAAAGGGGTGAACCACATATTTCACTTTGCCTGTATCGATGTAATCTTTCTTGATAGAAGGGAAAGTATTCAGTTTATAGGCTTGACAATGGGAACAGCCATAATCGGAAAAATCCACCATCGTGACCGGGGCGTTAGGGTCGCCTTGCACCGGAAATTCACCGTCATCTACCTTAGCTGAAGTTCCTGTAGCTGAACCAGAGCTATTAGACATAAAAATTAGTCCGCCCAAAATAACAATCGCCAATACTACGCCGATACCAATTAAAGTGGCGGGGGAAATAACTGGTTTGGCCTCATGATGGGGCCGCGTACTTACTCTTGATTTACTCAATGTCTCATACCTCGTTTTAATCGCTTGCACTTAAAGGTTAACAATTATGATTTTATAGGACTTACGCAAAAATCGCGGAGTTAGCACGCCCTCGTGCTAACAGTGACACACGAGGGCGTGTGTCACTCCTCAAAATAAACGGTTTAGGTTTGAATAGCATACAAAAAGTTCTTAAAAACTGCCTGAGAATAGGTCTATTAATTGCGGGCAATTTCAGCCTAGCATTATACGCCATTCCCCTAGAATCTCAAATCTGCATGTTACACAGGAGTGAAACAGCTTTAGCAAAAAAAATCTCACCCCCGTCTCTTCCCTCAATCCAACAGCCACACCTGCACCATTGAGCCAGGCGGCAAATAAGTGACGGTTTCTGGCACCACCACCAAGCCATTTGCCCACACCAACGAAGTTAAAATAGCCGAGCCTTGTACCCTCACACTACTGCTGCGCGTGGTCACATGGTAGCCATTAGCCTCCTGCCACACCGAGGCACGCATGTAATGACGGCGACCACTATTCGTAATCTCTTCATCTAATTGCGCCCAAACCATCGGCTTATCCCAGTTTAGCAGGCCACGCAATTTAAGAATGGCGGGGCGGACAAAAATTTCAAAGGCGACCATGGCCGCGACGGGATTGCCAGGCAAGCCAATCAAAGGGACAGTTCCTTGTAATAAACCAAAAGCCAGGGGCTTGCCTGGTTTAATCGCCACCTGCCAAAATTGCATCTCGCCCTCAGCCGCTAAAACGTCTTTCACCACATCAAAATCACCCACCGACACCCCCGCCGAGGTTAAAAATAAATCGACTTGTTGCGCCAACCCCGCCCGAATTTTAGCCGTTAAATCTGCCACCGTATCACGGGCAATGCCCAACATGAGGGGTTCGCCCCCATATTTTTGCACCAACGCCGCCTGAGTATATTCATTAGAATTACGAATTTTACCAGGGGCGATAGCCTCGGTTAAATCCACCAATTCATCCCCCGTCGCTAAAATTGCCACGCGCGGGCGGCGATAAACCGTAACGTTAGCCTGACCAATCGCCGCTAACACGCCAATATCTTGTGGGCGCAATTCATGCCCCGCCGCTAAAATGACCTGCCCCGCTTGAATATCCTCGCCCGCCAAACGCACATTATCCCCCGCCGACACTGCCTGATAGAGCCAAACTTCATCGGTTGCCGCGTCAGGTGTAGGAATATATTCGCTGGTGTCCTCAAAGCGAATGACCGCATCCGCGCCCATTGGCATGGGCGCGCCCGTCATAATGCGCGCCGCCGTGCCAGGTCGAATGGTTTGAGTGGGCGCGACCCCGGCGGGGATATTGGCAATAATTTTTAGCCTGAGGGGGTGACTGGTTTGGCTGTCCGCCGCTATAATGGCGTAACCATCCATCGCAGAATTAGCAAAAGAGGGAACATTGACCGTAGAGATAACGGTTTCAGCCAATACCCGATGGAGGCATTGGCTGAGGGGAAGCGTTTCAAGGCTGACGGCCTGAATAGATTGTAAGATTGTATTGAGAGCCGTGTCTACGGAAATCATGAATAATGAGAAATAAGAAGTGAGAAGTGAGAAAAAACCTTCTCATTTCTCACTTCTCATTTGTTTACCTTACGTCCATGCGGCTATAACTCCAATCAGGGCCGACAGGAGCGTTAGAAATAATTTCGGTTTGGCCTGAGCCGTCGCGATACATCTTCCAAATGCTCCAATAACCACCTCTAGCACTGCGGAAAATGAGTTGACCATTAGGCATAAAGACAGGTAGTGTATCTGGTCCTGCCGCATCCGTCAAGCGGTGCAGGTTCGTGCCGTCAGGGTTCATCGCGTAGAGGTCAACATTGCCGCCGTCATCGCGGCTAAAAACCACCGTTTGTCCATCAGGCGACCACGTCGGGAAGGAGTCAGAACCGCCATTGGTAATCAATAGATGGCCGCTATCATTACGGTTAGAAATCCAAATGCCGGTGGTGCCATTGCGCCCAGAACGATAGACTAACCGTTGACTGTCAGGCGACCAATCGCCCTGCTCACCCAACAACTCAAAACGGGTGGTGTCTTGGGGATTGGTGGCGATAATGTAAATCCGATAGGTGTCTACCACCCAGGCATCAAAGGCCACCATTTGCCCATCAGATGACACATTCGCCCAGCGCGCCGAGCCACGCTTCCACGAAATATCCTGAAATAATTTAGCTCGCGTTGGGTCAGGCAAAGCCGAAGCATTGGTCAAGGCCACCAAGCCATTACTAATCCCATCAAAAAGCACTTCTTGCCTATCTTTCAGAATTTGACGGTCAATACCCTCTTCCCCAAAAAAGAAAATTTGCTGTCCATCATCAGACCATGACGGCCCCGCCGCTCGATTGAGGATAAATTTCTCATTCTGACCATTTGTATCCGCTACATACATGTTGTGTTGACCGCCATCCCATTTCGTGAAGGTCAATTGATAAACTTGATTTGAGGGGGCGGTGGGCAAAATGATGGCGGTTGGCGTAGGCAATATAGTTACGGCAGCGGTGGCTGGGGTCGCGCGGGGTGTTACGGTTACTTGCACCAAGTTACTCGCCGTCGCGGTGACAGTTGGCGTATCAAGCACCTGGCCGATGGTAAAGGTGCCAGAAATAAGCATTTTACGGTCAACATATAACTCTAATCGCCAATAGCCAGAGGGCAATGGATTGCCGCCTGCGTCAATAAAATAATCAAATCGCCCCTTCTCTTGGCCTGACCAGGCCGCAGAATTGCGTAATATTTCTTCATCATTGTGATACCAAACCCGTTCCCATTTGGCTTGCGTAGACATGCCCTCATAATCAAAAATGGCATGAATTTCAGTGATGGCCGCGCTAAAAGTCAGCCCTGAGTTAATGGGGGTGTAATCATCTTCGGTGGCATCTAGGGCAAAAATCAACTGACTAAATTGAGATTTGTTACTCTTCATGACTGTTGTTGGCGTAAGGGTGGCGGTTGGTAACTCGGTGGGGGGCGCGGTAGTGAGCGTGGGCGATACAATAGGCGTGGTGACTATAGGAGTTACAACGGTAGGTGTTAGGTTGGTGGGCATGGCGGTGGGAGTTAATTGCGCGGCGATAGTCGCCAAAACGGTTTGCGCCTGCCCTTGCATGAAATAAAAGCCACTGCCCATGAGCAAACTGGCACAAAATAAAATACCACAACAAAAACTAATTAAGACTAAAATGATGGTACGGGTACGAGATGAGTTTGAATTTTGGGTTGATTCGGCGGCAGAAGGCATAGCAGGTTCATTAAAAATGTGACAGCTAAAGTTAAGGTTTCAACCCAAAAACGGACGGGGTTTTAAACTTTAATGGTTACATTTTTGAAGATAAGTTCACATAAAATTCAATGAAGCTAAAGATGATTATTTGTTTCAAAGTGATAAAGCTACTCTATTTTACCAAAATTAGGCGTAAAACCTTCAATTATTTTAGCTATGAGATGACTTCGGGTCATGAGATGACTTTGCCATTTTGTGATTATAATTCTGTTAGATACTGTGTTGCCATGAACAGACAGGAATGTCTGTTCTACCGTAGGTCAGACATTCCTGTCTGACTTTTTGGGGCTTTAAATAACATACAAGGACTTACGCAAAAGCTAAGTCTACCCCCCCTTAATCCCCCCGACATCGCAGGGAGATTTTGCGCCCTCTCTTACGTAGGAGAGGGTTGGGGTGAGGTGTTTGCGTAAGTCCTATATCTAAGCAATAATATAGCTGTTAAGGGCTATTTAGTTTATGCCTCATTAGCTTTATAATGGAGGTAGGAGGATTTACTACCATGAAACAGATACAATCAATATTATTTAATCATTCCCCTTTAACCTTCAGGTTGGCCTTGACCCTAGCCCTTTTCGGCCTATTATGGCAGCCCTTTACCGCCAGAGCCACTAATATTACGGTGACGGCAGGTTTAGCCAACACCATCGCCAATGATGGGGCATGTAGCTTACAAGAAGCCATTATCGCGGCGAATACGAACACGGCTTCGGGTTTGGTGGCGGGGGAATGTCCGGCGGGCAATGTGGGCGTGGATGTGATTACCTTGCCTGCGGGAACATATACCCTCACGGGAACATTAAGCATTAACGCGGGCAGCGTGACTATCAATGGCGCGGCCACGGCTAGCACCCTCATTAACGGCGCAGCAACTTATCAAGTGCTTAATATTACGACGGGTGGCACGGTCATGGTCACCAATCTGACCATTCAAAATGGCAAGGTGAGTAGTGGTAATGGCGCAGGAATTTTTAATAATAATAGCTTTTTGACCTTGCAAAGTATTAACCTAACCAGTAACCAAGTCATTACGGGCAATGGCGGCGGGTTGTATAACGCGAGTGGCGTGGTTTCCGTTATCAGTAGTACGATTTCTAGCAACTCAGCCATGACCACGGGGGGGTATGATGGCGGTGGGCTGTATAATGCCAATGGCACATTAACAATTAGTGCGACTACCTTAACCAGTAATAGTGCGAGTGGCGACGGCGGCGCGATTTATAACAACAACGGCACCATAATATTAAATAATAGTACGGTGGATAAAAACTCCGCCCAAGATAATGGCGGCGGGATTGCCATGAATGGGACAACCTTAAGTTTGAATAGCAGCACTATTATTCTTAATACCGCGAATGCTGACCTTAATACATCGGGTGATGGGGGCGGGGTGCATGTGGCAGGCGGGACGGCGAATGTACGAAATAGCCTGATTATTGGTAATAAAGATTTAGGTGGCACGAATAATTACCCCGATTTTTCGGGTGCGGCGATGAGTAATCAGGGCAATTTATTAACCGACTCAACGGGCGCGAGTGGTTTTATCGCCAGTGAAGTTACGGCTGTTGCTTTAACCGTCATTGTTAATACCACGTCATCGGGTATACCAGCGGTTTATGCGCTGACGGCCACTAGCCCCGCCATTGACCATGGGGCGAGTGATTCTACGAGTTGCCCCACGCCTGATGAGCGCGGATGAGCGCGGCCAGGCGCGTCCGCAAGGGCCGACTTGTGATAGTGGGGCGTATGAGGTGCCGCAAGCGTTTGACCTGAGTATTACTAAAAGTGTCATCTCTGTTCCCGCCGCGCCGATTGTGCCAGGGCAAACGATTACCTATGCCATTGTTTTTCGTAATAATGGCCCTTACACGGCTACGGGAGTGGCTATCACCGATACACTCCCCGCCGAAATTGACCCGACAACCGTCAGTATTAGCAACAGTGGCGCGATGGTCACCTCAACCCTGGGGCCACCTTCCTCTCTATTGGCCTGGCAGGTGCAAAATCTAAGTTCAGGCCAAAATGGGACGCTGAATGTATCGGGAGTGGTTACGGGAAATATCGCCGCTACCTTAACCAATACCGTTACTATTACGGGCGCGAATGGCGAGACAATCCCGACCAGTAATGTGGCAACGAATACGATTGCCATGACTCTACCGTTAGTTTCATTAAGCAGTGCTACGTATAATACCACTGAGGGGGCGGGCGTGCTTAGTGTGACGGTTAATCTCAACCGCACGCCGCA
>JFJP01046338.1_pt1 | contig 10888 bp, 9 predicted proteins | sample 431651 | NCBI WGS metagenome assembly JFJP01 (sample SAMN02602958, study PRJNA72255) | Microbial mat metagenome, whole genome shotgun sequencing project. | biome: fresh water; feature: sink hole; material: water; isolation source: purple microbial (photo- and chemosynthetic) mats found in...
TCATCAAATCCTGCGGACTGATTTTACGATTTGGTTTTATAAATAATGGCATCCGTTCTTTATTTATATCGCCGGTCGCATAACTCCAGTATTTGTCCATTTCGTCCGAAACCTGGCTGAACATGCTCCAAACCCGCAGTTCACAAAACCGGGCAGCATCAAAAGTGAGGGGTGCATACACATCGCTGAAACTAAAATCGGAATCTTTCCCTGTAAAATATTTCTTTTCGCGGGCAAACGAAATCACATCATGCGCATAAACAACTTCCACGTTGGGTTTGAAAATATTGTTCAGATTTTTGCTGCTGATACTTTTCGTTCCGTCTTCCAACAGAAATCTGGTAATCCGGGCATGGTTGGCGTGTGCCGAAATCATTCCGTCGGGAATTCGGACAGCAACCCAAACTGCACCTTTCTGCGAGTTGAAGTAAGTTTTTGTTTTTGAGTCCAATTGCCGGTTATTTCCTTTTCCAATCAGTTCCATCATCCAAACTTCGTTGGGATCGCCAATCGAAAACGATTCTCCCGAACTGGCGTAACCATATTTCTCAATCAATTCAGCAATTACTTTTATCGCTTCCCGCGCATTTTTTGAACGCTGAACAGCCAAAAACATGAGTGCGCCATAATCCATCAAACCTGTTGAATCCACCAGTTCGTTTCGTCCGCCAAAAGTCGATTCGCCAATTGCAACCTGGTGTTCGTTCATAAAACCTATGGTTTGATAAGTATATTCAACCTGTGGAATTTGCCCCAACGGTTTTGCGGTTCCCCTGTCGTAAATGGTTACCATACTTCCTGCAGGCCAGTGAGTTGCCGGACTGAAATACAATTCACCGTAACGGATATGTGAATCGGCGGCATAGGAAATCATTGTCGATCCGTCAACCGATGCCCCTTTTGTAACCAAAAAGTTGGTACACGACTTTGCTTGTTTAATGTTTAAGATCAAAGCCATACAAATTACTAAACTGTAGCCGAAGAATATTTTCATAATAAACTGTATTGTAATTATTTAATTATCTATTAGTTAATAATTCACCCTTTCCCGAGTGCCCGGGACTCAGGGTGACTGTCACTCTGAGCGTAGTTGAAGAGTTTTTTATAACTTCCCTTTTAAAGCGATTCCGGTGTACGATTTGTCAATTTTAACGAGTTCTTCAGGAACTCCTTCAAAAATCAGTTCGCCACCTTTGTCGCCACCTTCGGGACCCAAATCAATTACCCAGTCGGCTGATTTGATGATTTCGAGGTTGTGTTCAATAATGATTATTGAATGTCCACGCGAAATCAATGCATTAAACGAATCGAGCAGTTTGCGGATATCGTGAAAATGAAGTCCGGTAGTTGGCTCGTCGAAAACGAAAAGGGTGGGAGAGTCTTTTTCCAGTGCAAGAAACGAAGCCAGTTTTACACGCTGGCTTTCACCACCCGAAAGCGTACTTGATGACTGCCCAAGTTTAATGTAACCCAAACCCACATCCTGCAATGGTTGCAGACGTTTTGTAATTTTTTTCTCGGTTGAACTTTTTCCAATCGAAAATAGTTCAATAGCCTGGTTGACAGTTAAATTCAGAATATCATCGATGTTTTTTTCCTGGTAACGAACATCAAGAATATCCTCTTTAAACCGTTTTCCGTTACAACTTTCGCAAATCAAATAAACATCGGCCAGAAACTGCATTTCCACTTTTATGGTTCCTTCGCCCTGACATTCGTCGCACCGCCCGCCATCGACATTAAACGAAAAATGCGATGGTTTTAAACCCTGCATTTTTGCCGTTTGCTGTTCAGAATATAGTTTCCGAATCTCATCGTAAGCTTTTAAATAAGTAACCGGATTTGAACGCGATGATTTCCCGATCGGATTCTGGTCGATGTATTCAAGTGCTGTAATTTGTTTGTAATCGCCCAGTATTGCGTCGTGGTGGCCAGTCCGTTCGCCGTAACCTCCCAATATTTTTGTGAGTGCAGGAGTTAATATTTTGGTTACCAGCGACGATTTCCCTGAACCGCTGACACCGGTAACCACAGTTAAAACATTGAGCGGGAATTTAACGGTCAGGTTTTTCAGGTTGTTTTCGCGTGCACCCAAAACTTCGATAAAATTGGTCCATTTCCGGCGCTGTTTGGGCACTTCAATTTTTTCAACTCCCGACAAATATTTTGTTGTCAGACTTTCCGGTTTCGTTTGAAGTTCGGTGTGGTTTCCCTGAAAAACAACTTCACCACCGTGTACTCCTGCAAGTGGTCCAATATCAATGATTTCGTCGGCTGCCCTTATCATTTCTTCATCGTGCTCAACTACCAAAACCGTGTTTCCTATTTTCTGAAGTTGGCGTAAAACTTTAATTAACCGCTCTGAATCCCGGGAATGTAAACCAATACTTGGTTCATCCAAAATGTAAAGCGAGCCAACCAAACTGCTCCCAAGCGATGTTGCCAGATTTATACGCTGCGATTCGCCACCTGACAGTGTTGACGAAAGCCGGTTGAGCGTTAAGTAACCCAATCCCACATCGCAAAGAAAATTCAATCTGCTTGCGATTTCTATCAAAATTCGTTTCGAAATTTCAAGGTCATGACTACTTAATTTGATTTCTGCAAAAAACGTTTTCAACTCCGAAACCGGCATCAAAACCAGTTCCTGTAAAGATTTATCTGCAATTTTTACATAACCGGCCTCTTTTTTCAACCGGCTTCCTTTACAATCGGGGCACGTGGTTTTGCCGCGGTAACGCGAAAGCATAACACGGTATTGAATTTTGTAGCTGTTTTCTTCCAGCATTTTGAAAAACTGGTTAAGACCCTGAAAGTGTTTATTTCCAGTCCAAACCAGGAATTTTTGTGCATCGGTTAATTCATAAAAAGGTTTATGAATCGGGAAATTAAATTTATCGGCAGCGTAAACAAGTTCGTCTTTCCATTCACTCATTTTTTCACCTTTCCAGCAAGCAACGGCTTCCTGATAAATTGAAAGCGATTTGTTGGGGATAACAAGGTCTTCATCAATCCCGATGACTTTCCCGTAACCTTCGCAGGTAGGACAGGCTCCCACCGGATTGTTAAAGCTAAACATGTGTACTGTTGGTACTTCAAACTCCATTCCATCAGTTTCAAAAAGGTTTGAAAAAGAACGGCTTACCACTTTGTCTGCTAAAAACACCTTTATAATGCACTCGCCGCGACCTTCGAAAAATGATGTTTGAACTGAATCTGCCATTCTGCTTTGTGTATCTTCATCAGGTTCCACTGAAACCCTGTCGATAACAATATTGCAAGTGCCGTTACAAAACTTGTCGGTACCGGTTTTGAGCAATTCATCAATTTTTAAAATTTCGTTGTTGGTTTCCAATCTGGTAAAACCTTGCTGCATCAGCAATTCTGCTTCCTGTAACATGGTTCGGCCATTTTTTGGCAATAATGGGGCGGCTATAATTATCCGTGTTTCTTTGTCAAACGAGTTAATGTAATCCAAAACGTCGGAAACACTTTCACGTTTAACGATTTCACCAGTAACCGGTGATATGGTTTTCCCAATACGTGCATAAAATAGCTTCAGGTAATCATAAATTTCAGTTGAAGTTCCTACGGTAGAGCGCGGATTGCGGGTATTTACTTTTTGCTCGATTGCAATTGCAGGTGGAATTCCTTTTATGAAATCAACTTCGGGTTTGTTTATTCGGCCTAAAAATTGGCGTGCATACGATGAAAGACTTTCAACATATCGTCGCTGTCCTTCGGCAAAAAGTGTATCAAAAGCCAGTGAAGACTTGCCCGAACCCGAAACTCCAGTAACAACTATAAACTTGTTTAACGGTATTTTAAGGCTGATATTCTTTAAATTGTGAACCCTGGCATTCTTAATTTCAATGTATTTCGATGGGTTTTTATCTGGCATATTTATTGGAGAACGCATTATATTTTATAAAATTTGTATTTTTCAGTAAAAAGTATCATTTTTACGCGTGCAAAATTAATAATTAGTTTCACTTCAAATTAAAAAGGTCGCCTATAGAAGAAATTTACTTTTTGTTTAAACTTAAATAGAAGGTAATGTCGAAAGAAAATTTACTGAACGACAACGAGCTTGTTCAGCGGTTTATAGCAGGTGATCAAAATTCATTGGAGATTTTAATCCAGCGGCATAAAGGAAGGGTTTTTTCTTATATTTTACTCATTGTAAAAAAACAGGAACTGGCAGAAGATATATTCCAGGAAACCTTTATAAAAGTAATCCGCTCCCTGAAAAAGGGAAAATACACCGAAAACGGAAAATTTGTTTCCTGGGTTTTGCGCATATCACATAACCTGATTATCGATCATTTCAGAAAAGAAAAGTTAAAAGGAACTGTTTCAAACGACAGCCTGGATATCGATGTTTTTAACTCGCGGAAATTTTCGGAAGATACAATCGAAGATCAGATGATTAATACTCAAATTCTGAGTGAAGTAAAAGATTTAATTCAGGAATTGCCGGAAGATCAACAACAGGTTATTATAATGCGCCATTATCTGGATCTCAGTTTTAAAGAAATTGCAGAACAGACCGATGTCAGCATAAATACAGCACTTGGGCGGATGCGCTATGCGTTAATTAATTTGCGGAAACTGGTGGAAAAAAAGAATTTGATTCTCACCAAGTTTTAACGATTGTTAACACAATAAATGTCAGGAGGTGGCGTTTTTAAGGAAATGAAAATCTTAAAAGTGCCTATGAGAAATTATTCTACATTAATTTATTTTGTTATTATTCTACATTAATTTATTTTGTTAGTGGTTATCAGTCGGAGGAATTATCAGATCAGGATAATTTGGTTGATGACAAAATTGACAGTTTTTTAGCAACGATTCCGGAAAATGATAGTTTACCATCAGATCTGGTTATCGGCAACATTATGAACTTTGCCCGCTCTTACGAGGTTTACGAAACTAAAGAAGCAGGTTACGTAGAGATGAATTTGAACTAAAAAAACGAGATGCCTTTTTTAAGGCATCTCGTTTTCTTTTACAACCTTTAAAGAATACCGTAAGATAACATATCCCAAAACTCCAGCTATCAGAGAACCAATTAATACTCCCATTTTAGCTGCATCAATGAATGTCTGATCGGTATAAGCCAGACTGTTGATAAACAGCGACATTGTAAATCCAAGTCCACCCAGAATCGAAATTCCGGCCAACATAATAAGCGAAACATCTTTTGGTAATTCTGATATTTTCAATTTAGTCGACAGATATGAAAACAGAAAAATTCCAACCATTTTTCCCAAAACCATACTTATAGCAATATTTGACGACAGACTAAAATTGGATTCGCCGCTAAAGCTGAATACAACTCCTGCATTTGCAAATGCAAACAATGGCATTATTAAATAAGAAACCCAACCATGAAGCGAATGTTCCAAATATTGTAATGGAGGAGCTGTTTTTTCAGACAGATCTTCCAACTCGTCAATTGCGGCAAGTTGGTTTTTTGTGAGGATTTTTGTTTCGTATTCATTTTTATTACAATCGGTAATAAAAATATCCAATGCTTCCTTTCCTTTATCGTAAAATGATTTAGTGTTGGTTTTTCTGTGTAACGGAATGGTTAATGCCAACAATACTCCAGCGATTGTTGTATGAATACCTGATTTCAGGAAAAGAACCCACACAACAACTCCCATCAGGAAGAAAAAGTATTTTGAGTAAAATCCTTTTGACGACAGAAAAATGAGAATTGCAACAATGATTAAACCAATTCCAATGTACGACCAAGCCAGGTTTGAACTGTAAAACAGGGCAATTACCAAAACCGCTCCCAAATCGTCGATGATGGCAAATGCCATTAAAAAGACTTTTAAACTAAGTGGAACTCTTTTTCCCAAAAGTTGCAGAATTCCCAGTGTAAATGCAATGTCAGTTGCAATCGGAATTCCCCAGCCTTGCGACCCCGGTTTACCGAAATTTAAAACAGTAAAAAGCAAAGCAGGTAAAATCATTCCACCGATGGCGGCAAATATTGGCAAAGAGGCCTTTTTAAAACTATTTAATTCGCCAACAATAAATTCACGTTTGATTTCAAGCCCGATTAAAAAGAAAAAAATGACCATTAACCCATCGTTTATCCATTTTAATAATGGTTTCGAAAGTTCGAATCCCGGAAAGCTGATGGTGATATAGTTATTCCAAAAATTAACATAAGCGTCACTCAACGGGCTGTTTGCCAATATTAGCGCTGCTACTGTGGCAATAAAAAGAATGATACTGCTCGATGTTTCTAACTTAATAAAATTGCTTAAAGGATTCTTTATAAAATTCATAGTTTCTGTTTTTTTTTTATAAACCCAAAAGTATGAAATTTGTTTATAAAACATTTTTTACGATTTTATTTTCGAGAAAAAAATGCAACGACTTATTGTTTTTCTGAAATTAATGATTTAGATTTGTGATATTAAAATGATATCAAAATAATTAAAATTTAATGTTATGGAAAAGCAATACAAAGGATTGTCGGGCTACATGTTCCTTTTTTTGGAACTGGTTGTTTTAGCAGCAATTGTTTTTGGTTTTATGAGAGGAATGATTATTCCTTCAGCAGTAATGGTTGTTGTGTTTTTTCTGATTGCCATTGGTTTTACCGTTGTCGATCCGAATCAAAGTTGTGTAATGGTTTTGTTTGGAGCCTACACGGGAACCATCAAAAGCAATGGTTTTTATTGGGTGAACCCGTTTTTTGTAAAGAAAAAGATCTCGTTAAGGGCAAGGAATTTCGACAGTGAAGCCATTAAAGTGAACGACAAACTTGGAAACCCAATTATGATTGGACTGGTTTTGGTTTGGAGGGTACAGGAAACGTACAAAGCAGCTTTTGGAGTCGATGAATTCGAACATTTCGTTGTGGTTCAAAGCGAAGCTGCCTTGCGAAAACTGGCCGGTTTGTATCCTTACGATAATATTGAGGATGAGTCGGCAAAAGTTACACTTCGCGATGGAACCGAGGAAGTGAATAACGAATTGGAACGCGAAATTATTGAAAGGCTTGATATTGCCGGTATTGAAGTGATTGAGGCCCGAATTAACCATATTGCCTATGCGCAGGAAATAGCCCAGGCCATGCTAAAACGGCAGCAGGCAACGGCTATTGTTGCAGCACGTTTTAAAATTGTTGAAGGCGCTGTGAGTATGGTTGAAATGGCACTCGAACAGCTAAGTCAAAAGAAAATTGTTGATTTGGATGAAGAGAGAAAAGCAACAATGGTAAGTAATCTCATGGTTGTACTTTGTGGCGATAAAGATGTCACTCCGGTAGTAAACGCAGGAACTATTTACTAAAAATGGAAAAGGTTCTTTTTAAAGAGGAACAACGTTTTACACAATGGTGGCTTTGGCTGATAATTATTTCTTCTGCGCTCATTTCAACCGTGCCTTTTATGATTGGAATTTATACACAGGAGGTTTTGGGAAAACCGTGGGGAAATAATCCGGGAAGTACCGGACTGCTGGTTTTTGTATTGGTTCTCGATCTGGTAGTAATGCTGGGTATTATTTGGATGTTTCTGAAAATGTCGCTTCAGGTTGAAGTAAAGGAAAATGTAATTTATTTCAGATTTCCACCGCTGATTTTTAAATGGAAACAAATCAGGCGTGAAGAAATTGAAAGCTTTGAACTGCGCTCATACCGCCCTGTTTCTGAATATGGCGGATGGGGAATTAAAGGAACCATGAAGAACAGAGCTTACAATGTGAGTGGGAATACCGGAATTCAGTTTAAATTAAAAGATGGCCGCAGGATATTGTTTGGAACACAAAAAAGCCAGGCTTTTAAATATGCGTTGGAGAAAATGATGAACGGAGAAAGATTGAAAAAGAATGACTAAGAAAAAATCATTTGTACTTCGGATAAATCAGGAAATGATGGATGCCGTTGAAAAGTGGGCTGCTGATGATTTCCGTAGCGCCAACGGTCAGTTGGAGTGGATAATTTATAACGCTTTAAAAAATGCAAAACGACTAAAAAAAGGTTTTGAGGAAGAAGAATTACAATAGCATTTTGTGATGAAAATTCAACCAGGTAAATATTTTGAAAATCAATACTAAAACAGATTAAACAATGAATCAAAAAAGCTACACCTGCCCGAAATGCGGAAACCGCAAGGCAGACATTGACCAAATCAGAACAACCGGCTCTGGTTTTACGCGGTATTTCAATATTCAAAACCGAAAGTTTCATGCGGTATCGTGTTCAAAATGTGGATTTACTGAGTTTTACAAAGAGGGTAAATCAAGTGGAGCAAGTAATGTTCTCGATTTTATTACTGGATAATTTTTTTTTAGTAATTTAAACGGCTTTATTAAACCAATAAATCTGTTTAAATGAAAAATACAAATTCACGCCGCGATTTCCTTAAAAAAGCTACAGCAGGTTCTGCACTTTTAATGGTTGGTGGAATACTGCCCGGTTTCAGCGCCGAAAGTTACCGACGTATTGTTGGCGCCAACGCAAAAATCCGTGCTTCAGTTATGGGCGTCAATTCCCGTGGAAATGCGCTGGCACAAAATTTTGCATATCAAAAAGAGTGCGATGTAATTCACATCTGCGATGTCGATTCCCGTGCCATCGAAAAGTGTGTGCCGAATGTTTTAAAGCTTCAGGAAATAAAACCACAGGGTTTTGGCGATTTCAGAAAATCGCTTGAAAGTAAAGACATCGATTTAATGGTAATTGCCACACCCGACCACTGGCATGCCCCGGCAGCGTTGCTTGCTTTGCAGGCCGGCAAACATGTTTATCTCGAAAAACCATGCAGCCACAATCCCAACGAGGGCGAAATGCTGGTTAAAGCGGCAGCCCGTTACAAGAAATCGATACAAATGGGAAACCAGCGCCGGTCGTGGCTCAATGTAATTCAGGCGATTGAAGATTTGAAAACCGGAATTATTGGTCGCCCGTATTTTGGGAAAGGCTGGTACACCAACAATCGCGAATCTATTGGAATTGGCCGGGAAGTTCAGGTTCCCGATTGGTTAAATTGGGATCTCTGGCAAGGTCCGGCACCACGAAAAGCATACAAAGACAACATTGTACATTACAACTGGCACTGGTTCTGGCATTGGGGAACCGGCGAAGCACTGAATAATGGCACGCACATGGTCGATTTGCTTCGCTGGGGACTTGGCGTTAATTACCCGGTGAAAGTGAGTTCAAACGGTGGAAGGTTTCATTTTAAAGACGACTGGGAAACTCCCGATACACAGGTAATTAATCTTGATTTTAAGGAAAATGTTTCAATGACCTGGGAGGGCAGGAGTTGTAATGGAAGATATATTGAGGGCAGTTCGGTTGGAGTTGAATTTTATGGAGAGAAAGGTTCGCTGGTCATTTCGGGAGGAAACGACTACAAGGTTTATGATTTGAAAAATAACCTGGTGAAAGAAGTAAAAGACACCAATGTGATTGATCCCCGCGACGCGGCAAATCCCGCCGGACATTTGGATGCACTTCACATCCGCAATCTTTTCAGTAATATTTCTAATGGTGAAACTTTAAAATCGGATATCGATTCAGGACATAAAAGTACGTTGCTGGTTCAGTTGGGAAATATTGCACAGCGGGTTGGCCATTCACTCGAAATAAATCCTGAAGACGGACATATTTTAGGCGATAAAGAAGCACAAAAACTCTGGTCGCGTGAATATGAAAAAGGCTGGGAAATGAAATTATAAGCAAAATGGATAGAAGAAATTTTATTAAAAATACAGGAACAACCAGTTTGATTTTAACTGCTATGGTACCTGGTACAATTCCCAATGCTTTTGCAAATTCTTCTGATAAACCAATCCGTATTGGAATAATTGGTGCCGAAAATTCGCATACCGCCGGATTTGGAAAACTTTTCAATATCGATAAAAAATTTCCGGGTGTCGAACTGAAATACGTTTGGGGCGAAACCGATGCTTTTGCAAAATCGGCAATGGAAAAAGGCAACATTCCCAATCAGGTGAAAGATCCAAAAGAAATGATGGGAAAAATCGATGCGCTGATTGTCGATCACCGGCACCCCAAATTTCACCTCGAAGCTGCAACACCGTTTGTTGAAAAAGGTATTCCAACTTTTATCGACAAACCTTTTTGTTATCGTGCTAATGAGGGAAAGGAGTTTCTGCAAATGGCGAAACGGGTTGGAACTCCGGTAACGTCGTACAGTTCAATTGCTCAAACAGCTGCGACTTTCGACATGATTGAACAAATAAAAGCGATGGGTAAAATCAGTCAGGTAATTCGCACCGGCACTGCAGATTTGGACTCGGAGTATGGCGGAATTTTCTTTTATGGCGTACACATTGTTGAACCTCTGATGTTTATGTTTGGAGAAGATATTCAGGAAGTTAAAGTAACAAGAAATGGTAAATTTGGCAATGCCGGTTTGCGGTATTCGTCGGGATTGTTTGCCACTTTAATTTTCAAGGAAAAGGCCTACGGTTGGGAAACTTATGTTGAAACAGGTGACAAACTGGTTGAGTTAAAATCGCGTGTTGAGGAAACCAATCCTCCTAAGAATTATGTTGACATAGTTGAAATGTTTCGCACAGGAAAAGAACCTCGTTCGCACCAAAGCATTTTAAATGGTGTTTGTATTTTGGAAGCGCTCGAAAAATCCTCAAAAACCGAAAAATGGACAGATGTGGAATACCTGAAAATGGAATAAAACCAGCGCCAGACTTCAGTCTGGTGATTTGATCGGAGATATTAAACCGGCTTTAGCCATTAAGAAATATTAAAAAATGAAACAAAAATTACAAACCTGCATTTTTAGCTTTCTTGTATCAATGATAATCATATTTCAAACCAATGCACAACAAATGATTGAAGGACTGCATTATATATCAGGAAAACCAATTCAGG
>JFJP01002373.1_pt1 | contig 10886 bp, 9 predicted proteins | sample 431651 | NCBI WGS metagenome assembly JFJP01 (sample SAMN02602958, study PRJNA72255) | Microbial mat metagenome, whole genome shotgun sequencing project. | biome: fresh water; feature: sink hole; material: water; isolation source: purple microbial (photo- and chemosynthetic) mats found in...
AATCTCCAGACAGTGGCGTCTTCAGTTAGTGACCGACGCAGCTTATCCGCAGATTATTACAAGCTCGTGACAACAGTAATAAATTCGGAATTCATACCCCTGCAGCCATCCGAACCGCATCGGCAATATGATCAGCCGTCCGCCGCACCTGCGCTTCGTCGCGCCCCTCCACCATGACCCGGATCAATGGCTCGGTGCCGGATGCGCGCAACACCACCCGTCCGCTATCGCCCAACTCGGCCTCCACTTCCGCCACAGCGTGCGCTACGCCGGCATGACCATCCGTCTTGAAGCCTTTGGCGACCCGCACATTCAGCAGAATCTGCGGAAAAGCCGGACAGTCACGGGTGTATTCGGCCAGCGTCCGTCCGGACCCGCGCAATGCTGCCAACACTTGCAGCGCGGAAACAATGCCATCGCCGGTGGTGTGTTTATCGAGGCAGAGAATATGGCCGGAAGCTTCGCCGCCGAGCAGCCAGCCGTTCTGCTGCAACAGTTCCAGCACATAGCGGTCACCGACATTGGCACGCTTGAATTCGCAGCCCAACGCTTTCAGCGCCAGTTCTGCACCAAGATTGGTCATCAATGTGCCGACAACCCCCCCCAAATTCTGGCCACTCTCCTTGCGATAGCGTGCAATGGCGTAGATCAGCTTGTCGCCATCCATGACCTGGCCGCTGGCATCGGTCATCATCAACCGGTCGCCATCACCATCCAGCGCAACACCGACATCGGCGCGATGTTTGCGCACCGCCCGCGACAAGGAGTCAGTATGGGTCGCGCCGCACTCCTTGTTGATATTGAAGCCGTTCGGCTCATTGCCTATCGCAACCACATCGGCACCGAGTTCGTGGAAGACATGCGGCGCGATGTGATATCCAGCGCCATTGGCGCAATCGACCACAATGCGCATACCGCGCAGATCCATGTCGGTGGGGAAAGTACTCTTGCAGAATTCGATATAGCGCGCGGCGGCAGCTTCAACCCGCTTGACCCGACCCAATTGCTTGGATGAGGCCGTCTTCATCGGTTGTTCGAGCGCTGCTTCAATTGCCAACTCGACTTCGTCCGGCAGTTTGGCGCCGCGCGCGGAGAAGAATTTGATGCCGTTGTCTTCATATGGATTATGCGAGGCGGAAATCACCACGCCCGCCTGCAAGCGCAAAGCCCGCGTCAGGTAGGCCACGCCGGGCGTCGGCATCGGCCCAGTCAGACGGACATCAACGCCAGCCGCCGTCAAACCGGCTTGCAGCGCAGATTCCAGCATGTAACCGGAGATGCGGGTGTCTTTGCCGATCAGGACGGCGGGATGTTCACCATGCAGCACGTCGTGCTCCGCCGCCGCCAGCACCTTACCGGCGGCATAACCAAGACGCATGGCGAAATCCGGCGTGATCGGCTCATCGCCCACTTTGCCGCGAACACCATCGGTGCCGAAATATTTTCTGCTCATTGTTTGACTCCCAATTGATTGCCTGACAATTCCCGCCATAAACGGAGGGCTTCCACCGTTTCCCGCACTTCGTGCACGCGCACCACAAATGCACCGCTTTGCACTGCCAGCAATGCCGCGATGACGCTGGGCAGCAGACGATCCTGGGTGGATCGCCCGGTGAGGGCGCCAAGAAAAGATTTGCGCGACACCCCGACCAAGGTTGGCGCGATATCGGCCAATTCGGCAAGGTTCTTGAATAGCGAGACGTTGTGCGCCAACGTCTTGCCAAAGCCAAAACCAGGATCAATCAGCATACGGCAGGAATCAATCCCCGCTGCCCGCGCGGCAGCCAGACGTTGACGCAGGTAAGCCGCCACTTCAGCGACCACTTCCGCATAGGCCGGATCATGTTGCATGTCCGCTGGCATGCCGCGCATATGCATGACACACAGGCCACAGCCAGACTCCGACACCGCTTGCAGCGCGCCCGGCGCTTCCAGACCACGCACATCGTTGATCATGTCGGCGCCCGCCGTCAGTGACGCAGCCATCACTTCCGGCTTCATGCTATCGACCGACAGCGCAATGTCGGCATGGCGCAGTCCTTCCAGCACAGGAATCACCCGAGCCATCTCTTCTTCCACGCTGACCGGCGCGCCGCCCGGTCGCGTCGATTCACCGCCGATATCCAGCAGGTCGGCACCCTCGGCTTGCAGCTTCAGGCCGTGCTCAATCGCACGCTCAGCCGAAAAATAAAGCCCGCCATCCGAGAAGGAATCCGGCGTGACATTGACGATGCCCATGACCAGCGGCTGGGACAGAGGGAAACGGTAACGCCCGCATTGAAAATAGGACATGGAATTTGGAGACTAGCATGCGGCTTAAATAATCAGGGGCGGCATAAGCCGCCCCTGATTCTCAAACCGTTATCCGCTGATCAAGCCTCTTCAGCAGGTGTGATGGTTGGCGCTGGCGTTTCCGGATGACCGCTCGGGGGCGGGCTGTTGGAACTGCTGACCGGCGGCGTCACCGGCTTCGGCGGATGCGGTTCCTGACCGGCCATAATGGCGTCGATTTGCACGGCGTCGATGGTTTCCCATTCCAGCAGTGCTTGGGTCATACGCTCGACTTTGTCACGATTGTCTTCCAGCGTTTTGCGCGCGAGCGCGTATTGCTCGTCGATGATGCGGCGGACTTCCTCATCTACCTTGCGCATGGTCGCTTCCGACATGCTCTTGTGCGTGGTGACCGAGCGGCCAAGGAAAATCTCGCCTTCCTCTTCACCGTAAACCATCGGCCCAAGCGCATCGGACATGCCCCACTGAGTCACCATCCGACGGGCCAGATCAGTTGCGCGCTGGAAGTCGTTGGAAGCGCCGGTGGTCATCTGGTTCATGAACAACTCTTCGGCAATCCGTCCGCCAAACAATACGGCAATGGTCGACATCAGACGCGTGCGATCCTGGCTGTAGCGATCTTCCGTCGGCAACTGCATGGTGACGCCAAGGGCGCGACCACGCGGAATGATGGTGACTTTGTGCACCGGATCGGTCTTCGGCATCAATTTAGCCACAACCGCATGACCCGACTCGTGATATGCGGTGTTCCTGCGTTCTTCCTCCGGCATGATCATCGAACGACGCTCGGCACCCATCATGATCTTGTCCTTGGCGCGTTCGAAATCTTCCATGTCGACCACACGCTTGTTGGAACGGGCGGCGAACAGCGCTGCCTCGTTGACCAGATTGGCCAGATCAGCGCCGGAGAAGCCAGGCGTGCCGCGCGCGATGATGTCTGCCTTGACATCTTGCGACATCGGAACTTTGCGCATATGCACCAGCAGAATTTGTTCGCGACCGCGAATGTCCGGCAACGGCACGACCACCTGACGGTCGAAACGACCCGGACGCAACAACGCCGGATCGAGTACATCGGGACGGTTGGTGGCGGCGATGACGATGACGCCGACGGTGGCTTCGAAACCATCCATTTCCACCAGCAACTGGTTCAAGGTCTGCTCCCGCTCGTCGTTACCACCGCCCATGCCTGCGCCACGCTGACGCCCCACCGCATCAATTTCATCAATAAAGATGATGCAAGGCGACTGCTTCTTGGCCTGCTCGAACATGTCGCGCACGCGCGCTGCGCCGACACCGACGAACATTTCGACGAAGTCGGAACCGGAGATAGAGAAGAACGGCACTTTCGCTTCACCGGCAATCGACTTGGCCAGCAAGGTCTTGCCGGTACCCGGCGACCCCACCATCAGCACACCGCGCGGAATGCGGCCGCCGAGTTTCTGGAAGCGTGACGGATCACGCAGGAACTCGACCAACTCGCCGACCTCTTCCTTGGCCTCATCGCAACCGGCAACATCGGCGAAAGTCACCAGATTGCTGTCCTGATCAAGCAAACGCGCTTTGCTCTTGCCGAAGGAAAATGCGCCCCCCTTGCCGCCACCCTGCATCTGGCGCATGAAGAACACCCAGACACCGATCAGCAACAACATCGGGAACCACGATACGAAGATGCTCATCAGCATCGAAGGCTGCTCTTCCGGCTTGGCTTCAACTTGCACGCCGGCCTTGAGCAGGTCGGAAACCAACCACGGATCGGATGGCGCATAAGTGGTGAACCGCCGACCATCGATGCCGACGCCGCGCAGGACATGGTTCTCGATGGTGACCTTGGCGACCTGACCCTGCTTTACCTGTTCGATGAAGGTGGAATAGTCGATCTGCGACTGCACGGTTTGACGCGTGTTGAACTGGTTGAACACCGTCATCAGCACCAGCGCAATAATCAGCCAGATACCGACATTCTTGAAAAGATTATTCAATTTGACTCCTTTACGACTCGAATGCCACAGTAAGGGGTGAAGTTAGACGAATTCCGGCTCATGTTCAATCAAGTCGGACGCCTTCAACCCCCGGCCCAGCAAATACACTTCGCGACTGCTATCACGCGAGGCTTTGGGTTTACGCACCAGCACGGATTTAAAGACGGCACGCATTTGTTTCATGAAATCCTCGAAGCCCGCGCCCTGAAATACCTTGACCAGAAAAACGCCCTCCGGTTTCAACCAATCCGCTGAAAATTCCAATGCCAGTTCAGCCAGATAATAGATACGCGCCTGATCCGATACGATAACTCCGGTGATATTGGGGGCCATATCACTCAATACAAGGTCAGCCTTGTTGCCATGCAAGCGCTGCACCAATTCGGTCAACGTGACTTGTTCGGTAAAGTCGCCCTGCAGAAACTCCACACCATTCAGACCAACCATTTCCAGCAGGTCTATGCCAACAATACGCCCCTGGCCCTTCATCCGTTCCAGCGCCACCTGGCACCACCCTCCGGGGGCGCAACCGAGATCGACCAGCGCAACGCCCGGTTTCAAAAGTCGGTCACGATCATCGATTTCCATCAACTTATAAGCCGATCGCGAGCGGTAACCCTGCTCGACCGACTGCTTGACGTAGAAGTCGTTGACGTGGCGTTGGTGCCAGACGCGACTTTTAGCTTGTCGTTTCACTCAGTACACCTCATGGACTACTATCGCTCCCTTTTTCCGTACCTTAGACAGGAAACCGAATGCTCGAATTAACGGTAGAACAACGCAAATATCTCAAAGCCCAGGCGCATGCTTTAAAACCGGTGGTCATGATCGGCTCGCAAGGCCTCAGCGAAGCCGTTTTGAAAGAGACCGAAAGTGCACTGGCTGCGCATGAATTGATCAAGATACGCGTTCTCGGCGACGAGCGCGATGCACGCGTAGCCTATCTGGCAGAAATATGTGAACGTCTGAATGCCGCCCCGGTTTTACACATTGGCAAACTGTTGTTGATTTATCGGCCGGCAAAGAAACCGAAGCTGCGCTTACCGTGAATTCTGCTTAGCGACCAGAGCCAACCCAAGCAGGCTCTGGATCAGATAGACCACGCTGGAAACACCATGCCAGGTGGAAAAGCGATCCCTGAACAGGCTTTGCATGACATCTTTTGGCAAAGCCGCTTCTTTGAGTTGCGCCAGAATCGGTTGAATACCGAAATGGCCTGCCAGCGTCAGCAGCAACATCAGCAGAACAATCCAGAAGGAAGCCTGTTTCAGCGCACCCGCACCAAAGCGCACGAAGCGAAACAACAACAACCAGATCGCGCAAACGATACCGATCCAGGCTATTCCGGTGAACATCTTGCCCGCCAACATACCGGCCAGCATGCGGTCACTCATGTTGTAAAACAACATCGGCGCGGCCAGGTAACCAATCGCCCAAAGGCCGCCCACCCATAAGGTCAACGCCCAGGCGGCAAACAGATCGGGCAAGCTTTTCACGGCGAAATCGCAGATTAAATGTAGTGGACGTCGACGATTTCGTAATGCCGCAAGCCGCCCGGAGCATGCACATCAGCGACATCACCGGCATATTTTCCGATCAGCGCCCGCGCGATGGGAGAACTGACGGAAATCTTTCCATCCTTGATATCGGCTTCATCGTCACCAACGATCTGATAACGCACTTCATCGCCGGTTTCAGCATCGACCAGTTCGACGGTAGCACCGAATACCACACGCCCTTCGACATCGAGATGACGCGGATCGATGATCTGGGCATTGGCCAGCTTGCCTTCCAGATCCTTGATACGGCCTTCGATGAAGCCCTGTTTTTCCTTCGCCGCATCGTATTCGGCGTTTTCCGACAGATCGCCATGCGAACGTGCCTCGGCAATCGCCGCAATCACGCTGGGACGCTCGACACTTTTTAGACGTTGCAATTCATTGCGCAGCTTCTCCGCGCCGACTACCGTCAGAGGGACTTTAATCATGTTTAAACCTCGAATCAGTGCAGACGCGTGTGCAGCTCTTGCAAGGAATAGACGGTGATTTCCCGTCTCTCCTGCATGCCCAGACAAGCGGCCTTGCCGCCAGCCAACGTCGTGAAATAGGGAATGTTCTGGCTGAGCGCAGCGGCACGGATGGCAAAGGAATCTTTCACCGCGCGTTTGTCCTCGACCACATTGATGATCAACTGGATTTCTTTGTTCTTGATCATATCGACAATATGCGGACGTCCTTCCGCCACTTTGTTGACGCGCGTCACCGGTACGCCGGCTTCTTCGATTGCCTTGGCAGTGCCACGCGTTGCAAACAATTTAAAGCCAAGTTCGTGCAACCTGGTGCCGATTTCTGCCACATGGGGATGTTCGGGGTTGCGAACGGAAACAAATACATTGCCTTGACGCGGTAATTTGACGCTCGCGGCGTACTGCGATTTCAGGAACGCCTCGCCAAAGCTCTCGCCGACGCCCATGACTTCACCCGTCGATTTCATTTCCGGCCCAAGCAAAGGATCAACGCCCGGGAATTTACGGAACGGGAACACGGCTTCCTTGACCGAAAAATAAGGTGGCACGATTTCTTTCACCGCGCCTTGCGACTGCAAGGATTGCCCCACCATGCAGCGCGCCGCAATCTTGGCCAGTTGCCGACCGGTCGCCTTAGAGACGTAAGGCACCGTGCGCGATGCGCGCGGATTCACTTCAAGTACATAAACCTCGGCCGCATCGCCTTGGCCCTTGATAGCGAACTGCACGTTCATCAGACCGACTACGCCGAGTGCTTTCGCCATCGCGACGGTCTGTTGCCGCAACACTTCCTGAATCGCCGGCGAAAGGCTGTAGGGTGGCAACGAACAGGCAGAATCGCCTGAGTGAACGCCGGCTTGCTCGATGTGCTCCATGATGCCGCCGAGCAATACCGCCTCGCCGTCACAGAGCGCATCGACATCCACCTCGATCGCATCATTCAGAAAGCGGTCGAGCAGAACCGGTGAATCATTCGATACCTTCACCGCTTCACGCATATAGCGCTGCAAATCGGCTTCTTCGCGCACGATCTCCATCGCGCGTCCACCCAGCACATATGAAGGACGCACCACCAGCGGATAGCCGATCTCGGCGGCCAGGCGCAAAGCTTCATCTTCCGCTCGCGCAGTGCGGTTCGGCGGCTGCAACAAGCCCAGGTCGTTAATCATGATCTGGAAACGCTCACGATCTTCCGCGCGATCAATGGCATCCGGCGTCGTGCCCACTATAGGAACGCCATATTTTTCGAGGTCGCGTGCCAGTTTCAACGGCGTCTGACCGCCATATTGCACAATGACGCCAACCGGCTTTTCGATCCTCACGATTTCCAACACGTCTTCAAGCGTCAAAGGTTCAAAATAGAGACGGTCTGAAGTGTCGTAATCAGTAGAAACAGTTTCCGGATTGCAATTCACCATGATGGTTTCATAACCATCTTCACGCATCGCCAATGCTGCATGGACGCAGCAGTAGTCAAACTCGATCCCTTGGCCGATTCGATTAGGTCCGCCGCCGAGGACCATGATTTTCTTGCGATCTGTCGGGTTCGATTCACATTCCTCTTCATAAGAGGAATAAAGGTATGCGGTAGAAGTGGCGAATTCTGCAGCGCAAGTGTCAACCCGTTTGTAGACCGGATGCACCATCAACTCCCAACGACGCGCTCTCACCGCATGCTGATCACAGGCCAATAACTTGGCCAAGCGGCGGTCGGAAAAGCCATTCCGTTTGAGAACAAACAGTTCATCGCGCGAAAGTTCGCCCAGTTTGCGGCCGGACAAGGCTTGTTCTTGTTTGACCAAGTCTTCGATCTGGGCCAGGAACCATGGGTCGATCTTGCTGATACGTTGTATATCTTCAAACGTCATGCCGACCCGGAAGGCATCGGCAACAAACCAGAGTCGTTCAGCGCCGGGATTACCCATCTCGGCTTTGATTTCATCTTCGTCGATGGACTTTTCATCCAGACCGTCAACACCGGTTTCAAGGCCGCGCAATGCTTTCTGCAACGATTCCTGCATCGTCCGACCAATCGCCATCACCTCGCCGACTGATTTCATCTGCGTCGTCAGTCGATCATTGGCCTGGGGAAATTTCTCGAAGGCAAACCGCGGCACCTTGGTCACCACGTAGTCGATCGAAGGTTCGAACGATGCCGGGGTCGCGCCACCCGTAATCTCGTTCTTCAATTCATCCAACGTGTAGCCAACCGCCAATTTGGCAGCGACTTTGGCGATCGGGAAGCCGGTTGCCTTCGAGGCCAGTGCGGATGATCGCGAAACACGCGGATTCATTTCGATCACCACAATTCGGCCATCCGCCGGATTGATCGCGAACTGAACATTGGATCCACCGGTATCGACGCCAATTTCGCGCAGCACGGCTATTGAAGCATTGCGCAGGAGTTGATATTCCCGGTCGGTCAAAGTTTGCGCCGGCGCAACGGTAATCGAGTCACCGGTATGCACGCCCATCGGATCGAGATTTTCAATGGAACAAATGATGATGCAGTTGTCGGCACGATCGCGAACCACCTCCATCTCGAACTCTTTCCAGCCGATCAATGACTCTTCGATGAGTAGTTCGCGCGTTGGCGAGGCTTCAAGTCCACCTTCGCAAATCGTGACGAATTCTTCCATGTTGTAGGCAATGCCGCCGCCGCTCCCCCCCATCGTGAATGAGGGGCGAATGATGGTCGGAAAACCGATGCCAGCTTGAATCTGAATTGCCTCTTCCAAACTGTGAGCAAGTGAAGAACGCGGGTTGGCCAAACCAATTCGGGCCATAGCCTTCTTGAACTTTTCGCGATCTTCCGCTTTATCAATAGCTTCGCGCGAAGCGCCGATCAACTCGATACCATATTTTTCCAGGATGCCGAACTTGGCCAGATCCAACGCGCAGTTCAACGCAGTCTGGCCGCCCATCGTCGGCAGAATGGCATCTGGACGTTCCTTTTCGACAATACGCTCTACCGTCTGCCAATTGATTGGTTCGATGTATGTCGCATCCGCCATTTCCGGGTCGGTCATAATCGTCGCCGGATTCGAGTTGACCAGAATGACGCGATAACCTTCCTCTTTAAGCGCTTTGCACGCCTGAGCGCCGGAATAATCAAACTCGCAGGCCTGGCCGATTACGATCGGGCCGGCCCCGATAATCAAAACGGAGTGGATGTCGGTACGTTTAGGCATTTCGTGCGCTGTTTTCTTTCATTAATTTGATGAACCGGTCGAACAAGTAGGCGACATCGTGCGGCCCGGGACTCGCCTCAGGGTGGCCTTGAAAGCTGAAGGCCGGCACGTCGGTGCGCTCGATTCCCTGGAGAGAACCATCAAACAGTGAAACATGAGTAACACGCAAATTAGAAGGCAAGCTGTTTATGTCAACTGCAAAACCATGATTCTGGCTGGTGATCATGACCCGCTTGCTGTCCAGATCCTGGACCGGATGATTGCCACCGTGATGGCCAAACTTCATTTTCACCGTACGTGCACCGGAAGCCAGACCCAACAACTGATGCCCCAGACAAATTCCATAAGTTGGAATTCTTGCTTCCATTAGCGCTTGAATTGCACGAATGGCGTAATCACAAGGTTCAGGGTCACCCGGGCCGTTGGACAGAAAAACGCCATCGGGTTGCATCGCCAAAACTTCAGACGCAGGCGTCTCTGCCGGCACCACGGTAACCTTGCAACCTCGACTTACTAGCATGCGCAAAATGTTGCGTTTGACGCCGAAATCGTAGGCAACAACATTGAAGCTGGGTTCTTTTCCAGACATAAAGCCTTTACCCAGGCCCCATTCCCCTTCTACCCAATGATGTGGATCTTTACAGCTAACAATTTTTGCCAGATCCTGGCCATTCATGGATGGGCAGGTATTGGCACGAGTCAAAGCGTCGGCTTCATCAATATCGCCAACCGCAATGCAGCCATTCTGAGCACCCTTTTCGCGCAGTAAACGGGTCAACCTGCGCGTATCAATACCGGCAATGCCAACTACGTTGTTAGCCTTCAAGTAAGCCGACAAATTTTGATTCATTCGAAAATTGCTGGCCAGCAAAGGCAAATCACGAATGATCAGACCGGAGGCATGTACACGTGAAGACTCTTCATCTTCCGAATTTGTCCCCACGTTCCCAATATGCGGATAAGTCAGCGTGACTATCTGCCGACAGTAAGATGGATCAGTCAGAATTTCCTGATAACCAGTCATGGAGGTGTTGAAAACCACCTCGCCAACGCCAAACCCCTCGGCGCCAATGCCATAACCACGAAAAACCGTACCATCAGCCAAAACTAAGATTGCAGGCGCGAACGCAGACAAGATAACCCCTGGTTCAGATGTGACAAGCGGGACAGACTTGCGTCTATCCCGCTTGATTGAAAAGTGTGTGCAATTATACGTTTACGAGATCAATTGTCTCAAGTGTCAGAGCAGAACAGTTCACTTGCAGCAATCGACTAAAAACAAAAAGCCCCTTCGTATTATCGAAGGGGCGTTTTAAAGGGAGTCTGGCGATGACCTACTTTCGCGGGCGAGATGCCTACTATCATTGGCGCTGGGGCGTTTCACGGTCCTGTTCG
>JFJP01005995.1_pt1 | contig 10886 bp, 6 predicted proteins | sample 431651 | NCBI WGS metagenome assembly JFJP01 (sample SAMN02602958, study PRJNA72255) | Microbial mat metagenome, whole genome shotgun sequencing project. | biome: fresh water; feature: sink hole; material: water; isolation source: purple microbial (photo- and chemosynthetic) mats found in...
CTTCCAGCCGCAGATGCTGGGGAAAGCGGCAAGATGCCGCTTCTACGAGTGCCAAGCCTGATTCCGGTTTTTCAAGCACTTGCCCAGTGCGAATCAGGAAATCTGAATTTTTTCATCGCCCCGAGTTGGCCACAGCGCTTGCTGATCAGGCGCTAGATACCTCATTGGACACCAGCGGCAGCATGTTTCTGACGGCACCACGGCGAACCAGCAAATCAACCTTTGTTCGCCAAGACCTCGTGCCCGAGTTTGAGCGGCGCAAGCTCCATGTCATTTACGTGGACCTTTGGATCGACAAGACGGTAAACCCGGCGATTCATATTGCCAACGCCATCCGTGCCGATTTGGCACGCGAAGATGGGCCGATGGCGAATGCGCTCATGAAACTGACCAACATGTCCAAGCTGACGGTTGGCGCTTGGGGCACCGGCCTGAGTTTTGACCTGTCGCAGCTCAACTTGTCCAAAGATGCCACCTTGGCCGATGCGCTCAAGGCACTTTCTGCGGCCAGCCAGAAAAAACTGATTTTGGTGATCGACGAGGCCCGGCATGCGCTAACCACCGATGAAGGCATTAACGCCCTGTTTTCACTGAAAGCTGCGCTCGACAGCCTCAATACCGATCCGGGCCGCTACGGCATGCAACTGGTCGCCACCGGCTCCAACCGCGACAAGCTGGCCGCCCTGGTCAATGGGCGCGAGCAAGCGTTTTATGATGCCGACATGGTGCAGTTCCCCACTCTGGGCAAAGACTATGTTCGATGGTTGGTGGGCCGCGCCAAACTCAATCTGGATGTTGACCTGGCGACTGAGGTGTTCCAAAGCCTGGGCTCCCGACCCGAGCCTTTTCGCAAAGCGCTGAGCCAAACCCGGCTGCAACTGGCAGTTAACCCGGTTCAGGATGCCAATGTCATGCTGGCCAGCTTGACTGCCCGAGGGGTGCATGACTCGAAAACCGAATTTCTCAACACAGTGGCCAGTTTTCCGCCGTTGCAGTCAGCGCTGCTGCGCGAGCTGGCCGCTGACTCCTTGTTGGGCTCAGATGTCCGTCGGCCTGGCTTGTTTTCTGCGGCCATGAAGGCTCGCTTGCTGGCGCGGCTGGAGATTGAAATGGGCTTAGGCCATGGGGTGTCGGTTGAAACGCCGTCGGTGCAAAACGCGCTGGACAAACTGCGCGAGGAGAACTTTCTCTGGCGCTCACAGCGCGGCTCTTACGCGGTGGAAGACGAACAGTTTTTGGAGTGGCTGGCGCAAGACGATAAGGAAACGAATGGCGCGCCACAAGTGCCGCTTCCTTCCCCAGGCGCTGGCGATGGGCTTGTCACCCAAAAAGTAGCCTGATTGGGTGAGCTGCTCCAGCAAAGGTTTGGTGCGTGTGAGCTGGTTTTTCTGCTTGACCAGCATCAGCACGCCGACGGTGCCGATGCTTGCCACACCATAGTTCTTGGCCTCGTGCTGCCACGGTACAACTCAAGCAATAAGTGGCGCAGCCCGGTGTGCCCGATGCCAGGCTTTTTCGATTTCGACCACCAGCCCGACCAACGCCGCTGCCGCCAGGCAAATGGCCAGCTCGGCCACGCTCAGTGGCTGGGTTTTGAACACCGGGTTGAGCAGCGGCACGTAAATGGTGGCCATTTGCAGCGCAAAGGTCAGCAGCACCGCCCCAAGCAGCGGCTTGTTGCTGCCCAGACCAAGCTGCCACAGCGCATCGCGCTCGGAGCGGATGGCCATCACATGCGCCATTTGCGCCAAAGTCAAGACGGTGAACACCATGGTCTGGCCGTGTGGGTTGTGCTGGCTCAAGGCCCAGTACTGCACCGCCAGACACAAGCCGCCAATCAGCAGCCCGACACCCAGAATGTGCTGCCACATGCCGCCGGCAAACAGGTTTTCATCGGGCGCGCGCGGTGGGCGCTGCATCACGCCGCGCTCCGCCGGCTCGGCGGCCAGCGCCAGACCCGGCAAACCGTCGGTGACCAGGTTGACCCACAGGATGTGGATTGGCAACAGCGGAATCGGCAACAGAAACAGTGGTGCCAGAAACAGCGTCCAGATCTCGCCCGAATTGCCGGTCATGGCGTAGCGCACAAACTTGCGGATGTTGTCAAAAATGCGCCGTCCCTCGCGCACTGCCGCCACGATGGTTGCGAAGTTGTCGTCCAGCAGCACCATGCTGGCGGCTTCGCGTGCCACATCGGTGCCGCCCTGGCCCATCGCCACGCCAATGTCGGCGCGCTTGAGGGCGGGCGCGTCGTTCACGCCGTCACCGGTCATGGCCACAATCTGGCCGCGCGCCTGCAGCGCTTGCACGATGCGGATTTTTTGCGCCGGGTCCACCCGTGCATACACGCGCACATCGGTCACCTGCTGTTGCAATGCGGCATCGTCCAGCGCGGTCAGGTCTTGGCCGGTGAGCACGCGGGCATCCGGGTCAGCCACGATGCCCAGCCGCTGTGCAATGGCGCGCGCCGTGGCCGGATGGTCGCCAGTGATCATCACCGGGGTGATGCCCGCGCTGATGCAGTCGCGCACGGCAGCCGCGGCCTCAGGGCGCGGCGGGTCAATCAGCGCGATCAGGCCCAAAAACTGCAGGTCGCGTTCCAGTGTGTCAATGTGGTCAGCGGCGCTCAGGGCGGCGTGGTCACGGCGCGCCAGTGCCAGCACCCGCAAGCCCTGCGCAGCCAGCCGGTCGGCCTGGGCCATTTGTGCGGCGGCGTCCAGCGGCTGTGTGCCAGCGGGCAACCATTGCGATGTGCAGCACGCCAGCACCGACTCGGGCGAGCCTTTGGTGTAGCCGACAAACCCTTGGCCGTTGGCGTGCACGGTGGTCATGCGCTTGCGCTCGGCATCAAACGGTTGCTCGTGCAGGCGTGGCCAGGCGGCATCGAGCTGCGCCTTGTCTTGCCCGCCCACCAACGCGGCCAGCACCAAGGCGGTCTCGGTCGGGTCACCCTGCCAGTCGGGTGGGCTGGATGCTGCGGTGTCGTTGCGTCGGGATGTAGCCTCTTCTTTGCTCGCTGGCAGGCCGGGGTGGGGGGGTGCATTCAGGACCTGTGCCGTCATGGAAATGGCAGGGTTTTGATGCAAATTGGCAGCCACTTGGTCCTCCGCCGCAGCCTGGGTCGCCGCGCTGGCAACGGCGTTCTTCGGGATGGCCGTGGGGTGCGCATCATTGCACAAGGCGGCAGCGCGCAGGGCTTCCTGGTGCACTGGGCCCGGCACTGGTTCACCCGGCAACCAGCGCAAGCCATTGGCCCACAGCAGCTCAGCGTGCATTTTGTTTTGCGTCAGAGTGCCGGTTTTGTCCGAGCAGATGGTGGTGACGGACCCCAGCGTCTCCACCGACGGCAGTCGGCGTACCAGCGCATGCACGGCCACCATGCGCCGTGCGCCCAGCGCCAGCAGCACTGTCACAACGGCAGGCAAGGCCTCTGGAATGGCCGCTACCGCCAGGCTGATGGCGGTCATGGCCATCAGCAGCGGCGCTTCGCCACGCCAGATGCCCGCCACAAAAATCACCACGCAGATGCCGATCACCACCAGCGCCAGGCGTTTGCCAAACGCTGCCAGCCGGTTTTGCAACGGCGTGTTGCGGGTCTCGGTGTCGAGCAGTTGCGCCACCTTGCCCAGTTCGGTGGCCATGCCGGTGGCCACCACCAGGCCGCGGGCGCGACCATGGGTGGCGGTGCTGCCTTTGAAGACCATGTTGAGCTGGTCGCCCAAGGCCAGGCTGGTGTTGGCTGGCAGCGTGGCGCTGTGTTTGGCTACCGTTACCGATTCGCCAGTCAGCACCGATTCATCGATTTGCAGCTGCGCCACCTCGATCAGGCGCAGGTCAGCGGGCACCTGGTTGCCCGCCTCCAGCATCACGATGTCGCCGGGCACCAGCGCGGCGGCCGCTACGGTGTGCGTCTGGCTGTCGCGCAGCACGCTGGCCTGCGCTGCGGCGAGCTGCTGCAGCGCAGCCAGGGCCCGGTCGGCGCGCCAGCTTTGCACAAAGCCGATGACCGCATTGAGCAGCACAATGACCACAATCGCCAGCGTATCGGTCAGGTCACCAATCACCCCGGATACCACGGCGGCCACCAGCAGCACCAGCACCATGAAGTCGCTGAACTGCTCGGCCAGCAGCTTGAGCGGGCCACGCTGTGTCTTGCTTTGCAATGCGTTGGGGCCGTATTGCGCCAGGCGGCGGGCGGCCTCGGCTTGCGACAAGCCCTGCGCCGGGTTGACGGCGTGGTCGCTGAGCAGCGCCAGCACATCACGCTGCGGCCAGCCGGGGTGATCCGTCGGGACTGGCGAAATTTGATCTGTATGGTTTGGCACGGGGCTCCTCAGAGGGTTACATCCACCTGCATTTTGGTATGCGTGCGAGCATCTGGGCGACAGCAGCACTACCAAGCCGGAGCCGGAATCGAACAGCCTTCGTCGCGAGGGCGCGACTCCTACAGGACAGCCGAAGCACTTTGAATTTGTAGGAACCGCGCCCTCGCGACGAATGGTTTTAAATTCTTCTCGGAAATTGCAGTGGCGCGACTGGTGAAAGACCAACAGCTTAACGCGCGGCAATGGCTGTGTCTGTGGGCTTGCACACCAACCGGCTGTGTGAGTGGCGACGCGGTGTGCCAGATGCGCTATGCAATATATATCTGTCTGCGCTTATCGCATAAGGGCTACAGCCCAAATATCCATATAACGGCCAACAGTGCCAACGGGTTCGGCGATGCGGGCCGCTGCGGGACCACCAGCGTGGCACTATCGGCTGGCCACACCTTTGGCGCCGCACAAAGCGCACAAGCGTGTGGCGAGCAGGTGCAGCGCTTGCCACGGGTTGCTCGGCCAGTCAGACGACTTGAGGCCTTTGACCACGCCGTCCACCTGGTGCGCGCTGAGCAGCAGGGCGGCCAATGCCTTGTCGCTCAAACGCGGCAAGACGCGTTCGAACAGGTGCTCTTTGTTGCCCCAAACGCGTTGCTCGCGCAGCGCCATCGGCAGCGGCCGACCTTGCGCCATGGCATCTCTGACGTTCTTTAAGGCGCGAATGTCGTTGGCGATGGTGGCATGCACCAGCACCGGTTGTTCGCCTTCGGCCTCCAGTCCGTCCAACATGCGCTGCACCCGCAGCAGCTGCCCGCCCAGCACCGCATCCGACAACTTGAACACGTCATAGCGCGCCACGTTAAGCACCGCCGCCTCGATCTGCGCCAGTTGCAGTTCACCCGGCGGGTGCAACAGGGCAAGTTTCTGGATTTCCTGGTGCGCGGCCAGCAGGTTACCCTCCACCTGGTCGGCAAAAAACTGCAGTGTGCGCTGGCCCTCTTCGCCTGCCGTCACGCGCTGGCCTTGCGCCGCCAGCCGCTGCGCGATCCACTGCGGCAAGGCGGCGCGCTCAATCGGGTCAATGCCGATGGTGATGCCGCCCTCCAGCGCGATAAACCAGGCGCTGGCCTTGGTGGCTTTGTCCAGCCTAGGCAGCACCACCAGCGTCAGGGTGCTGTCGTTGCCGCGTGCCTGCGCGGCCATTTGCTGCAACGCTGTGCTGCCGACTGTGCCGGGTTTGCCACTGGGTATGCGCAATTCGACGATTTGTTTGTCAGCAAACAGGCTCAAACTGCCACAAGCCGCCAGCACCGCACTCCAGTCAAAGTGCGCGCCGCTGACGGTGTGCGAGGTGCGTTCGCTGAAACCCTGGGCGCGGGCGGCTGTGCGAATGGCATCCAGCGCCTCTTGTACCAGCAGCGGCTCGTCGCCGTGCAGGGTGTAGAGGCTTTTCAGGCCTTTGCCAAGGTGATTGGGGAGCTGGGCGTGACTGACTTGCATAACATGCAAGTGTAGTTACCGTGAAACACCGTTTGCGGTGCGCTTGTCGAACCACTTCTTTCGCAAAAATGCCCAACGGCCAAGCTCAGGGCGAACGGTCTCATGCTTTGGGGCGGCCTCGTGACCAGGCGAGTTGAGCGGTAGCTCACGACAACCGGTAGGTTTCGAGGTGGATACTGGTTTCGGTGTTGCTGATGCCTTTGAGCAGGCGGATGCGCTCCAGCACCCGGGCCAGATCTTGCAGGCTGTCGGCGCGCAGTTCGGCGAGCAAATCCCAGCGGCCATTGGTGTCGTGCAGGGTGGCCACGCCGGGCTCACCCAGCAGCGCGGCGATTACCGTGCGGGTCTGGTTGCCCTCCACTGCAATGCTCATCCAGGCGGTGATCTGCTCGTGTTGCACGTCGGGGCGCAGTCGCGCGGTGTAGCCGACGATGATGCCATCGTCTTCCAGGCGGCGGATGCGGTTGGTCACCGTGCCGCGTGACACCTTGAGTTTGAGCGCCAGTGCGGCCACCGACAGGCGGGCATCCTGGCGCAGCAGGGACAGCAGTTGCTGGTCGGTTTCATCCATAGTGGCAATTTGGTCTGTCAAACCGGCAATTATGTGACGATTTTTGTACAGAGTTGCCGATTGTTATTGGCGGTGTTGAGCGCCACACTCCGTATTAGCCCATTTTCTTTTTGACCAGCAACAAAGTTCAGCCCACAGTTCATTCGACATGGGTCGGATTAGCGTCAGCGTAACCCGACATCAGCCACGCGCAAAGCATGTCGGGTTACGCCTGGCGGCTAACCCGACCTACGCAACCTGAGATTCATTGCACATCAGGTTTTCTGTTACCAAGCCCTGCGAGACCCACCATGACACACGCCCACGATTCCCACCCCAGCACGCTGTTTTTAAGCCCGCAAGATGTCGCCAACCTGATTGCCCGCCAAAGCCTGGCCAGCACGCTGCATGGCATGGCGGCCTACATTCACCAGGATTTTTTGCGCTGGAAGTGTTTTGACAAAGCTGCGCGGGTGGCCAGTCACTCAGCCGATGGTGTGATTGAGCTGATGCCGATTGCTGATGCAACCCGCTACACCTTCAAATACGTCAACGGTCACCCGAAAAACACCGCTCGTGGCCTGTCCACGGTGATGGCATTTGGCGTGCTGGCCGAGGTGGCCAGCGGCTTTCCGCTGTTGATCAGTGAGCTGACGCTGACCACCGCCTTGCGCACCGCTGCCACGTCTGCCGTGGCGGCGCGCGCGCTGGCGCGGCCTGACAGCCGGGTGATGGCGCTGATTGGCAACGGCGCGCAAAGCGAGTTTCAGGCACTGGCATTTCATCACCTGCTGGATATTGAGGAAATCCGCCTGTACGACATCGACCCGCTGGCCACACAGAAGCTGCTGCGCAACCTGCAAAACAACCCGGATGCCGTCGGCCTGCGCCTGACCACCTGCGCCAGCATTGCCGAGGCGGTGCGCGGTGCCGACATCGTGACCACCATCACCGCTGACAAAAGCAACGCCGCCATCATCACCGCGGATCTGCTGGAACCTGGTATGCACATCAACGGCGTGGGTGGTGATTGCCCTGGCAAGACCGAGATTCATGCCGACGTGCTGCGCGCAGCCAAGGTGTTCGTCGAATTTGAGCCGCAAACCCGCGTCGAGGGTGACTTGCAGCACCTGCCCGCCGACTTTGCAGTGACTGAGCTGTGGCAAGTGCTGACCGGCCAGCAGAGCGGGCGCGACAACGCAGCGCAGGTCACCATGTTTGACTCGGTCGGCTTTGCCATGGAAGATTTTGCCGCGCTGCGCTACCTGCATGACCAGGCGCAGGCGCTGCATCTGGGCGCGCCGATAGCGCTGATCGCCCAGCCGGCCGCCCCGAAAGACCTGTACCAGCTGGTCAGGCCAGCCAGCTGCCGTCCAGTATCGGCATCAAAATCACACCCAAGGGCCTGTTTAGCTTCTAAATAAATAGCTGTCAGCGCTTGCCAGATATGTGCTGGATGCTAATTTATCTATAAATTCTGCCCGTGTGAATCACCCTACTGGCTGCGTCTAACTCGCATGACAGCAACAGCCACCCCAATAGCATGAAACAGCGCTGTAGATGCGGCTTCCAGCCGCATTCAAAGCGGCATGATGCCGCTTCTACGGTTGTTTCACGTTAACAGGCATGGGCGCAAAGCCCACCCCGGCGAATGAAACTTTGTAGGATCGACGCCGTCGCCGCGAATGGACGATGTTGTCAAAACCAGCGAGATTGAGGGTGCGCAGCTCAATGTTCAGATTTCTTGATCCGGGTGGAATTTTAAATGGCACTGAATGCGTCCTGTAGCTGCGGCTTCCAGCTGCAGATGCTGGGGAAAGCGGCAAGATGCCACTTCTACGAGTGCCAATGCTGATTCCGGTTGTTTCAAGCACTTGCCCAGTGCGGATCAAGAAATCTGATGTTGCATCGGTGCGGTCATCCATTGCGCGCCGTCTGGGCATCGATATTGATGCCCTTGCGCCGGTGGATCGCCACGTCGAGTGCGTGGTTGACATGGTGCTCGATACCACCGGCGGCTGCGATTTGCCGCTGACGCCCACGCGTTTGTCTGGCTGGCTCACCGCTTTGTTTGCTATCGGTTTGACGAGTGGTCTGACGCGCATTCAGGTTGGCACCTGGCGTGACGATGCGAACGGGCCGATGCAAGTCGCATCGGGTCAGGGGCTGCGTCAGCGCGTGCGCAAGAACTACGACAACGTGTTGGAGCGCACGCAAAAGGGCATCCAGAATGTCACCGAATGGTTGCTGTGGTTTCTTGGCATCTTGGCATCTTGCATCGTGCTGTGGATAGCGCCCAACAGACGCTTGACGACGTGCTGGTCAAAAACCCGCTTCTGGCGGCACCGGTCTGGCACGCCGATGAATCAGCGACAGATCAAACCGCTCAGCCGACTGTTTGATGGGTTCGATGGCAAGCTTACCAGTAGCAAGTGGGGAGCCATTGCCAACTGCTCACCTGACACGGCCCTGCGCCACATCAACGAACTGATGGCGCTGAACCTGTTGCGCAAGATGACCGGTGGCGGACGCAGCACCGCTTACGCCATCGTGTGGTGAGCCGGCTAAAACGGCTTGACAGCAGCCAACCGGCGCAAAATCTGCTGCACGATGTCGGTTTGCATGTCGAGGTACAGCAGGTTTTCTTCGGTTTCCTTGGCCAGCGCGGCGGATTCGCTGTAGCTGATGTCACGCTGCTGCAGGATATCGCCCGGCGCGATCAGTTCAGTGCCTTGCGCGCTGCTGAGCTGAAATTTGACGCGGATGCGCAGCTGTAGTTCACGCACCTGGCCGGAGGCGCTGATGCCCACCACCACTCTTTCACGCAATTCGTCAAGCACGTCAAGCCGCACCTGGGCGAGGGGTGTTGGCTGATTGCCTGCCACCACTTGCACCCCGCTGCCAAATGAGCGCCGCAGCTCTTGCGCCACGGCACCGCCAGGGCTTGGGTTGATGCTGATGCTGGTAAAGGCAAAGCTCTGGTTGCCGCGCAGCTTGAAGCCGCAGCCGCCCAGCAAACAGGCCAGCAGCACGGTGTGGGCAAAGCGGCGGCGTTGCAGACCACCCGCAGCAGAGGTGTCAACCGTTGCGCCAGCAGGCGTCATTGGTGGCGGATAGGTGCGGGCGGTGAGTGGTTTCACGGACATTGCCTTAAACCACAAGATTGACCAGCCGCCCCGGCACCACAATCACCTTCTTCGGCGCTGCGCCGTTGGCGAATTTCTGGAACATCTCGTGCGCCAGCGCAGCCGCCTCAATCGTGGCCTTGTCCGCGTTGGCGCTAACCACAATCGAGCCGCGCAGTTTGCCGTTGACTTGCAGCATCAGCTCGATCTCGTCGGTAACCAGCGCAGCGGCATCGACCTTGGGCCACGGCGTGTCGAGCAAATCGCCGAGCACCCCGGCGTAGCCCAGCTCGGACCACAGCGCGTGGGCAATGTGTGGCGTGGCGGGGTACAGGCAGCGCAGCAGAATGCCAAAACCTTCGACCAACGCCACCTGCGCGCCGGCACTGTCCAATGCCTTGAAATCTTCCAGCGCATTGATCATCTTCATCGCGCCCGACACCACGGTGTTGTATTGCATGCGCTGGTAGTCGTAATCGACCTGCTTGAGCACGCTGTGGATTTCCAGCCGCAGGGTCTTGGCTTCCTTGCCAAACTCTATGTCTTTTAGGCCTTTAGCCCTTGCTGCTGTTGCGTCAGCAGCTACAAAGTCCATAGTAGCCAGCTTGTTGCCAAAGTTCCACACGCGGCGCAAGAAACGGTAGCTGCCCTCGACCGCTGCGTCGTTCCACTCCAGGGTAGCCTCGGGTGGGGCAGTGAACATGGTGTACAGCCTCGCTGTGTCGGCACCGTATTTTTCAATCAGGTCTTGCGGGTCAACGCCGTTGTTTTTCGACTTGGACATGGTGCCCACGCCTTCGTAGTCAATGGGTGTGCCCACCGGCAAATCGCCCACTGCATTGATCAGCCGCGCCCCGGTGATCTTGCCCGCAGCATCGAGCACATGCTCGACATCTTTGGGCCAGAAGTAGTCTTTGCCGCCTTGCGGGGTGCGGCGGCTGTAGATGTGGTTGAGCACCATGCCCTGGGTGAGCAGCTTGGTGAACGGTTCATCGACCTTGACCAACCCCAGGTCGCGCATCACCTTGGTCCAGAAACGCGCATACAGCAGGTGCAGGATGGCGTGCTCGATGCCGCCAATGTACTGGTCCATCGGCATCCAGTAGTCGGCCCCTTCAGCCACCATCTTGTCAACGTTGGTCGGGTCGCAATAGCGCATGAAATACCAGCTTGAGTCAACAAAGGTGTCCATGGTGTCGGTTTCGCGCCGCGCCGGTTTGCCACACACCGGGCAGACGACCCCTGCATGAAAGGCCTCACACTTGTTGAGCGGGTTGCCCGAGCCATCGGGCACCAGGTCATCAGGCAGCACCACCGGCAAATCTTGTTCAGGCACCGGCACCGCGCCATGCTCGTCGCAATGAATGATCGGAATCGGTGTGCCCCAATAGC
>JFJP01030330.1_pt1 | contig 10886 bp, 10 predicted proteins | sample 431651 | NCBI WGS metagenome assembly JFJP01 (sample SAMN02602958, study PRJNA72255) | Microbial mat metagenome, whole genome shotgun sequencing project. | biome: fresh water; feature: sink hole; material: water; isolation source: purple microbial (photo- and chemosynthetic) mats found in...
CGATGCTGCATCACGACGCGGCACTCGGTTTCACGATGGTACACGCCGGTTTGCCGCCGCAATGGGATTTAGCTCTGGCCCAACAGTGCGCTGCAGAATTGGAAGCGACATTGCGTGGCCCGAAATGGCTCCGGTTCATGGGAAAAATGTTCGGTGGCGAACCGCGCCATTGGCGAGACGACCTGACCGGCGACGACCGCCTGCGCTTCACCGTCAACGCCCTGACCCGGATGCGCTTTTGCACAACGGACGGTGCGCTCTCCCTGTCCGAAAAAGGGCCGCCCGACAGTCAGGACACGAAACTGTTGCCCTGGTTTCAGGTTCCGCAACGGCGCAACGCCGATCTCAACATCGTCTTTGGTCACTGGGCGGCGCTGGGTTATTACCGTGCGCCTGGCATTTACGCCCTCGACAGCGGCTGTGTCTGGGGCCACCGGTTGACCGCCATTCGGCTGGACGCCCCCGACGCCCCCGCCTTCAGCGTCCCGGCCGTGGAGTCCTCGCCATGAACGCGCCACTGACGCTCATCGCCGCCCTGGCGCATAACCGGGTGATTGGTCGCGACAACCGCCTGCCTTGGCATTTACCGGCAGATTTGCGTTTCTTCAAGCAAACGACTATGGGTAAACCGCTGCTGATGGGTCGGCGCACCTGGGAATCCATCGGTCGCCCATTGCCTGGTCGGCGCATGATCGTGCTGACCCATGACCCAGCGTACTCAGCGCCGGGTTGTTCAGTAGCGCATTCACTGGAAGCGGCGCTGGCCACGGCGGGTTCGGTCCCGGAACTAATGGTGATTGGCGGTGCGTTGCTGTATGCGCAAACGCTGCCACTGGCAATCCGGCTGTACCTGACTGTCGTTGAAGCCGACCTTCCCGGCGATGTCTGGTTTCCCGAATGGAATACGGAGGACTGGCGGCTGGACTGGGAGGACGCCCATCCTGCGGATGCAGATCACGCCTGGCCGTATCGCTTTCAGCGCTGGGAGCGTTTGACCGCTGATTGATTCCTGGCCTGGAACCTTCCCGGCACCAAACGCGACTATAAAACAGTACGCCTACCATCCACTTTCTCCTGGAAGTCGCCATGTCTGAATCGCGCCACACGAACCGTCTGATCCACGAAACCAGCCCCTATCTCCGCCAACACGCCCATAACCCGGTCGATTGGCAACCCTGGGGTGAAGCAGCTCTGGAGCAGGCCCGCCGCGAGGGCAAACCGATTCTGCTGTCCATCGGCTATTCGGCTTGCCACTGGTGCCATGTCATGGCCCATGAATCGTTTGAAGATGAAGCCACCGCCAAGGTGATGAACGAGTTATTCATCAATATCAAAGTCGATCGGGAGGAACGGCCGGATCTGGACAAAATCTACCAGACCGCTTTTCAACTTCTGCAACGGCGGGCGGGCGGTTGGCCACTGACGATGTTCCTGACCCCGGATGACCACGTTCCTTTCGTCGGCGGCACCTATTTCCCCAAAACGCCCCGCTACGGCATGCTGGCTTTCACTGATGTCCTGCGCCGGGTCAGCGCTCACTACCACCAGCATCCGCACGATGTCCGCCAGCAAAATCAGGCATTGCTCGACGCGCTGCGCCGCGACGCGCCCCCGGTTTCCCACGAAACCACGCTGACCGACGTGCCACTCCAAGCCAGCCGCGACCAATCGCTGAACGTCCCCACCCGACCCGCCTCGAACAACTGCTCCGGCACTGGATCGCCAGCCAGCGTTGCGATGACTTCCAGTGTCAGGAACCGGATCGGGAGGCAGAGGCGGCCATTCGGCTGACGCTGGGCAAAATGGCGCGGGGCGGCATTTACGATCATCTGGGCGGCGGGTTCTATCGCTACTCGGTTGATGCCGAATGGCAAATTCCGCACTTCGAGAAAATGCTGTACGACAACGGTCCACTCCTCGCCCTTTACGCCCAGACCTGGCAGGCGACGGGTGATTCCCGTTTTCGCACGGTCGCGGAAGAAACCGGCGCGTGGCTGATCCGGGAAATGCAAGCACCAGAGGGCGGCTACTACGCCACTCTGGATGCCGACTCGGAAGGCGAAGAAGGCCGGTTTTATCTATGGACGCCTGAACAGGTGCGAGAACTGCTGAATGCCGAGGAATATACCGCTCTGGCCGTCTGCTATGGCCTGGAGTTGCCGCCCAATTTCGAAGGTCACGCCTGGCATTTGCGCGTCGCCGCTGAACCGATGGAACTGGCGCAACGGTTGCGGGTGGAACCGGCACAGGTGAATGCCTGGTTGACTTCGGCGCGCAGTCAACTGTTCGCGATCCGCTCACAGCGCATCTGGCCGGGGCGGGATGAAAAAATTCTCACCGCCTGGAACGGTCTGGCGATTCGCGGGATGGCGATAGCCGGACGCCTGCTGGAACGCCAGGATTTCGTCGCCTCCGCGGAACGGGCGCTGGATTTCATTCAGACCCGGCTCTGGCAAAACGGTCGATTACTGGCGGTTTACAAAGACGGCCAGAGTCGGCTGGACGCCTATCTGGATGATTACGCCTTCCTGATTGATGGGGTGCTGGCGCTGCGCGAATGTCGTGACCGGAAGGACGATCTCGACTTTGCCCAGGCGCTGGCGGACGTGCTGCTCGACCAGTTCGAAGATCGCGCAGCGGGCGGATTCTACTTCACCGCCCATGACCACGAACCACTGATTCAGCGTCCCAAGCCCCCGCATGACGATGCGCTGCCCTCCGGTAACGGCGTTGCGGCGCAAGTGCTGCTAAAGCTCGGTCGCCTGACCGGCGAAGAGCGTTATCGGCACGCGGCGGAACGCACCCTGCACTGGGCCTGGCCGACGCTGCGTCAGATCCCCACCGCCTGTAGCGCCCTGCTGATGGCGCTGGCCGACGATCTGGAACCGGCCCCGACGTCCGGGAAATGATACCGATAGCCGGATAATTTTTTACTATACTGAGTCGCAATCTACGATAATAAAGGGAATCGTTATTCCCTGTTGAAACCTTGGAGAGAGCGCATCGCCATGACCATCCATCTGTACTTCTCACTCATCCCCGAAGCCCTGATTGCCTCGATGCTGCCGCCGGAGCAATTCGGCCAGTATTACGCCACCGGCCACAAATACAAATCCAAGGGGCAAGCGATCTTCTTCGAGGTCGATCCCGCGTTCCGGCACGATTTTTTCAACATTGATGAAGGCATCGCCCGTTGTACGCTACATCCTGATGGTACGCCGAAAAACTCGGTCTACATCTCGGTCTACCGGGTGCTTGAACATATCCCGGTCAGCGCCTTGGGCAAGCTGTACCTAAGTACCGCCTATGGCCACACCCTGGCCCTGGAGCGCAGCGACGCCGCCCTGCCGCCAGCCTCGGGTCTGCACATGTACCAGGACCTAGCCCCGATCAATAGCCTGCTCGTGAGCACACTGGGTCCCAGCGACTACTACCACGGCGTGACCAGCCAACCCGCGAAATTCATCCGCTTCCCTGGCTTGTGCTTTGTTGAACTGGGGCTGGGCGCGCTGGCGACCGATCCCGAAAATGGCCCGGTCGGCGACCTGCCCTATTCCTTCATGCATCACCTGCGCGAAGCCCTGTTATTCCTGGGCGGCGACAAGACCAGCAAGCTCGTCCATCGGGTGCATTCTCTGGAATTCCCCTACCGGATGATCAAGAGTGGGTTCTACATGGGCAATGGCCCGGAGTTGGCCTTCTATCCGATGCCGACCCACGAAGCGCTGCGCCGCGATCACAACAGTTGGTGGCGGTCGGCTAACCTATAAAACCCTCAGGTAGCGAGTCGTCAACACCACTCGCTACCCACTTCCCCGACTACCCGCTATCGCCTGTCGTGATCGTTACCGCCTTTTGCGCCGACAGGTCTTTCCTGATCTTCATACCCCGATCCTGCGGGGCGCGGGGCGCTGCTATCCTGCCCTCACCTGAACGTCGGGGTCTCCCGCTAAAGAATGAAGATGAATCCCGCCGGCCTGATTCTGGTTGTCGATGACGAACCCTTAATCCGCTACACCCTGTCCAAGGCGCTGACCCGACTGGGCTATGAAGTGGCGCTGGCGGAGAGCGGCGCTGATGCGCTGCAACAGGTCACGCATTTGAACCCTGATGTGATTCTGCTGGATGTGCTGATGCCCGATCTGGACGGTTTCGAAGTCTGTCGGCGTCTGCGCGCCTTGCCGCGTTTGGCGGAGGCACCGATTATCATGATTACCGGTCTGGATGACCGCGACGCCCGCCTGGCCTGTCTGCGGGCCGGCGCTGACGATTTTATGCGCAAGCCCGTCGATCGGTTGGAACTGGAAGTTCGCCTCCACAACATCCTCAGCCTCAATCGTTATCGTCACTTGTCCCAGGAGAAAGCGCGGTTTGCCCGGCTGGCGGAACTGGCGCCCACGGGTATTGTTATCAGCGATCCCGACGGGCGGTTGCTGTTCGCCAACCCCGCCGCGCAAACGCTGTTTGCCAGCGTCCCCGTGGCGGCTGACGAACGTCCACTCTTTCCGCTGAATCGCCATGCCACCCGCCAGGAGATCGCCTGGCGTGACCGGGATGGCCGTTTACGCACCGTTGAACTCAGTGTCATCGATACGCAATGGGAAGATCAGGCGGCCTGTCTGGCGCTATTGAATGATATTACCGCCCGCAAGGCCGCCGAACAGGAGCGGGAAGCGCTGCATCGGCAACTGCTGGATGTCTCGCGGCAGGCCGGTATGGCGGAAGCCGCCATTGGGGTACTGCACAATGTTGGCAACGTCCTCAACAGCGTCACCGTCTCCGCTGGACTGATCGCCGATGAGCTGCATCATTCCCGACTACCCACCCTGCACAAAGCGCTCGGTTTACTGCGGGAAATGGGCGAGCAGGACGCATCACCCACCGCCAACCCGCGTTTCCCGCAGGTGCTGGATTATCTCGACCGGCTGGCCGGGCATCTGACCGGGGAGCAACAGCGCCTGCTGGCGGAATTTCAGGAAATCCATAAGCGGATCGATCACATCAAGGTCATCATCAATCAGCAACAGGCTTACGCCTTCAGCGGCGGAACGGCTATAGAGCAGGTTGTGGTCGCGCAATTGCTGGATGACACGATCGCCATGCACCTGACCGGACAGGAGGGGATTGAGGTTCAGCGCGACTATGTGCCGTTAGCGCCGATGGCGTGTGAAAAGCACAAGCTCCTACAAATTCTGGTGAATCTGATCCGTAATGCCTGCCAGGCGGTCAAAACCAGCAGCCGATCCGAACGCTGGATCCAGGTCAGCATCGCGCCGTGTGCGCCAGACCGGTTGCGCATTGCGGTCAGTGACAATGGCATTGGCATCGCCCCGGACCATCTGACACGGGTCTTCGAATTCGGTTTTACCACCAAGGCCAAAGGTCATGGTTTTGGCCTGCACACCAGCGCCAATCTCGCCCGGGAAATGGGCGGCGCATTGCATTGCCATAGCGACGGCCCCGGCTGTGGGACCACCTTTACTCTCGAACTGCCCCTGACGGCAGCGGAGGCGTCGATCCGATGAACTCAGTAGTGTTGACCGATCCCTGCCGCCTGCTGGTGATCGATGATAACCGGGCCATTCATGACGATATTCGCAAGATTTTCACAACGCATCGCGATGCCCAACTGGATGCACTGGAAGCCGAACTGTTCGGCGCTCCGGTCACCGCCACCCCCGGTCTGAAGTTTGTGATTGACTCGGCCTACCAGGGTCCAGAAGGTTTGGCCCTGGTGGAACGCGCCGTGGCCGAAGGTCAGCCGTATCCGGTCGCGTTTATCGATGTGCGCATGCCGCCGGGTTGGGATGGTATTGAAACCCTGGAGCGGCTGTGGGCGGTCGATCCGGAATTACAGGCGGTGATTTGCACCGCCTACGCCGATTACTCCTGGTCAGAAATTGTGACCCGACTGGGGCGGAGCGATCAGTTTCTGATTCTGAAAAAACCCTTCGATCCTGTTGAAATGAGCCAACTGGCTAACGCGCTCAGCCGCAAGTGGGCGTTGCACCGGCAAGTTCAACGTCAACTGAACCTGCTCGATGAACTGGTGCAGCAGCGCACCGAAGAGTTGCATGAGGCGAACGCGCAATTGCGTCGGGAAATCACCCAGCGGGAACAGATGGAGATGGAATTACGCCTGGCGCAGAAACTGGAAGCGGTGGGTCAGTTGGCGGCGGGCATCGCCCACGAGATCAACACGCCGATTCAGTACGTCGGCGACAGCGTGCATTTTCTCAAAGGCGCTTTCGACGATCTGACGACGCTCGTTGATGTCTATCGGGAAGCTTGGCAAACCCTCGCGCTAACGCTGCAAGGGCAGGATCTGCAAAACACGATTCAAGAGGCTGAAGAATTGGCTGATCTTGAATACCTGAACGAGAACGCGCCACTGGCCTTTGACCGGACGCTGGAAGGCGTGGAGCGGGTCACCCACATCGTGCGGGCGATGAAGGAATTCGCTCATCCCGACCAGCGTGAAAAGACCCTGGCGGATCTCAACAAGGCGCTGCTGACGACCCTGACGGTGGCTCGTAACGAATATAAATATGTCGCCGAGGTAGAAACCGATCTGGGCGAACTACCGCTGTTGATGTGCTATCCCAGCGATCTGAACCAGGTGTTTCTGAATCTGGTGGTTAATGCCGCCCACGCCATTAGCGACGTGGTGCGCGACAGCCAAAGCAAGGGGCGAATTCGCGTTGGCACCCGCGCACTGAACGACAGAGTGGAAATTACCATTGCCGACACGGGCGGCGGCATTCCCGAGGAGATCAGCACCCGGATTTTCGATCCCTTTTTCACCACCAAACCGGTCGGCAAGGGCACCGGCCAGGGACTGGCGATCGCCCGCTCGATTGTGGTGGATAAACACGAAGGATCATTGACTTTCGAGAGCCAGGTCGGGGAGGGAACGACGTTCTACATTCGCCTGCCCGTGAGAGAACAGGTATGAAACGCATTTTATTTGTGGACGATGAACCCCGGATTCTGGAAGGACTGCGGAACCTGTTGCGCAAACATCGGCGGAAATGGGACATGGTATTTGCGGTCGGCGGCGAGGCGGCGCTGGAGCTGCTGAGCGCTCAGACCTTTGATGTCATCGTGTCCGATATGCGCATGCCCGGTGTCGACGGCGCGCAATTACTGACCCACGCCAAGCGTCATCATCCGAAAATGGTGCGGATCATTCTATCCGGCTACATGGATATGAAGATCGCCCTGCAAGCCGTCCCGGTTGCCCATCAGTATCTGAGCAAGCCCTGCGACGCCCAGGAACTGGAAAATGTCGTGGAACGCGCCTGCGGTGTCCAGTCCCTGCTCGATGATGAGCAGTTGCGGCAAATCATTGGCGGGATCGATCACCTGCCTTCCGCACCGCGCATTTACCACGCCCTGATGCAGGCCTTTGCCGAGGATCGGGCAGACGCCGATCAAATCGCCGAACTGTTACGACAGGACATCGCGATTTGCGCCAAACTGTTGCAAGTCGTCAACTCCGCTTTCTTCCGACTGGCCCGGCGTATCACGAATGTCCAGGAAGCCGTGTACTATCTGGGCTTCAACATGGTGCGCAATCTGGCGCTGACCATCGAGATTTTCGAGACCGCGCCTCCGGTGCCCCGCTTTTCCATGGATACGCTACAGGACCATGCCCTGCGCACCGCCGCACTCGCCCGCAAGATGCTGGACGATAAACGCCTGGCCGATGACGCCTTCATGGCCGGCCTGCTGCATGACATTGGCCATCTGATTATGGTGTCGGCGCTGCCTGATCAGTTTGATCAGGCACTGGCGCTGATGGAACAGGAGAAAATCCCGCTGTACGCGGCGGAACAGCGCTTGCTGGGGGTCTCGCACGCCGAAATGGGCGCTTATTTACTGGGGCTGTGGGGCTTGCCCTATCCGATTATTGAAGCCACTGCCTATCATCATCAGCCCCAGCGGGTGCCACAGCACAGCTTTGATGTGCTGGCGGCGGTCTACCTGGCGAATTTGCTGATGCAGGAAATCACCGGTGACAATCCTTATGAATTGCTGGATATGGGCTATGTGGAGGGACTGGGCGTGACGCCCACGCAACTGGCGCAATGGCGCAATGAAGCCGCGCACACCCTGGTGACGGAGAGTTGAACGCCATGAGCGACCGCCTGAGCATCCTGTGCGTTGATGATGAACCGCGGGTTCTGGAAGGCCTGAAACTGCACCTGCGTCGCCATTATCTGGTGCAAACCGCGACCAGTGGCGCTGAGGGGTTGAAGATTATCGAGAGCAGCGCGGAACCCTTCGCCGTCGCGTTATCCGATATGCGGATGCCGGAAATGAACGGCGCGGTCTTTCTCAGCCAGGTGCGGCAGCAGGTTCCCGACACCGTGCGGATGTTGCTGACCGGGCAGGCCGATCTGGACTCCGCGATTGCTGCGGTCAACGAAGGCCAGTTGTTCCGCTTCCTGACCAAGCCCTGCCCCCCGACCACGCTACTGGCCGCCTTTGCTGCTGCGGTTGAGCAGTATCGACTGGTGATCAGCGAACGGGTGTTACTGGAGCAAACTCTGCGCGGGATCATCAAGACCATGACCGACATTCTGTCGCTAACCAATCCGGTCGCGTTCAGCCGCGCCGGACGCATCCGCCGTCACGCGATGGATTTATCCCGACAATTGGGGATTGAACCAGACTGGCAACTGGATGTGGCGGCGCTGCTCTCGCAATTAAGCGCCATCATTCTGCCGATGGAGACCCTGGATAAACTGTACCAGGGCGGCTCGTTGAGTGATCGGGAAGAGGGGATGGTGAAGCGGTTGCCGACGATCACCGCGCAGTTGCTGGGCGGGATTCCGCGACTGGAAACCGTACTGGCGATATTGAAACACCAGGATCAGCCGTATCGGTTCGATCCGCAGGCGGTCGATCCCGTGCGCCTGGGCGGACATGTGCTGCGCATTGCCAGTGACTTCGATACGCTGATTAACCACGGTTATTTAGCCCACGCGGCCCTTGATGTCCTGCGCAGCAAACGCGAGGTTTATGATCCCAAAATCATCGAGGCCTTCGCGATCATTCGCGATCCCAACGCCACGCGCCGCACGGAGATTCGGGAAATCTCGATCTTGGCGCTGCAACCGGGGATGGTGCTGGCGGAAGACATCATCACGCTGACCGGGGCGCTGCTGGTCGCCCGCGGTCAGGAAACCACCCCCGGCCTGGTGGAACGGCTACAGAACTTTCATGACACCTTGCAGCGCCGGACGGCGCGGGTGGTGGTTCCCCTTGATTAATAGGCGATTCCAGCAATTTTCAGTACGGCGGCCGATCATAGTAACCGGGCGGCGGCCCTGAATAGCGTCGGTCATAACGCGGGGGCGGCGGGCTGGAATAAGAGTCATCACTATAATAACCGCCGTGCGTATTTTCGATTTGCTGATTTTGATAATCCATCTGATTGCCAACCGCGCCGCCGATCAAGGCACCCCCCAGTGCGCCGGTTACTGCACCGCCCGTGGGATCGATGGCGTGACCGACCGCAGCGCCCGCAGCGGCACCCATCAGCACCCCGCCAGTGGTGTAATAGTTTGGCGGAGCGCCGTACGGTGGCGGAGCGCACGCCGTCGTCAAACCCAGCGCGACGGCTAACAGCGTCAACTTCAATGGCGTATGCATAAGTCCTCCCGGACAATTTGATTGGCGTGGAATCTTTCTGAAAAAAGCAGGCAGCGCTTGCTCGCGCCGAGCGTACTGACCACTACGCCGCCTGTTGAAGACCCACCAACACCCCACCTTGCTAACCGGTAGTATCGGCCGGACAAGATGAATATCGCCTGAATCTTTCCGCAGGGTTGACGGGTTACCCCGGCCACTGTTCCGGCGGTTCGGCACGGGCAGCAGCGATACATTCCAACAGGACTGAGCCGTGTCGGCGCAGCGTCCCCGGCGGTAGTCCGTGAATCTGCGCCAGCCCCTCCAGATCATCGGGCATCCGCCGGGCCAGATCGAGCAGGGGACCGTCATGCAGAATCCAGCGACGCGGTCGATCATTGCGAATCGCCTGTTCTTCCCGCCAGGCGGCCAGCGCCCGCAGCACCGTCCGCTGCACACCACGCAGTCGCCGATGGTCGTGAATGCGTCGCCAGACTTCCTGAGGTTGCGGCTGATACCGGGCGGGATCGGTCAGTGCGGCGAACGCGTCGGCCAGCGTTTCTGGTTCACCACGTTCCGCCAGCAGCGCCTGTTGCTGCCGGTAAATATCCCGGAGATAGCGCACATCATCAGCGGCGTAGGCCAGCCATTCCGGGGCCAGCGGCCGTTGCCGCCAGTTGACTCGGGTATGCGTTTTCGCCAGTTCCACCCCCAACATCTGCTGCGTCAGGTTCGCATAGCCCATCTGCTCCCCATACCCCAGTGCGGCGGCGGCCTGTTGTGTATCGAAGATCGGGGTCGGCACCGCGCTGCGCAGGTAGTAGAAAATTTCCAGATCCTGATAAGCCGCGTGTAGCACCTTGGTCACTGCCGGGTCGTACAGCACGTCCAGCAGCGGCTCCAGCGACGGCAGCGCCAGCGGGTCAATGCAGGCGATTTGCTCGGCGCTGGCGACCTGAATCAGACAGAGTTGCGGATAGTAGGTCTGCTCGCGGAAGAATTCGGTATCCAGCGCCAGCCAGGATGAACCGCGCAATCCGGCGCAGAATTCGATGAGCGCGGGTTGATCAACGAGGTAAAGAACGTCATTCATCAGATTTTCCGCGAGAGACCCCGGCCTTCAGGCCGGGGAGGGATAGTCAACGAGGTAAAGAACGTCATTCATCAGATTTTCCGCGAGAGACCCCGGCCTTCAGGCCGGGGAGGGATAGCGGGCCGAACGAAGTTCGGCGGCCTTTGGGTTGGGTTGT
>JFJP01002374.1_pt1 | contig 10885 bp, 6 predicted proteins | sample 431651 | NCBI WGS metagenome assembly JFJP01 (sample SAMN02602958, study PRJNA72255) | Microbial mat metagenome, whole genome shotgun sequencing project. | biome: fresh water; feature: sink hole; material: water; isolation source: purple microbial (photo- and chemosynthetic) mats found in...
CAAAGTTCACCCACAAATTTTGCTGAAGAGCCCCAAATTATTGTGCATCGCTACCGCATGCTTGGCGGCCTGCTGGGTCGCGTCCGCAGAGGAAGCGCGGGACAGCACCTACGTTCTCCGTCCCAATGACATCATCCGCCTCGATGTATATGAGGAACCCGACCTCTCCGGCGCCGTCAGAATCCTCAAAACCGGCCAAGCCTCGTTTCCCCTCATCGGATCACTCGAAATCAGCGGCCTCAGCGTCAGCGCCGCATCCACGAAAATCCGCGACCTCTATGCCAAGGATTACCTGGTCGATCCGAAACTCACACTCACCGTCCAGGAATACGCCACCGATTTCATCTCAGTCATCGGTGCCGTCCGCAATGCCGGCCAAATCGCGATCCCCGTCTCCGGCCACCTCGACCTCGCCGCCGCCATGGCCACCGCCGGCGGACTCGCCGAGACCGCGGATGCCAATAGCATCCTGCTCGTCCGCGCATCCGGTAATAACTCCACCTTGAGCTTGTCCTCCATCGTCAACGGCCCGAATGGAAGCATCAAACTCGACCCTGGTGACCGCATCATCGTCAATCAGAGCGCCTTTGTCGGCAAGTCCCTCACCGTCCTCGGCCAAGTCGCACGACAAGGCCCCATTCCCTTCCCAGTCAATGGCCGCCTCGACCTGATCTCCGCCATTGCCTTCGCCGGCGGACTCTCCGATCTCGCGAATCCCAAAAAAATCACCATCAACCGCAAGGGCCGGATCATCATCCTCGACTACCGGGAAATCTCCCAACGCGGCGACCAACCGTTCATGCTCCAGCCCGATGACATCATCAATGTCCCGGAACGCTTGTTCTGATCCTACCGCTTTCTCCACACGCCTCTTCCTGTTCTTTTTCCACGCCACCCGATCCACCCGATGACATCCCGACCTTCCTCCGATTTCAAGAGATCCGCTGATTTCGAACCGGACGAAGATTTCCTGGATGCCGCCTCTCACGCGCCGGAGCGCGGCATGAAATCCAAGCGTCTGCTGATCGATTTATTAGGCCGCTGGTATTGGATCACTCTCGGCGTGATACTCGGCATTCTCGCCTCCTCCTACTATCTATCCAAGGCCCCCAAGCGCTATTCCGCTACCTCCACTCTTCTCATCAAACAGCAGACCTCTGCCGTCATGAGCCGCGATCAGATCGAGGAAATCGATATGCGCTCGATCGAAGGTCTCAACACCGTGGCCGAACGCATCCGCCGCCTCGATCTACTCGAACGCGTCGCCTCGCGCATGGACGTCCGCTCACTGCCCGGCCTCATCCCGCCTGCCGTCGATTGGCGGCCTGACTGGCTGGTCGATTGGTTCAACTCCCGCAACAAGCTCGCTGATTCCGACGAAAAAAGCGCTCAAAATGCCCCGCCCGCCCCGCCTGTGCTCGCGGGCTGGCTCGCCGGTTGGATGAATATCTCGATCCAACGCGGCACTCGCCTGATCAATATCACCTTTGATCATCAAGTCCCCGAGGTCACCAAAGCCCTCGCCGATGCCGTCGCCCGCGAATACCTCGCCGAGATCGCCGGCGCCCTCACCGAAGGACGTTCCACCAAGTCCGACACCCTGCTCAAACAATCCGAGGAAGTCCGCGGAAAACTCCAAGCCGCCGATAGCTCCCTTGCCTCATACAATCGCGCCATCGAACTCCACAAAGCCCTCGAATCCCAGGAAAACACCGCCTCCCAGCTCGCCCGCCGCTACCTGCCCAAGCACCCGAAAATGATCGCCGCAGCCAGCGAACTCGCAGGACTGAAATCCCGCTTCCTCGATGAATTCAATATCGCCATCCGCTCCAAGGCCGATGAAGCCTACTGGAAAACCGCCGGTGCCGAAATCGAATCCGTCAAAGATGATCCGGAAGCCCGCTTGCGCGTCGCTCGCCAACTCCTGCTCGCCCGCACCGGCGTCCTGCGCGGCGAAATCGCCAGCCAGATGTCCGTCTTCAATGTGATGTTAACCCGCCTCGAAGAATCCAATGTCAACCGCGAGGGCGAGGAAGCCAACGTCGAAGTCAGCAGCTTCGCCCGCGTGCCCGGAGGCCCCACCGCCCCCAAACCCACCAAAATCCTCACCACCGGCGGTGCCTCCGGCTTCGCTTTCGGCCTAGTCATCGCCTTGCTTCTCATCCGCCTCGACAATAAATATCACTCGGTGGCCCAGATCGAGGCGGAAACCCGTCTGCCAGTGCTCGCCGCCGTCTCAGACATCGACATCCGCCACCTCGAGCAAGCGGCGCGCGCTTATTTCCGCAAGCGCCAAGCCGTGGAGCCTAACCCACTCCAGGAAGCATGGGACCCGCTCCTGATCTTCCGCCCCAGCACCTCCGCCACCAATTTCGCCGAAATGTTCCGCATCCTGCGCGCCTCGATCTCGCTGCTCGGCGATGAAACAAAACGAAAAATCACCCTCTTCTCCTCCGCCCTGCCCGGCGAGGGAAAGTCGCTCATCTCCTCCAATCTCGCCCTCGCCTCCGCCGGTCAGGGCCTCAAAACCCTGCTTATCGACCTCGACCTCCGCAAACCTAATATCCACCGCATCTTCGGGTTCCCCCGTGCCAAACAAGGCCACGGCATCACCGAGTGGCTTGCCGGCCAAGCATCCTTCGAGGACATCATCTTCCGCGAGGTCGGTTGCGAAAACCTCCATATCATCCTCTCCGGTAAACGCGCCCCCAATCCTGGCGAACTCCTCAATGCCGCCCGCCTCAAGCAACTCTTCGCCGAAGCTTGCCAACACTACGACCTCATCATCGTCGATTCCGCCCCACTGCTCGCCGTCCCGGATACCCGCGTTATCGTTCCGCTCGTCGATAATTTCTGCCTGGTCGTGCGTGCCGAGTACGTCCCCAAGGGTGCCGTCACCCGCACCCTCGAATTGCTCGAGGGCTTCGGCACCTTGCCCGCCGGACTCGTCTTCAACGGCTTCAAAGAAACCCGCCGCATGATCGGACAAAACTACTCCTACGGCGGCTACCGCCTCAGCCGCTACGGCCGTCCCTACCAATACGGCTACGGTTCCTACGGCTCCTATGGCTCGGACGATGACGATGACGCCTACGACAAAAAAATCACCAACCGCAAACGCAAATCGAAGAGCAAGACCAAGTCGCCGCCAACCGCTTGAGCCTCCGCCTCGTCCCACCCCATCCATCCCACTTGGTCCACCCAAATCCTCATCCCCCCGCCCGCGCCCCCCGATCCATGGTTTTCTCCCTCCCCGGGAGATCCGACCAAGGGCGGCAGCGCGTCGAAAGAGAGGGGAGGGGAGGAAAGGGAAAAAGTTATAGGTTATTTGTTATGAGTTATTAGGGAAGAAAAACCAAGCACCCGCCAATGCATCGCCTGTAGCAACTGTATGAGTGTCGTAGCCCCCGAACCGCGCGAAGCTTCTCTGCTCTTCAACGTTCGATGTTCTTCCATTCAAAATCCAACATTCAACATTTCTCTCCTTTTTCCCAATAACTTCTAACCAATAACTTTTACCTCTATCTGCACTTTAACGTTCAATGTTTAGCGTTCAACGTTCGATGTTCATTCTCACCTCTTCCTCTTCCTCTTCCTCTTCCTCTTCCGGCCTTCGACTTTTAGACCTTCAGACTTTTAGACAACTCCCCCTCTTCTCTCAGTATTTCAGCGTTTCAGCTTTTACCTACGCCCCTCCCCATGCGGCCCATCCCCATCATCGCCGCCATCCTCCTCGCCCTCGGCGTGGTCGAAGCCCTGTCCTACTGGTGGATGCATCCCGCCCGCGCCGGCCTCGGCCAGCCCGTCCTAGCCTATCGGCCACAGGTAGGGCGCGATCCGGCCCGGTCCGCCCACTTATCGCCATCGGCGCGAGATGACAAAGATCACGCGCCAATCTCCTCTTCCTCTTCCAATCAACAATCCTCTCCCTCTTCCGACCTTCGACCTTCAGACCTTCAGACCTTCGACTCCTCCTCTTCTCTTCAGCTTCTCCCCGAAGTCGTCTCCCGCGCGCTTCCCGCTCTCCGCTGCACCACTGGCACCGCTGCCCGCATCGACCGCGACAACAGCGTGACCCTCCACATCGCCTTCTTCGAGTGGGATCTAGCCGATTCCACCAATGTGCTTGAAGCCTTCAAGCATCTCCCCGAAGAATGCATGGGAGCCATCGGCATGAAGCTTGTGAAAGTGCACCCGCCACGCAGCTACACAATCAAAAGCCAGCAAACGGTAGGGCGCGATCCGGCCCGGTCTGCCCACTTATCGCCAGCGGCGCGAGATGACAAAGATCAGCAAACGGTAGGGATGGACCGCCGGGCTGGCCCACTTATCGCCAACGGCGCGGAAAGCCAAGAAACAGCAGAAGCCAGAAATCAGGCCTCAAGGAGCGTGGGCGTCTCGCCCACGGAGCAGCGGACAGCAATCGAAAATCAGGGGTCAGGAGTCAGGAGTCAGGAATCAGGAAACGCAGATGCGAAAGACTCCTCTTCATCTTCCAATCAAAAATCCACAATCTCCCCCTTGTCCTCCCCCTCTCCCATCTCAGCATCTCAGCATCTCAGCGTTTCAGCTTCTACCTCCCCGTCGCTTTCCTTCGATCACACCGAATTCCGCGATCCGTCCGGCGTCGTCGTCCACGCCTTCAAAGGCACCTGGGTATCCGGTGCTAACGACCTGCTAGGTCCCGGGGTTCGTGGCGGTGCCGATCAATGGCGACAGATCCGTTGGAAAGCCGCCCTCAAGCGTTTCCGTCCCGCCCACGCCCGCGTCGCCCAAGGAGCCGTCCGCGGCATCCGCAATCCCGACCTCGCCTGGCAGGCATTTGAAGATGCCATGCTCAAAGACCTGAGAATGGAAAGATAGGGAATGGAAAAGTGATAGGTTATTTGTTATAAGTTATTAGGGAAGAAATGAGATGCCAGCGAGACGCGGAACCCGGTAGGGCGAAAACGACCGAAGGCTTGTAGGTCGTTTGGACAGGAGCGAACGCGACGTGCCCGAAGGGCGAAGTGCCGTGGGGCGGCACTGAGTCAAGCCGCCGGGCGCGCCCACTTATCGCCATCGGCGCGAGATGACAAAGATCAGGTCAATCAGGGGACAGGGGTCAGCCAATGAACTGCTCGAAGATCCCTTCAATTGACACCCCTTCGTTTGCTTCTGTTTAAAGATCTTAAAGAGAAGAATTTTACAGGAGGTAACAGAGGAAACGAAGGAGCTTCGCGCTGGTTTATCCTCTCTTCCTCTCAGCATTTCAGCTTTTACCCTCTTCCCCCATGCCTCCCTTCCTCCACAGCACTGCCGACCTCATCCGCAAGGTCTATCTGCTCGCCACGCCCTACGGCAGGAAGAAGCTGCTCATTGTCACCGGCTTCTCCTTCGCCCAGGGCGTCTTCCAGGTCCTGGGTGTCACCTCCATCTTTCCCTTCCTCGCCCTGGCAGCGGACCCGGCCCGGCTGCGCAACTCCCAGTTCGGCACGAAATTCCTCGAGTTCTTCCCGCCGATGGACGACGGCCGCCTGCTGCTGGTCGCCGGCGTCTTTGCCATCGTCATGCTGTTTCTGGCCAATGGCGTGAACCTTGCTGCCGAGTTCATCCGCACCCGTTACGCCCACCAGTTCGGCCACTGGCTGCGCGTCCGACTGCTCCGCAAAATTACCAGCCGACCTTACACGGACTTCCTCCAGGAAAACTCCGGCGTGCTCGTGAAAAAAGTCGTCGGCGATGTGATGAACTACACCAGCGGCGTCTTGCTGCCCCTGCTTGATAGCCTCGCCCGCCTCGCCACCATCGTCCTGCTCGTCGCCACCCTCTTCCTCGTCCACCCGCAGATCGCCATTTTTGCCAGCCTCGGGCTCGGGCTGTTCTACATCGCCGTGTTTCGCGGACTCGCCCGCTACCGGGATCGGATCTCGGAGGGGCTCAAGGATGCCTTCCGCGGCACCTACATCGAAGTCCAGCAGATGCTCGGCGGCATCAAGCCGGTCAAGGTCCACCGCGCCGAGGAATCCTTCATCCAGCGTTTCTCCGTCCACTCGGCACGCAGCGCCCGCCTCCAGGCCTGGTCGTCCATCCTTTCCAACGGCCCGCGCTACCTCATCGAGCCGCTCGCCTTCGGTGGCTTGGTCATCGTCGTGCTCCTCTACGCCGCACGGGGCCAGAATCTCATCGCCATCTTGCCAAACCTCGGCGTCATGGCCCTCGCCGGTTACCGCTTACTGCCTGCCCTCCAGCTCCTCTACGGCCAGATCACCAGTCTCACCACCCAGCGCCACTCGCTCGAAGAAGTCTTCGACGAATTCCTCGCCGCCGAAAACGCCACCGGCAAGGATGCCGAATCCGCCGATGGCCACCTCACCGCGCCCCCACGCCTCCACTGGCACACCGCCATCACCCTGGAAAACCTCAGCTTCCACTACCCCGGCGCGGATAAACCCGTCATCGACCACCTCTCGCTCACCATCCCGAAAAACTCGTCACTCGGCATCGTCGGCACCACCGGCTGTGGCAAGTCCACCCTCGTCGATCTCATCCTCGGCCTCCACATCCCATGCTCCGGCCGCATCCTCATCGATGACACCCCGCTCGGCCGCGACAACCGCCGAGCTTGGCGCGGTGGCATCGGCTACGTGCCGCAGGAAATCTTCCTCATCGACGACTCAGTCGCAGCCAACATCGCCTTCGGCGTGCCCAAGGAAAAAATCGACCCCGCCGCCCTCGAACGCGCCGCCGCCGCCGCCCAGATCCTCGCTTTCATCCAGCACGATCTCCCCAGCGGCTGGGACACCATCGTCGGCGGACGCGGCGTCCGCCTCTCCGGCGGCCAACGCCAACGCATCGGCCTCGCCCGCGCCCTCTACCATCAACCGGAGCTCCTCATCCTCGACGAAGCCACCTCCGCCCTCGATACCGAGACCGAAGACGGCGTCATGCAAGCCATCGCGGGGTTGAGCGGGCAGATCACCATGCTCGTCATCGCCCACCGACTCCGGACGGTCGAAATGTGTGATGAAAAGCTGGATCTTACTCGCTGACAAGCTGAGTGCCGACAAGTGAATTTCTTTCATGGGCTACCAGTGAAAAATCAATTCGACTGAAATATTTTACTCAAAATGAAGCATGCAAAAACAAAGACTATTGGAATTTGGGGTTTCTATTTTGCCGAAAATTTCGGCGATGATTTGATGGCGCTTCAAATTTCACAGATTGTAAAAAATCTTGGTGCGACTCCTCTCGTTTTTGAATTATCCCCCATTTTGGGAGCGCGTTACGGAATCGAAACAACGAATGACATTTGTGACTTCTGTATAAGATCTGAGATGATTTTAATTGGTGGTGGAAACCTCCTTGCACAGAATCATACATGGCCGGAAGGGCCATATTTAAAAATGATCAGTGAGCTCACAATGGCCGCAGAGCATTGGAATAAGCCGATTCATGCTATTTCAATTGGAGGCGATGGTGCGATATCGCCAGTTTACCCATACGTAGTGGAGAGGCTTCTTGCTTCAAAAGTATTCAAAACCGCTTGCGTTAGAATTCGAGAAGACAAGAATGACTTGGAGAAAAGAAAAGTTACTTCGTTTTTTAAACCCGACATCATATGGTCATCTGCTCACTTTTTCGGAATCACACAAAAAAAAGACGGAGATAAATACTATGGAATACACTTTTTGAATAATGCAGCCTGGGTTCGCGAAGGGCTCAACAAATTTCGGGAACGATTAGTCAAGAAAGCTCCGGAAAGGAAGCTTTGTTTTGTTAGTGCATTTCTGCATGATCCTACAAGTGCAGACTACTTGCCGGAAAATCCGGAGTCCAGCGCATCTCTTTTCAGAGGAGGTGATCCCATAGAAGTGATGAAATGTATTTCGGGACTCGAATGTGTGGCTTCACAAAAGCTGCATGTCGGAGTCATTGCCATGAGCATGAAAATCCCATTTTTCTCTGTTCTTGCCCATCCGAAGGTTTGTGCCGAGTTTGATCAAATTAACTGGGGTTGGATTTCCGACTATGAAGGGTTTAAGCCTCGTCAGTTTTTCGGCGCACGTTGGCTGGCTTCGAAACTCACAGCAGAACTCACGCAAGAGAAAATTGCACAGAACCGAAAGTTAATATCGGACTACCACAATCCCGCTGAGCTTGCTAAAGCATATGAAGCACATATTTCCATGCTCATTGATACGCCGGATTGGAAGCAACTGTAGTATTCACTTTGATGCAAATTGATCTTCTAATCGTTGGGGCTGGCTATGCGGGCTTGGTCGTTGCGGAGCGGATAGCCACTCAGCATGGGCTTCGATCCTTGATCGTGGAAAAGCGCAGGCATATCGGTGGCAATGCCCACGATGAGTATGACGAACATGGGGTGCTCATTCACACTTATGGTCCGCACTACTTTCGCACCAACTCGGCGCGAATCCGGGAATATTTGAGCCAATTCACCGAGTGGCATCCGGTGGATTACCAGATCAAATCCTTGACCGGTGGGCGTTATTGGAGCTTTCCGATCAACCTGAACACGTTTGAGGAGTTGTTGGGCCGTCCGTCGAGCACGGAGGAGATGGAGGCGTGGTTGGAAGAGCACCGGGTGCCGATCGAGGAACCCAAAAACTCGGAGGAGGTGATCCTCAGCCAGGTGGGACCGGAACTTTATGAGAAATTTTTCAAGGGCTACACGCTCAAGCAATGGAAGCGACATCCGCGGGATCTGGACGCCTCCGTTTGCGGGCGGATTCCAATCCGGACGAACCGGGATGATCGTTATCTGCGGGAGGAATTCCAGGCACTGCCCAAGGCGGGCTACAGCCGGATGTTCAATCGGATGCTGGAGGCGTGTGGTGACAAAGTGAAGGTGATGCTCAACACCGACTATCGTGAGGTGATGGCGGAGGTGAAGCATCGGCATCTTGTTTACACCGGCGCGATCGACGAGTTTTTCGATTATTGCCACGGCTCTCTGCCCTACCGCTCGCTGCGTTTCGAGCGGGAGTCATTCGACACCGAACAACTTCGCGCAAGAGAGGCGATTTCAGGCAAGCCTGGCTTTTGGCAACCGGCGATGCAGGTGAACTATCCGAACGAAGAGGGCTTCACCCGGATTGTCGAAATCAAACATGCCACCGGACAAGCCTGCACGAACACGACCATCGTCCGCGAATATCCGGATGACTATGGGCCGGGCAAGGAGCCATATTATCCGGTGCCCGCTCCCGATGCCGCTGCGATCTACCAGAAATATCGGGAGATGGCGGACGCGTCAACATCGACGAGTTTCATCGGCCGCTTGGCGACTTACCGTTATTACAACATGGACCAGGTGGTGGGGATGGCTCTTGCGGAAGTCGGGAAGATTGCGACGGTTTTGAAATGCGATTGATTCAGTATGGCCCGGATCTTATTTGCATCGACGCTGGAAGCGTTTCCATGGGGGGGCAGTGAGGAACTGTGGGCGGAAACCGCGCGCAAAATGTTAGCGGGAGGGCATCAAATCGCTGCCTGCGTGACGCCGGCGCAATCCGCGCACCCAAAGTTGCAGGGCTTGTCGCAGATGGGTTGTCGTATTTTCCCACGACTATTTAGATCCAGGTTTTACGACCGCATCTGGAACCGCCTCGCTCCTCAATCTAAAAAGAGATCCAGCGAATCACCCTTCACTAAGGCCTTGCGAGAGTTTCTTCCGGATTTGGTCGTGATTTCGCAGGGTGGCAACTTGTGCATCAATCCCTATGCGGATGAGTGTGGTTCCCTCGGTGTCCCGTATTGCACGGTGGTTCAGTCGGTGCCCGAGGCTGTTTTTGTGCCGGATGACTCTAGCTACCCTACGTTGGCCCGGGCTTATCTCGGAGCCCGGCGTGTGTTTTTCGTTTCGGATGGAAACCGCCAAGTCTTGGAACGGCAGATTGCAGCAGCGATTCCCATGGCCGCCCGGGTGTTCAATCCGGTGAATCTTCAGTCGACAGAGTTGGAACCTTGGCCTGAGGATTTGGATCATCTCGCGTTCGCCTGCGTGGCGCGGGTGGAGTTTTACGCCAAGGGGCAGGATCTGATCCTCGATGTTCTGGACAGCGTCAAGTGGCGTGAGCGGCCAGTGAAAGTGTCATTTTTTGGTGCGGGCCCGAATCAAGAACTGCTGAGGGAGCTAATCCGCAGCCGGAATCTGACTTCGGCCTCCTACGAAGGCGTATCCAGCAACATCCGCGATATTTGGAGACGTCACCACGCATTGATTCTGCCATCCCGGCAGGAAGGCCTGCCCTTGTCCCTCGTTGAAGCCGCTCTCTGCGGCCGTCCGGCGATTGTTACCCGAATCGCTGGAAACCCTGAGGTGACGCTGGACGGAGAGACGGGATTCGTCGCTGCTGCGCCAGTCGCAGCGGAGCTTGAACTCGCAATGGAGAATGCGTGGCAGGCGCGCACGGAACTTCCACAAATGGGGATGAATGCGCGAGACCGCATCCTTAAGGAGTTCCCAGCGGATCCTATAGGCCACTTTGTCAGTGAACTGGAGGCGATTCTCAAAGAATCATGAAAATCGCGTTTGTCTCATCGATGTATGGTTCCACATGGGGCGGTAGCGAGGAATTGTGGGGCGGCGCAGCCTTATGTCTGCGGGCTCAGGGGCACGAGGTGTTTGCAGGCTTGATCGATTGGCCCGGCCCAGCTCCAAAGCGGGATGAGCTTCGCAAGGCGGGTTGCCTTGTTTCAGTAAGGGTGGACGTGCCGGGATTGAAAGACCGCATCCTCAACCGGGTTCGACCAAATTCCCGTAGGATTCTCCAACAAAACCCTGTGCCTAACGAACTGCTGGCATTTCAACCCGATCTAGTGGTGATCAGCCAGATGTTTACGGATGATGGCTTGGAGTGGATGGAATTTTGCCAAAGCC
>JFJP01045656.1_pt1 | contig 10884 bp, 8 predicted proteins | sample 431651 | NCBI WGS metagenome assembly JFJP01 (sample SAMN02602958, study PRJNA72255) | Microbial mat metagenome, whole genome shotgun sequencing project. | biome: fresh water; feature: sink hole; material: water; isolation source: purple microbial (photo- and chemosynthetic) mats found in...
GATTTCCCGATTGAAGAAAGTGAGTAAAAGAAAAAGGCTCCTTAGGTAATTAGCTGTTCAGGACTACTTTCGTCATAATATATATTATGTACTTTAACCAAGTCAAAAAAATCAACGTAACTCTCTTTTCATATATTTAAAGAAGGCTAGGTTTTTGACTGACTTCATCATAATGCCCACTTACACGTTGACTTTATATTAATCGCGAGTAATATATTTTTATACTCCCTGTTATTTAGGTAACAGGTTGCGAACCCCTAGCCTTTAAAAGCTGGGGGTTTTGCGTTATTATTGTTGGCATTTATGAAACCTCAAAAAACATACGTTTATATAGATAGTTTCAACTTATATTACGGTGCATTGAATACTGGGAGAAAAGGAAAAAAGTGGCTTAATTTAGAATCGTGGTTAATTAAAGTATTTAAACCAACTCAATACGATATTCAAAAAATTAAGTTTTTTACGGCTACTGTATCAGGAACAAATAAAGATCCTTTAAAGCCGAATAGACAACAGGCTTATTTTCGAGCATTAGCGACATTGCCCAAATTAGAACGCATAATGGGTAACTTCATAAAGAAGAAAACTAAAATATCAATCACAGATGATGTATCTATCATTGCTAGAGTTTTTGAGGAAAAAGGCACTGATGTAAATATTGCGACTCATATCGTAAATGATGCTCATAATAAAAAATACGACACGGCCATTGTAGTTTGTAATGATAGTGATATTGCTGATGCAATACGAATAGTGACTAAAGAACTTAATTTGAAAGTAATAGTTGTAAATCCTTCTAATGGTTACCCAAGTAATGTTTTAAATAAATACGCATCTTTTACAAAAAATGTCCGCGAAGGTCAAATTTTATCTTCCCAATTTCCTGCCCAGCTGAACGACTCAAAAGGAGTTATAAGTAAGCCTTTAAACTGGTAATTGTTAAATGTAGTAACAATCTATGCTTACACAAAATTTTCAAGAAAGATTAGTCACTTATATTGAGAAAAACCACAATTCAAACATTCACTTGAAAATATTGATTTCCCACCTCAAGGAATGAATAGTTCGGTGTTTTTTGTAAAATTTGCTAACGGTATTGAAGGTGCGGTGAAGTATGGAAATGATGTAATGAAAGATCTTCCGGCAATAGACTTAATTGTTAAAAAACAGATTGATCTTCCTGTCCCAATCCCAATAGCTTCATTTACTTTTGAAAATGTGCCGGTAATTATTCTTAAAAAGATTAATTTTCCTCTTTTTGAATCTGTCTCAGTTGAGGATATGCCTAAGTACATACCTTCAATTATTAAAAATTTAAATGAGCTACACAAAATAAAATCTGATTTTTCCGGGCGATTAGTTGGTGGAAGAAAAGGAGAGACCTGGAAAGATCTACTTCTCGCAATTTTTGACGGTCGAGATTTTGATTGGACTGAAGTTGCGGAAAGGGAATCACTAAATAAAGAGCTGATTTTAAGTTCCGTTGATAATATCCGAAAAAAAATCAAGAATACTGTCTTTGAATTAAAAGAATACTCTCTGCTTCATACAGACTTTAATCAAAGGAATCTATTTGTGGATCCTCTGAATTATGAAATTTCAGGAATAATTGATTGGGAAGATGCAATGTTTGGCGATCCACTTTATGATTTTGCTCGAGTCCGTATGTATTTGTGGCATTTTAATTTTAGTGAAAAATCGATAAACGATTATTATGAGTTAGTTAATTTTTCAGCCGCTGAAAAAAAGCTAGAGGATTTATATTGGCTTACTAGAGTAATACAGTATCTTGGTTGGTATTCAGAAGAGTTAACAGAATTTAATTTATTCCGAATTAAATCACATCAAGAGTATCTTAGTAATTACATTTGGTAGTCAGAGTATAATGTAACGACTGCTGGAGGAGATCTTACCTGTTGAAAAACTGTCGGTAACGAGGTGTTGATACTGGCAATCATCTGATACAATATTAGTAGTTATGCCTAGACTTAATACTAAGACAAGTGAAGAGAAAGAAAAAATAGCACCACGAAAGCGAGCTGTTCGGCGTGTTGCTACTAAAGATGAAACTGAAACTGTCCGTCGTCCGCGGGCACCACGTAAAGTGTTGTCTACTCCAAAAGTTGAAGAGGGGGAACAGGTTATTAGAAAAGCTCCGACCAAGTTTACTGCTGAAGCAACTAATCGTACACAAAAGCGAAATCGTATTTTGCTGGGAACTGCTTTTGTGGCAATTGTAGTAATGGTGGCGGCTTGGATTGGTACCACTGATGCTGGACAAATAAATGTCACTGCCCGTATTGATGAACAAAATAAAAATCAACCAGCAACTACTGAGACTATAGATGGTGTTGAAACAGTTACAGTACCTGTACAAAATACCCCACCAGCAGCCATTAGTGGTTTGCGTGGTCGTGGTGTTGGTACTCCTGATGTAGTGGCTGAAGTAGTACCAGAATCTCCCACAACAGAAGCAACCAGTACGGAGGAAATAGCAACCAGTACTGAAGTTGTCGCTGTTGAAAATCCAGATACAGTCAAAAGTGAAACTGCCGAAAACGTCGTTTCAGAAACAGTAACTCAATAGTTGTCTTTAGAAAAGCGTGAGAGATCAATTAGGTCTCTCACGCTTTTTGTTTAACCAAGTTTTTTTGCTAAACAGTATTCACATCGGCAACCATCTTTTTTGATGAGGTCATCAAAATACATCTTGCCATAATTGTAGGTAATTTCTTCACCTAATTTAATTGTGCGTTTAGCATAAATAAAAATATGTTCTTCCTTTTCATCTAGTTCTGGATTGGCATTTGGTTTGCAAGAATGATTTATATAGCGAGCAATATTTTCTCTCCCTTTACCATCTATTGTCCAATTATCATTTAATTCAAAAAGATATTTACCACCACGACGATTGGCTTCTGCCTCGGTAATTTTTTCTCCAGTGTATTCAATTATTAAATCTCCTTTTTTAAAATCTCGACCGGCAAATAATCCTAAACCGCTTTTACTTTTTTTTACAATGACATCTTTTTTCATAGGTGCTAAGTATACAAAATAGTACAAATGTTTTAAACAGGTGTACCATTAAATTGTGTATAAATTTGTTATGATAGTTTGTATATGAATAAAGTTCTTAACAAGTTCGTTCGTGCCGCAGATTATTTATCAGCTGTTCAAATTTATTTACGTGACAATTATTTACTAACAGAACCACTCAAACGCGAACATATTAAACCGCGTCTGCTTGGCCACTGGGGAACTTGTCCGGGAATAAATTTTACTTACGCTCATCTTAATCGTGCCATCATAGAACACGATCTTGATATGATGTTTGTTCTTGGCCCTGGACACGGTTTTCCCGCTATTCAAGCTAATCTCTTTTTAGAAGGCACTCTTGCCAAATATTATAAAAATATTCCCCGTGATAAAAATGGACTGGAAATTATGGCTAAACTCTTTAGTTGGCCTTATGGATTTCCTAGTCATAGTAATCCTGAAGCTCCGGGAGTAATTCTTGAAGGGGGAGAACTAGGATATGCATTAGCTACTTCATATGGTGCGGTACTAGATAATCCAGAACTAATCGTTTCTTGTCTTATTGGAGATGGTGAAGCTGAAACTGGCCCGACCGCTACTGCTTGGCATTTAAATAAACTACTTGACCCAACACATAATGGAGCTGTGTTACCAATTCTTCATCTTAATGGTTACAAAATTAGTGGCCCAACTCTATATGGCCGAATGAGTGATGAAGAATTACGATCACTTTTCTGGGGTTATGGCTACGATCCAATTTTTGTGGACGCCTACATTGCTGAAGATGCTCACGAAGTAATGAAAGAGGCTGTCGATAAAGCTATAACTGCTATTCGCTTCACTCAACACTGTGCGCGTGAGATGACGCTAAAAGAAAATCCACGTTGGCCAATGATTATTCTCCGTTCTCCAAAAGGTTGGCATAGTATCAAGCAGATTCGTGAAAAGAGAATTGAAGATAATCACTATTCACATCAAGTAATTGCTGAAGGTGCTACTCATAATGAAGAAGAATTTAGATTACTTGAAGAATGGCTTCGTTCATATAAGTTTGAAGAGTTGTTTGATGGTGAAAAATTTGATGAGGACATTGAATCTTTAATTCCAAGAGTTGGTCGTCGAATGGGTGATAATCCACACGCCCACGGTGGAGGATTGGTATATCGACCTCTTATTATGCCGGCTCTTGATGCCTACACTACTAATACTACCTGTAGTCTAAATGATCCAATTTGTGGAGAAGTCAGTAGTATGGAAAAGATGGGTGAGTATTTACGTGATTTGATGCGAGCCAACGAAGGTAGTCGTAATCTCAGATTATTTTCTCCTGATGAAACCTACTCCAACAAACTACAGGCAGTTTTTGAATATACAAAACGAACATTTGTTTGGCCACATCGTGAGTGGGACAAAGATTTAGCTTGGGACGGACGAGTAATGGAAATGTTATCTGAACATAGCTTGCAAGGTATGCTTCAAGGATATGTTTTAACAGGCAGACACGGACTCTTCGTTTCATATGAGGCTTTTGTACAAATTGTTGCTAGTATGGCAGATCAATACGCAAAATTCCTAAAGATTGCCAAACAAGTACCTTGGCGAGGAGCAGTTCCTTCTCTTAATTATATTCTGACTTCTACTGGTTGGCGACAAGAGCATAACGGCTTTTCACATCAAAACCCAGGCTTTATCGACGGCGTACTACAAAGACAAGGGAGTTTCACTAACGTTTATTTCCCAGCTGACGCCAATCTGGCTTTGGCTACCTTCAAACGTATGCTTGAATCTAAACAAGAGATAAATGTGTTAGTCTGCGAAAAAAGGCCATTACCAATCTGGCGTACAATTACAGAAGCAGAAGAAGACGTAAAAAATGGAGTAGCAATTTGGAATTTTGCTAGTGATGAAGATCCTCATATTGTCTTTGCTTCAGCTGGTGATTATCCAACACAAGAAGTCTTGGCTGCTATTAGTATTATTCGTTCCGAATTACCAGAGCTAAGAATGAGAATGGTTAATATCTCATCTTTGACTGGAGAGGGAATTGGTAATTCACAATCTCATCTAACCTCAAAGAGTTTTGTAACATACTTTACTAAAGACAAGCCAATCATCATCAACTTCCACGGCTACCCACAGACTATGAAGCAAATACTTTTCGATTATGGTTGCAATACTAAGCGTGTTCATATTCACGGATATGAAGAAGTTGGTTCTACTACAACTGCTTTTGATATGATGGTACGTAATCGTGTAGACCGCTATCATCTTGCTATACAAGCTTTTGCTCTAGCAAAAGAAGAAAAGGTAATTGAGGCTGATGTTGCTAGTCGATTAATTAGTTCAATGCAAGATCGTTTAGAAAAACATCGAGAATATATTATTGAAAACGGTGATGATCCACTTGAGATTACAAACTGGGTATGGCATTCACGTTAGTTATCAATCCTGGTAGTTCTTCTAAAAAGTTCGCTCTTTTTAGGGATAAGATCTGCATACTTGATGCTTATGTGGAACGTAGTGATGAAGGATTTGAGATGTGTTCAGTAGTGGGAGGAGTACAACAAAAATGTAGTTTGCTTGATAAGAAAGAATATAAAAATAGTCTACATAGTTTTTTGCTTATTTGTGAACAAAGTGAATATAAAGTTTCTGCAGAAGAAATAACTCACGTTGCTTTACGTGTGGTAGCACCAGGAACATATTTTGAAAGACATCAAGTAATCACTCCGGAATTTAAGAAAAAATTAGAAACGGTAAGTGTTTTGGCTCCGTTACATATCCCACATATTCTTCAAGAGATTTTAGTGGTAGAAAAATTTTTACCGAAGGCGGTTGTTTATGGTATTTCTGATAGTGCTTTTCATTCTAGCAAGCCAGAAGTAGCAAGGCGTTATTCTATACCATTAGCTGACGCTAAAGAACTTGATTTATTTAGATTTGGTTATCACGGTTTGTCGGTATCTTCGGTTATTAGACGTTCGATTTCGGTCACAGGAAAAAAAGCCAAAAATGTTATTGTCTGTCATATTGGAAGCGGGGTAAGTGTGACAGCTGTTTGTGATGGAAAGAGTATTGATACAACTATGGGTTACGCTCCGGGGAGTGGTCTCGTGATGGGTAGTAGAGCAGGAGATATGGATGCCGGAGCTTTGTTATCTTTAATGCAACAAAGACATCTTAAATCGAATGATGCACAGGTTTATTTGCAAAGTAGTGGAGGATTAAAAGGTTTCGCTGGAGAAGCAGATTTGCGATTATTACTAGAGAGGCGAGCCCATAGTGATGATGATGCTGTCTTAGCTATTAATTCTTTTATTTATCATCTTCAAAAAAGTATTGGAGCATATATAGCTATTATGGGCGGTGTTGATATGATACTACTTACTGCTACCGCTTCAGAACGCAGTCCAGTTTTACGATACTTACTACTTGGTTCTCTTAAAGAATTAGGAATTGATAGTAGTGCGAACAACAGAAGCAGATGAAATACTACAACAAAGTTTAACTCTTTAATAAATTAGGATAATTTTTTCAAATAATTAATCTAGAACAAGAACAATACTTGTTATGTCACGGTTTATAAAACACAAACAAAAAATAATAGGAGCAGTAGAGGCAGGACTTGTTTTGATTGTGCTTTTTTGTTTACTACTGATAGTTGTGTTTCGTTATGATTTTTCTCATATTAATATATATAAGTTAGCTTTTTTCTTGGCCGTAGTAGTAATTTTTTTTATAGTCAATCAGATCTATGAATCTGATATTTCAGAAGCTAAAATTCTAGAGTTAGCCGAAGAAAAAGCACAAAAAAAGATACTTTCTTCAGAACAATTATTTACAGAAGTATATAGTCATAGTCCTGTTTCATACTTAATTTTAAATGAGCAAGGAAAAATAACCTCCGCTAATCTAGCTTCTTATAGACTATTTGGTATTTCGATTGAAAATCTACAAATGAAAGATTTTTTTACTCTGATTACTTACAAAGACGATGATAATGAAGCTCTCTTAAAAGAAAAATTTAAACAGGGAGTAGCGGTGGCAGATGAAGAAGTTGAAATTTTACAAGGCGTAAAAAAAATATGGACAACCCTATCGGTTTTTCGTTTTTCCAATAATGAAGGCAAACGCTTAAATTTAGTGACTTTGGTTGATATGACTAAACAGAAAGAAGTTGAGACTGCAAAATCTGAATTTGTGTCTTTGGCTTCTCATCAACTACGAACACCTATTTCTGGTATGCGTTGGAGTGCGGAGCTTTTATTAATGGATGGTATTGAGACTCTAAAACCTCAACAACGTCGTTATGTTGATCGTCTATTGGCAGGAGTAAATCGTATGAGTTCGCTAGTCGATGATTTTTTAGAAGTATCACGTTTTGAGTTGGGTACTAGAATTTTGAAGTTAGAAGATGTTAATTTATTTGATCTCTGTGAAGATGTTATAAGTGATCAAGCTGAAAAATCTGCTGGTAAAAGAATTAAAATCACCAGAAAATTTGATCAGTCAGTGGTAAAAATCCAGACTGATCTTAGTTTGATAAAAATTATTATCACTAATCTCTTCACTAATGCCGTTAAATATACTCGTATTGGTGGTGATATTACTGTTGGATACGAAAAAATAAATGACAGCGAACTACAAATTCAAGTTAAAGATAATGGTATGGGAATTCCAATAGCCGAACAAGCACGAATATTTGAGAAAATTTTCAGAGCTACTAATGCTGTAAAAGAAGTGCCTGATGGTACTGGTCTTGGTTTATATATGGTTCGAAAGTCTGTAGAACAGCTTGGAGGTAGGATTTCTTTTGCATCAGGAGAAGATACTGGTACTACTTTTACGGTAGTAATTCCATTGGCAAATTAGTTGTCAATAAGAGCTTCTTTGACTCTAATTAAAATTTCAGTTAATCCATAATCACTTTTACTGAGTATATTTTTTTCAGTGAGTCCTAAATCTTCAGGTATTATTCCCGATAAATCGGAAGCAGTAAGAATGAGAACATTGGTTTTTTTACCCCAGTCATCTTTTCTGATTTGTCTTAATGCTGAATAGCCGTCTATGTCTGGTAGTTTTAAATCAAGAAGGATAAGGTCAGGGTGTTCAGTTAAAGCCAATTTGATACCAGTAGCACCATTTGAAGCACTAAAGGTGGTGCAACCTTGTAAAGTAAAAAGATCTTGAAGTGATTCGAGAAGTGGTAGGGAATCTTCTATTATCAATATCTTTTTTGTTACCATAATTCATTTATTGTAGCATTTAAGTAATTTTTTGTGTGTCTTATATCATTGATATATTATAATATGTGATACATAACACGATGATTTTGATTGAGGGTATTTTAATGATGATTGTAATATAAACAATGATGTTAAAAATTAAAAAAGTTTTAGGAGTGATTATATCGGGACTATTTTTTCTAATTGGATTGGTGGGTGACACTACTTTTGCTGATGAAATTAATCCCACGCCTTTATGTGGAGAATTTATCCACGAAGATTATCGTTTTCCAGTTGAAGATTGTGCTAACCCTTTTTCTAGTACCAAGACCGAGGTTGGTTTTATGATTGATAGACAAGTTGTGACCGATGGTAGTACTGTCATAGTTGATGAGGAGGGAATTCAAAATTATGGTTTTGCTGGAGAAAATTATTATCACCAAGAACAAGCCAATTACTATCGTCACGACGAAGTTAATTTTGTTTTACTCGAACTTAATTTTGAAGAACCTGCACACGCAGAAGTAGAAGCTAAAATCGCTGAATATTTTTCTAATAACCATCTAAAAATTGTGCAGTATACGCAGATATATGACGCCCCTCAACCTGAATCTTATTTCTATGACGAGACTACCAACAGCTCTTATTTTGATGTTGAACTAAATAAATATGTCGAAGAAGTTTATTATGAGATGGTAGATTTTATTAAAAAAAACGTTACTTCAAAACGAGTACCGCTAACTGCTGGCACTTATACTGTCGCTAGAGTTGATACTGATGAGGGAGGAAACAATCAAGTGAGTCATTTATCACCGATTAAAAAATTAGTTGATTTTATACTACCAACAGCTTATGCCTATTATGATATTCATACCATAACATTTACCCTAGCCACCTCAACACCAAAGACTGGCCCTGCTAGTGTTTTGTTTTTACCGGGAATTATGGGTTCGAGACTTTTTGAAGATAGTGCTGAGTGTAGTTTGTTTGGTGCGGTAGACAAGAGGGAACGTTGGCCAACTAGTAGTGATTGTGACATTTCTCGTTTAGATATAGATGCTTCTGGGAGTAGCGAAAATGTCATTTTTACTGAACAAGATGACGGTGTAATTGCTGATATTTATGGAGTGGTTAATTTGTACGAATCATTACTTGAAGATCTTGAACAATGGAAAGAAGAAGATCTAATTGCCGATTATTTAGCCATTCCCTACGATTGGCGAATTAGTCTCTATGATATTTTGAAAATGAAAAATATTGATAGACAGCTAATATTTGAAGATTCTGGTACTTATAAAGATGGTTATCTCTATCATAGTCTTGAAGCTTTAGCTCTGGCGTCTCCAAGTGGTGAAGTGGTTTTGGTGGGACATTCAAACGGTGGTTTGGTCATTAAAGCTCTACTAGCAAATATGAAAGCCAATAATGATCCTCTCCTTAGTGCGGTAAAGAAAGTGGTTTTAGTGGCAGTACCACAAAATGGTACGCCAGATGCATTGGTTGGTTTGCTACACGGAGTGGAGATGGGTCCATTTGGAGCAGTTGTGTCGAATCAAGAATCAAGAAACCTAATGAACACAGCCCTTTTTGCTTATCACTTATTGCCTAATGCTGAATATTACGAAATGACCGAAACTCCTGCCATTGTTTTTGAGTCGGGTACCAGTACCGATCCGTGGCGGACACAGTTTGGATCTGAACTTGATACTTTAGCAGAAGTGACAACCTTTTTAGCCAAAGAAAGTGGACGCACTACTCCCTCGCCTGCCGATACCAAAAATCCAGCCACCGCTTATTCACATTTGCTTGGCTATGGGCAGTCAGTACACAATTTTCTTAAAGATTGGAAAACAGGCAGTACCACTGTTTATGAACTTGGTGGGGTCGGAGTAACAACACCAGCGAGTATTGAATATTTTACTGATACAGAATGTATAAGAACCGAACCTTATATTAGTGGAGCAGAAGTCTGTGTGGAGTTTGGCCCAAAACTTGGTTATCGAGTGAAAGAGGTGATTGATGGTGATGGAACGGTGGTGATACCAAGTGCGTTGGCGGAGCCAACAGGGGAAGGGGTGGAGAAGTGGTGGTTAGATCTAAAGAGATATGGAGCTTTTAATATCAATAAGAAACACAGTAATATTTTAGAAGTTGATGAAGTCCGTGATTTGATTATAAATATAGCTAATGTTGATGATACTACTACCAATGAATATTCATATTTAGCAACTTCAACCCCAGTTTTTACCGGTGGCAAACGTCTAGTCTATCAACTACACTCTCCCTTAGATATGTATGCAATTTTGTATGACGGAGCAATAGTCGGTAGTTCCACCCCGTCTGTGCGTGATGTAGAATACCGCCGATATGGGGAAGTGCAACACCTTTCTATTCCCACCAGTGAAACTGATTATGAAGTGCGTTTAAGTGGATTAGCAACAGGTTCTTTTACTCTTGATCTCGAACAGTATGAAGGTAATACTCTTGAAGAACGAGTGACTTATAGTGCTTTACCCTCTAGTACTTCCACACAAGTGGTAATAGAAGCCAAGACGGGAGATGTATTAAACGATACCGAATTAAAAATTGACTATAGTGGTGATGGTGATTTTGAAACTACTGC
>JFJP01022305.1_pt1 | contig 10883 bp, 8 predicted proteins | sample 431651 | NCBI WGS metagenome assembly JFJP01 (sample SAMN02602958, study PRJNA72255) | Microbial mat metagenome, whole genome shotgun sequencing project. | biome: fresh water; feature: sink hole; material: water; isolation source: purple microbial (photo- and chemosynthetic) mats found in...
AAAAATATGAAGAACGCGAAAGACAGTATGTTTTTCGTGTTCTTCGCTCCTTTCGCAGTTTCGTGGTAAAATGATTTTACCACGAAAACACGAAAAATATGAAGAACGCGAAAGACAGTATGTTTTTCGTGTTCTTCGCTCCTTTCGCAGTTTCGTGGTAAAATTTTTCGTGTTCTTCTGTTCGTGAGACATTCGTGTTCATTCGTGGCGAAAATTTCTCAACACTTTCTCAATCTTTTCTATTCGTTGCGAAAGCTGCTGTTCTGTCCAGGAGAGTTTGATCTGCATGGAAATCGTTCTGCATATAATGCTGTCGGATTTGGGCAGGTTTGTGCGGCTGTAATCCGGGCAATTATCAAATAGTTGCACCGGAAGTTTTGCCCCTGCCTGAAATCGCCTGAGATGATCCCACTGACGGAGATAATGCCAGTTGTTGTCATACCAGTAAAAACAGCCGTCAACGCCGGCTTTTGCCAACGCTTCCGAGACCGCCCGCGCCTTTGACTCATCCGGGAGAAAAAAAGAAAGAAATGTGGCGGAATCTCCCTCAGCATCAGGGAGCCGCCGGAATGTGATTTCTGAAAACTGCGTCATGGCTTCCCTGATCGCCTTTTTATGTTTGCGCTGTTTTTCTAAAATAAAATCAAGCTTTTTCAACTGAGCGCAGCCGACAGCCGCATTCAGTTCGCTGATGCGGAAATTGGCACCGAGAATAGCGTGTCCTTCCAATCCCCTGTCATTGCCCTTATGGTCATGTCCGTGATCCGCGTAAGCATCTGCTTTCAGATAAATTGACTCGTCATTTGTTATGACGCCGCCGCCTTCGCCGCAGGTCACAGTTTTCACCGCATCAAAGGAAAAACAGCCAGCATGACCGAAAGTTCCGACAGCTTTTCCTTTGAAAGATGCGCCGAGGGACTGACATGCGTCTTCTATCAGCATCAGCCCTTTTTTTTCGCAAAAATCCCTGATTTCATCAATGCGAGCCGTTGCCCCGCATATATGTACCGGCAGAACTGCTTTTGTGCGCGGTGTCAGCACAGATTCAAGTTTGTCAGGATCAAGGCATAAGGTTTCATCTATTTCGGAAAATACCGGCACCGCGCCGGCGTTCAATACGGATTCAACCGTGGCGATAAAGGTAAAGGGCGGCACAATGACTTCATCCCCCGCGCCGATGCCGCAGGCTGCCAGCGTGATACTGAGCGCTGCGGTGCCGCTGGAACACAGCAGAGCATAATCCGCGCCGGTGCGCTTTGCCAATTCCGCTTCAAATGTTTTCGCCTTCCATCTGCCCTTGCGCGCCTGATCAAAACCGTAACGGAACAGGACGCCTGTCTCCAGAACCTCCAGAACCGAATTTCTTTCTTCATCGCCAAATATTTCAAAACCCGGCATAACATCTCCTATTAAAAATTGAGAATTGAAAATTGAGAATTGAGAATTATTGAGAAGTGTTCAATTCTCAATTCTCAATTCTCAATTCTCAATTCTCCTAATGACTGAAATATTCCTTCATTGCCATGCGTGCGTAATGGCTTGCCCTGACGCCGATATATTTTTCGTGTCCGATGACAACGCTGATGACAATTTTCTCCGCTCCCTCTTTTTCCTCGGCAAAGCCCACAAACCAGTCATACCGGATATTGTGATCCGGGCTGTCAATGGTTCCGGTCTTGCCCCCGATATTGAGTTTCGAGAGAATATCATCTTCCCGGAAACCTTTGAAAGCTTTTCTGCATGTTCCTGATTCCACGGTTGCCTGCATCAGATCATTCATAATTTCAGAAGCCTGAGGACTGATTGCCTGATTCAGCATGACCACCCGGCTCTGATAAAGCACTTGCCCCGCGTCATCTGTGATATGCTCAATGAGAATCGGTTCCACAAGTCTGCCGCCGTTCATGATTGCCGCTGCCATCAGCGCGCCGTGAAGCGGGGATATGGTGGTTTCACGGTTGAATCCGCTGGCGATTTCCGCGCGGTGAAACGTGTCATCCGACACAAAGACCATGCTGGGCAGCAGCGGAATCTCAAATGCAATTTCACGATTGAATCCGAAGGCTTCGGCATAAGCTTCAAGGGTCATTCTTTCCAGATGATCCACGCCGATCTTTCCGAACACCGGATTCACAGACTGGGCAAAACCGTCTCTCAGCGTTATCCGGTTGGTCTTTCTCCGCCTGATACTGTCTTTCAACTGAGACTTATACAGGGTATGCTTCCGCCCCATATATGTGATCTCCGAATCGGAATCAAAGCCGCAGGATTCAATGGCTGCCGCAGCCGTGATGATTTTAAAGACGCTTGCCGCAGGAAATTTGTTATCCGTACACGCGTTGTTGTAAAGATTGTCTTTGTCAAAGCCGACCATAGCCAACACTTTTCCCGTAAAAGGTTCCATTGCCACGATGCCGATGTAACGGACCGCGGTATAGTCCAAATGCTTCAGGACACAGTTCTGCAAGGGCATATCAAGCGTTGTTTCAATATGAAAACGGTATCCGCCGGAAACGAGATCAAAATTTTTTTCCGTAAGATTCACAAAGGCTTTGCTGCTGAGTATGGTCTGAATTTCCTTTTTGCCGATAAGCCTGCCGGTCATATCAGAACGGAAAAGATTTCTTTTTTCTTTTTTTCCGTCAAATTCCTTCGGGACCGATGATGTCAGGAAATCTTCGGGAAAAGAGTGTATGGGATCATATACCGCCCGCCCGGGGATGCCGCAAATCATAATAAATAAAAAAATCAGCGTCATTGCATATTTACGGAGTTTTTTGCTCAAGGATGCTTCTTTTGACGGGTTTTCTTTCCATGTCCCTGTCTTTTTCAAATTCAACTGAGAATACCGTCTCTGCTGAGAATATGAAGATATAAGATGCCGGGAATGTTGAAGCGACGTTCTTTTTTTCATCTGTTTCCCCAGATAGCCGTTTCCGTTTTTCACAAAACCCCCACCTCACCCCCCGGACCCCTCTCCAAAGGAGAGGGGTCCGGGGGGTGAGGTTTTATTCAGCGCCCTCCCATGTTCGTCAACAGCCGCGATCACCATGCCGTTGGACAGCACGCCCATCAGTTTCACAGGCTTGAGATTTGCCACCACAATCACCTGTTTGCCGATTAATTCTTCGGGGCTGTAGCTTTCGGCAATGCCGGCGACCACCGTTCTTTTTTCTCCCATATCCACTTCAAGCTTCATCAGCCTTTTGGCTCTGGGAACAGGTTCCGCATGAAGCACGGTGGCGACCCGGAGATCAACCTGTCCGAAAACTTCAATCGCGATTTCCGGCTTGATTTCCGGTTTGAGAAGCGGTTCGCCCGCATCCGCATCGGCTGAGTCTTTGTCTTTATTTGCAAAGGCGATGCGGGGAAAGAGCGGAACAGATTTGGGAATCGTTGTACCGGGGACCATCATTTTCGGTGTTTTCAGCACTTCAAAATGATAAAAAGGCTTGATGTTCTTCTCCCCCGAGGGCAAAGAAATTTTTACCGGCGATTCCGGGTCCGCGCCCATATATTTCTGCATGGCAAAAGCTGTGTCGGGCATGACGGGATAAATCAGACCGGATATAATCCTGAGTCCTTCAAGCAGATTGCTGATCACCACTTCCAATTCTTTTCTGCTCGATTTTTTCTTTGCAAGCTCCCAGGGCGCGGTCACGTCAACGTATTTGTTCATGTGACCGATAAATTCCCATACTGCCATCAGCGCCTTGTGAAAAGCGAAAGAATCCATGCTTTCCTCAAATTCGGCAATTGCTTTTGAGGCTTCGGTTTTCAGGCTTAATCCGCCGAACTGCAATTCCTGTTCCACATTCGGATCCGCCTCCGGTATCACGCCTTTGAAATACTTGTGAACCATTGCAAGCACTCTGGAAAAAAGATTTCCCAGATCATTTGCCAAATCCCCGTTGATGCGTTGCACCAATGCGCTTTCGCTGAAATTGGAATCCAGCCCGAATGCCATTTCCCGCATCAGAAAAAAGCGGAACGCGTCCAATCCGTAAATATTTTTCAGTTGAAGCGGTTCGATGACATTTCCCAGACTTTTGGACATCTTGTTCTGGTCCGCATTCCAATATCCGTGAACATTGAGGCGGTTATAAACCGGAATGCCCGCAGCTTTGAGAATGATGGGCCAGTAAATACCGTGGGGCTTTAAAATGTCTTTGGCCACAATGTGCTGAACGTGGGGCCAGAATTTGTGAAACAGTTCTCCGTCAGGATATCCCAGTGCGGAAACATAATTTAACAGCGCGTCAAACCATACGTATGTCACATAATCTTTGTCAAAAGGCAGGGTGATTCCCCATTGAAGGCGGGTTTTGGGGCGGGAAATACACAAATCTTCCAGCGGCTCCCGCAGAAAAGACAGGACTTCGTTTTTATATCTTTCGGGACGGATAAAATCGGGATTTTTCTGAATGTGGTCAATCAGCCAGTCCTGATAGCGGCTCATCTTGAAGAAATAATTCGATTCTTTGATGACTTCCGGCTCGGTCTGATGGTCGGGACATTTGCCGTCAACGAGTTCCCTTTCCATGTAGAAACGCTCGCATCCGAAACAGTATAACCCTTCGTATTCGCTGAAATAAATGTCGCCGGCATCATAAATTTCGGCAAGCACCTGCTCCACCACCGCAATGTGCGAAGGGTCTGTGGTTCGGATAAAATGATTGTATCTGATGTTCAGTTCGGGCCAAAGCGCCCGGAAAAGCCCGCTGATATTATCCACATATTCTCTGGGACTCATGTTTTCGTTTTTTGCGGCGCGTATGATTTTGTCGCCGTGTTCGTCTGTTCCGGTAAGAAAAAAAGTTTCTTCCCCGCGCATGGAATGAAAGCGGTTGGTGACATCCGCGACAATGGTTGTATAAGCGTGACCCAGATGGGGTCTTGCATTTACATAATAAATCGGCGTTGTGATATAAAATATTTTCGATTCAGACATTTTTTTCTCCATGGTATAAGAGGTTCGAGGTCAGAGGTGAGAGGTTAGGGGAAAAGCCCCCGCACCCCTCACCACGAACCCCTCACCCTACAATACTGATTTCATTCAAATCTATCTCTACTTCCTTCGTCTCGTCTATCCGGATCCCGACCCGGCTGCATATCACATTATGACGGATGATTCTTCCTACGGTTCCGTCGGGAATTCTGACAGTCTGACCGATTCCGGGAAATTTTTCCCTCAATGCCATATAGGTTTCATTTTCAAACGTCAGACAGCACATCAGCCTGCCGCAGAGTCCTGAAATTTTGGTGGGGTTTAAAGACAGATTCTGTTCTTTTGCCATACGGATGGAAACCGGCTCAAATTTTTCCAGAAAGGCCGAACAGCAGATTTCACGCCCGCATCTTCCCATGCCCCCGCACATTTTTGCCTGATTGCGTATGCCCACCTGACGCATCTCTATGCGGGTATGAAATTCCTTGACCAGAACCTTGACCAATTCCCGGAAATCCACGCGGCCGTCAGATGTGAAAAAAAACGTCAGCTTGCCCGCGTCAAAAGTGGATTCAACAGAAAAAAGATTCATGTCAAGCTGAAGTTCTCTGATGCAGTTCACACAGAAATTGTATGCTGCTTTTTCCATCCCGATATTTTTCTCTCTCTGCTCGAAATCTTTTTCGCCTGCGAGCCGAAAGACTTTTTTATAAATACGGGATTCGGAATCGCTTTTTTTTCTTTCTTCAAGAAGCATGGGAGGGACCGCAACTAATCCCAGCACAAGCCCTTCCTCGGTTTCCACGATCACATGATCTCCCTGATTCAGAACAAACAGGCCCGGATCAAAATCATAGACTTTCCCTGCGGGCTTGAATCTGATACCGACAACTCTGGGTGCCGGTTTTTCGTCCTCTGCCGAGCCCTGCTCCTCACTGTAAAGGTCCGAGGACTGTATTTGCTGTTCGTCGCCAGTTGCCGCCTGTTCCTTGCCGTAAAACGCTGCCAACTGATCGCTGACACTCATCTGCTGTTCGCCGTCATCTGGTGGCGCGTGTTCCTCATCGCTCACAACTGCGTACAGGTGATCGCTGCCGTCTGTCTGCTGCTCGTTATCTGTGTTTGTCATTTGTTATTTGTCTGTATCCTGTTACCTGACCGCATTGATTCTGTACTATGGATTTCACCCATAATTTTTTTGTGTTGTAAAACGGGTTTTAAACCCGTTCTACAGAGGCAATTTTGTGTGTTGTAAAACGGGTTTTAAACCCGTTCTACAGAGGCAAAATAGGGTCATAAAATTTGTCATGCCTGTTTTCGTGGTTCAGATTTACCATGCCAGTTGCACCGCCAATGCCTCCATCGTCAGCCTTACATTGGCATTTGCCCTGAGTTTTTTTTGGGCAGACTGAAGCGCTTCTGTTTTTGAAAGCAAATCTGCCGCGGTCATTTTTCGGGATATATTCTGAATCTTATCCCCCAGATCCCTGTTGATGATCTTTTCAGCATCATATTTGCAGATCATCAGGTCTCTGACCCAGGTGTTTGTCAATTCCAAAAGTTCGGGAAGTATCTCCTTATTTTTTGACAGCTTTTCCGCAAAAGCAAGCACTCTGCCCGCAGAATGCGGATCGCCGCGCTGCTTTGACAGAAACAGCGATTCAAGTTCGGTCATCAGCCATTGCCTTCGGCGGATCCAGTTGCTGCGGCTCATGGAAATGGCTTTGGAATAGCTCCCGTTTGCCAGTCTTGCAATAATTTCAGCCTCTTTTCCCGAAAGACAGCGAAAACCGGTTTTTTCGGAAAACCCCGGGTTTTCCCCTGTCAGCAGGTTCCGAAGATGATCCTGCGACGCGGGATGAAAACGGATATGCTGACACCGGGACACAATGGTCGGAAGAAGATCGGAGGTCTGAATGGCAGTCAGTATCAGAATGGTCCGATCCGGCGGTTCTTCCAAAAGTTTGAGCAGCGCGTTTCCGGCTTCAGGATTCATGGTATGGGCATCCGCAATGATGACCGCGCGCATTCTTGCCTGATACGGCTTCATTCCCAGTGTATGGCAAATTTCACGAATCTGAGCGATCCGGATTAAAGGTCCCGAAGGCTCAATCATGCTCACATCCGGATGATTCCCGGAAAGAATCTTTTTGCATGACCTGCAAGTATGGCAGGGAGCAAGGGGCAAGGGACAGTTCTCCTGCCCCCCTCCCGCGTTCTCACAATTGCAGGACATGGCAAAGTTCAAAGCCGCGGTTCGCTTTCCCACCCCCTCGATACCGGTAAACAGTATCGCGTGCGGGACAGTGCCTTTCCGAAGAAATGCTGCTAACAATCTGTGAGGGTTATAAGCCATAAAAAATACACGGTGACGATGCGCTCACCGGACTGCGCTCACCGGACTGCGCTCACCGAAGTCTCACTTCTTCCCGTTGCCTTTTCTTTTTTCCTTCCGATCATAATCCACGCGTTCCTTCAATTCCTTTCCGCATTTGAAAAAGGGAAGCTTCTTGGGGGTAATTTCAACTTTTTCACCGGTTTTCGGGTTTCTGCCGATATAACTTTTATAATTTTTGACAAAAAAACTGCACAGCCCCCGAATCTCGACACGTTCTCCTTTTGCCAGCGCATCTGACATGTTCCCGAAAAAAATTTCAACGATTTTTGCCGCTTCCGCTTTTGAAATGTTTGCCTCGTTTTTCAAGGTGGCAATAAGTTCCAGCTTATTCATACCTGCTCCTTTTTTAAATAAAATAGAATAAACAACACAGCAATTTCATCTTAGGGCTTCTATTTAAACGTAATTTAATAAGAAGTCAAGCTGTTAAGACAATATATCTGATGAAATTTCGGGGAGAGCCTGAATATCGCCCTTTTCCACCTCTGCCGCGGCAAATCTTCCCAGCGCGCTGATGTTTACAATCACACGGCCGGTATCCCCTTTATATCGGACAAAAAAGCCGGTGATGCCTGCAAGCGGACCCCGGATAACCGTCACCGGGTCCCCTTCCTGAAGTTCAATGCCGGTGACAATTTCTTTGTCGCTGGCTGCCATGATTTTGAGAGATTCAATGCTTTCATCAGAAACCGGAATCGGACCTTCCGAATTTCCGACAAAATGCACCGCGCCGGCTGTTTTCAGAATTTCAAGATGCTCTTTGGGATTGAGGTCCGTTCTCACAAACAGGTATCCGGCAAAAAGCGGGATACGGATCATTTTTTTTCTGTCAACGCGTTTGCTTCTGACCAATGTCTTGGGCAGAAAAACCTCTACGGATTTTCCCAGCAGGCGGTCGTTCACCGTATTTTCAAATCGGCTTCGGGTATGCAGCGCGTACCAGGCCCGACGCAGTTGTATTATTTTTGTCATTTTGCGGTTCCGATTCCTCCCAGTCCGTAAAGGTTTACCATAAAAGCAAATTTGCGGTCTCCTTCTTCATTGGCGTGCCGGAAATCTGCTGACCAGCATTTTCCGTCATACACGATGCCGAGACTGCTTCTGATTTCTTTTCCGTCAAGAAGATTTCGCTCATAATCGGAATAGAGCGAAAATCTCCCGGACAATCTGAGCCGAATGTCCGCGTAAACAGATTCAAGCCAGTCTTTTGCATAGCGGTACTGCACAAAAAGCCTCTCTTTCCGTGCATTCTCTATGCTGACGGAAGCATTGCAGGATTCCAGCCTGTTTTCATAATGAGACCATCGGGCATCCGCCTGCATTGCCAGAAAATCATTCGGATAGAGTCCGAGTTCGGCATATATCGGAGAAAAAGGCTGTTTTTCTTCCTGATTTTTCCATTCGGACGGGTCTGATTCATTTGCTTCGGCGATGTCATAACTCTGCTCCACCTTGAAGCGGCAGAACTGCCGATAAGGTTGAAAATCTGCCGCATCTTTTGCGGTCTGCGCCGGATCGCCAGAGCGTCCCATAAAAATATTGGTAAGAGAACAGGTAATGAGATTTTTCTTCTCAATGCGGTCTTCAGGATCAAACAGGGGATTGTCATTCTGATCGCTGTCCGGAATATATTCATAAACCATCTGAGGAATGACGGTATGTTTAACCCTGCCGCCGCTTTCCATCTCGAACATCCTGAAAAGATTTGAAGAAATATCCAATTTAATATCATAGAGTTCACGGGTATCTGTCCGGTCTTTTTCCGACAGCGCATTTTCATAAACATCTGAATACCACAAAGTTTCGCGAAAACCCAGCGAAGCTTCGGCAAAAAGATAATTTTTAATCTTTCCGGGCAGAGAAACCCGCGGATGAATATCGGTCCGATGTCCTTTTGCGCCGTCTTCCCTGTAAAAATAAGTGTATTCGGAATCAAGCTGCCAGAGAAACGGCGTTCCCGAAATCTGCTGTTTTACGGAATCCACGCTGATAAAAGGCAGTTTGTGCAAAGTGCTGTCCGTATCCGCCAATCGCCTGCTGATAACATTGTCGTAATACCACGCGCCGGCGTTCATGCTGTATGCGTCAGACCAGTTTTTTTTCACATTCAGGCGGTTCACCCGCACCGGATCATTGTAATCCTCAATTTCCCTGCCGAAGACCTCGTTAAAATACGCTTTGGTCTCGCTGAATCCGCTGTAACCGTCCCTAAATTCGTGAAGATAATCCTGATCGCTGACCATATCAATATCAAGCGTGGCAAAAAAATCGGCAGGCAGCGCCAGATCATGTTTCATTCTGAACCAGTAACGGTCTGTATTCGGGCGGGTCACGGCGTCTTCTTCGTATCCCCATTTCCGGCTGTTTTCGGCTGCGCCGTCGTCTGTTTTGTCGTCATTGAAAAAATCAAGCATCATCGCGCCTTTTGACTGTGCATCTGAAACATAGCGGTATTCCAGACCGATTTTGTTTCCCCGTGTTCCCATGTGGTGAAAATACAGGGTGGCGTCTGACTGATCGTCAATGACCCAGAAAAGGGGCTGATGATATTCCGCGCCTTTCCGGTCCGAATATCCCATCTGCGGAAGCAGCAAGCCGGTCTGGCGTTTCTGCTTGACCGGAAAGATAAAAAAAGGTATATAAACCAAGGGAATATCTTTTGCCCAAAAGGTGGCATGTTTCACAACACCGTAGCCTTCGATGGTCACCCGCAGGTTTCTTCCGGTGAGCTTCCACGCTGGCGTTTCGCCCTCACAGGAAGAAATGCTCGCTGTCTCGGCAGTGTAAGTGTTTTTATCCGTCTTTTGAATTTTGTTACCTTTTATATAAAAGTGGTTCTGTTTGAGAAAAATATCGGCGTCATGTATAACGCCGGTTTCTGTTTTTAAATCAATTTCGATTCGTTCCCCGTTCAGAATATCCGCTCCGACTGTCATCACGACATGCCCTTCCGCAACAGCTTTCATGCTGTTGTGGTCAAAACGGACCAGATCAGCCTTGAGTTTTCTGTCTTCTTTGATGATGGTTACATTCCCTATTGCGGAATACTGATTGGCTTTCTGGTCATATTCAATTTCATCGGCGGAAATATTCCAGGGGAGATTCACATCATCGCTGAAAAATGAAGCCCCGTCAATCTGTGCATGAGCCGGAACGGAAAAAAGCAGGAATATTGCGGCTGCCGCTATGTGAATAAAAGTAATAAACATTTTCGATTTTATATCAATTTTCAATAATAAATCTCTCGCAAAGACTCCGGAGTGCTGAAATGCTAAAATTTCGCCTTGCGGCTCATTTCAGCACTCCGGACCGCTTCGGACCGCATTTCCGGAGTGCTGAAATGAGCGGAGCGAAATTTTAGCACAGCAAAGGAAAGCTAAACCGATTTTATTAAGATCAGGCATTTTAGCACTCCGGACAATTCTCAATTCTCAATTCTCAATTCGTTATTGTATGCTATCTTTAAAAAAAAATCAAATGATTCAAATTCTATGATAAGTTCTTGACACGGCTCATATTTAAGATATAAGTCTGTCA
>JFJP01032885.1_pt1 | contig 10882 bp, 9 predicted proteins | sample 431651 | NCBI WGS metagenome assembly JFJP01 (sample SAMN02602958, study PRJNA72255) | Microbial mat metagenome, whole genome shotgun sequencing project. | biome: fresh water; feature: sink hole; material: water; isolation source: purple microbial (photo- and chemosynthetic) mats found in...
GTTCCGCACACGTTGTCCGAAGATGGCGACCCCGTTGATGTATTAGTCCCGACCCCGATTCCTATTATCAGTGGATCGGTGATTCGTTGTCGTCCGTTGGGATTGCTGAGAATGACCGACGAATCGGGCGCGGATGCCAAAGTGTTAGCCGTGCCAGTCGATAAAGTTTGCACCGATTATCGTCATGTTAAAAAACTGGAAGATTTACCAGAAACCCTTTTAAAACGGATTGCGCATTTCTTCGGACATTACAAAGACTTAGAAAATAATAAATGGGTGAAACTTGATGGTTGGGAAGGATTAGAAGCCGCTCAGCAAGAAATCTTAGAAGCAATTACCCGTTATCAATCTGTTCCTCAAAAGCCAAATTTCTAAATTTTCTTTCATAATCAAAGACCTATTAACAAATACATTAATGGGTCTTTTTTTATGGTGACGGGTCTACAAATGAGAAAAAGAAACACTCATAAGGGTAATTATTTCCCCGAATAAAATTGAGGCCAGTGGGTTTGAACGACGGGGCTGTCGGTTGCAAGTGCATGACAACTCTCTAAAACATCGGGGCGCACGGTGTCTTGAATGCTTTGGGCAACGGGGCGGGGTTTGTCGCGGGTGGCGGTGTAAATGGTTTGAACGGCGGTGGTCGCGGCGGGGCGCAATAATTCCACCAAATGCGTGCAACCCTTTGTGCCACCTAATAATTCATGGACTTGACGATTCCAGCCCTGCCCAATGGTCATGCCTTTAAGCAGTTGAAAACGTTCAGTTATAGTCGGGCAAATGTCAAACGGCGAAGAATCAATGATCGTTTCAATTCCGTGAATCAATAAGTCATCATCAACCGTTAAACGCAACCACATATCGTGTAAGGGTTCGCCGGGCAAAATCTTTCCGCCCCGATGATCGCTGGGAAAAGAATAGCTTTTAGTATCAATAAGATGCCCTTCGATATCCCATAAACCATCGTCGCGCCGATAGCCAATGCAACGAATAACCCGATTATGATACAAACGACGTGAAACAGGCGTAGAAAGCGGCATATAATTTACCCAAATTTGAATACAAAATTGTGAGGATTATAACCGTTTTGTAACCACTAAGAAAATAAAATGCTCAAAAAGTTGAAAAGTAAATTTAATGAGGGATTTTAGAAGAAAGGGATTTAGAAAAGTGGTAGCGGGGGCAGGATTTGAACCTACGACCTTCGGGTTATGAGCCCGACGAGCTGCCAGACTGCTCCACCCCGCACCAACGTAATAAATTCCATCATCAATAAATACAATCGTACGATAAATTGTTTTTACCATTGAAGCCTTGTAAATCGTATATAATCAAACTGTAATATTCTGATATATTCAGAAGTTTAAACATTTTCAATACTGTACAACGATAAAGTAGCGCCACCGACGGGAGATGCTATCTCTATTTCAAGGGGGAATATTTATGTCTGATACACCTGTAGCACCTGTTTCACCGCCATCCAGCAACGTTTCTTTAGAATGTATGGAACGCTTTGCCCGTAATTTTGAAACCAGCGCTCGCCGTTGGGAACTCATTGTTTATCCTTCACTTTTTGCGTTTATCGTGTTGGCATCGTATGGCTTTTTTTTGATTTATCATTTAACCTCTGACGTGGCGAGTTTAGCGCGTAACGTGTCGGCAATGACCCAAAGCATCGATGGCATGACCCGAACCGTCAGTCGCATGGCGGACAGCATCAGCACGATTACCACCAACATGGCGAATATGGACGGCACAATGGTTTCCATCAATCAAAAAATGGATATTATGTCAAATGGCACAACGGAAATTTCTAGGAAAATGAATTCTTTAGACCCGATGCAAGCCAATATTCACACGATGGATATCACGATGCGGGCGATGGCATTGTCGGTCAACACGATGAGCCACTCGATGTACACGATGAATCACAGTATCAATCAGGCTTCTGCGCCCATGCAAGCGGTGGGGAGCTTCATGCCTTGGTAGGATAAAAAATGGCAAATTTTGCGACACACATCACGGTCGCGGCGGGCGCGAGTGCCGCTGGCAGTTTAATTTATTTTGCAACAGGATCGGTGTCGGCGATTCAAGCATTGTTGTTAGCGGCGGCGGGCGCGTTGGGCGGAATGTTGCCCGACATTGATTCGGATAATTCCCGACCCGTGAGGATTGTTTCGCACTTAGTCTTTGCTGTGTTAGGCTTTTTTCTTATCCAATTATTCAAAGCGCATTCGTGGATTGAATTAGCGATTTTTGTAGGAATTTTTTATTTAGCGTTTCATTACGCGATGCTCCCCACATTCAAAAAATTTACCGCGCATCGAGGGATATTTCATTCTTTATTGGCGGGACTCTTTTTTGCAATACTTTATGTTGTGCTAACCTTTTATTTTTACAGAAGTTCGGGATCATTTGCTTGGTTAGCGGGCTTTTTTATTTTTGCGGGCTTTTTAATTCATTTGCTACTCGACGAAATTTATAGCGTTGATTTTAGCAATCGCCGCATCAAGAAATCTTTTGGCACTGCCCTCAAATTCGCGGGTAAAAATACGCAACATAACCTTATCATGGCAGCGATAATTGTTGTTTTATTTTTTCTCACGCCACCGATTAGTGGGTTTGGTAAATTATTATTTCTTAGAGGCTGAAAAAGAGCGTTTTTCTAACCAATTTTGAACTACGTTGATTTAAAGTTTCTCTTGATTCGTTTCTCTCCCCTTCTTTAAATCTTTTGAGGACATTTTCAAACGCACATTTGTAGAGCATAGGTTTGAAGATGTTTTTGAAATTATTATCCTTTAAAATCAATCTGTTGGCTAAAAAAGATCGTCCTCAATCATGAAATACAATTAGGGGGCTTTCTTTTTGCGTTGGACTATAGTTTAATAAGCCTTGCCATTTGCATGGCTAGACACCCCCATTATTTCAAAAAACCGTTAGGAGGAAGTTGTAATGCGATTAACAAAGTCTATTGAACAGATGAAAGCTGGAATTGACGCATTGGATTTAGATGCGATTAAAATCAAGCTGTTAGATAAACGTGAAGGGAAAGGTTGGTCACGCGAATACGCCGATCAAGTGGAAATTGCTTATAAGCGGTTTTTATTTCTATCGGTGAAATATTCTGGTTCTCCCATTATTCCCACTTTAGATATCGATGCTTTCTGGCATTACCACATTTTAGATACCATGAAATACGCCGAAGATTGTCAAAATACCTTTGGTTTCTTTTTGCACCATTTTCCTTACATTGGTCTGCGCGGCGAAGAAGATGCTCAAAACCTTCAAAAAGCTAGTTCTGTGACGCGGGCGCTCTATGAAAAAGAATTTGGTGAATCAATGAGCATTTCTAAAACTGACCGCGCCACTTGCACTGAAATCCACGCAGATACCGCGACTTGCACTGAAATCCACGCAGATACCGCCACTTGCACTGAAATCCACGCAGATAAGATTTTTATTGGTAATAATGCTTGGATGAACAAAGATATAGTGAAAGCAAATCTTCGTCCCACTTTTGTTCAATAATGTTTGTTCCCCTTCTATTTTCTCTCTAGGAGGGGAATGAAATCATCTAAACTTTATTAATAATCTTGATGTTTCAAAAATAGAACAACTTAAAAAATATTCTGTTAACTTTTGGAGAAGGTCATGTTTAATTTAGAGATTTTAAAAATCGTATTAATTGGGATTTGTACTGTTTTGAGTCAGCCAACCATCGCGGCAAAAAGAACGGACATTTCAGAATTAGCAACGCTTTCTATAGAAGATTTATTGGATATGCCGATTTCAATTGCTTCTAAAAATCAAGGAACAATGAGAGATGCACCTGGTATTGTCACTGTTGTTACTGAAGAGGAAATACTTAATGCGGGTGCTCGAGATTTGATTGATGTTTTGCGTTTAGTACCTGGTTATGATTTTGGGTTATGGGTGAGCAATCAGGTTTCTGTGGGCATTCGTGGAAGCTGGGCATCAGACGGTAAAGTTTTATTGCTAGTTGATGGCATTGAAATGAATGAACGGCGTTATGCGTCTTTTGAATTTGGTCAACATTTTCCTATTGATCACATTAAAAGAATTGAAATCATTCGTGGTCCAGGTTCGGTAATGTATGGCGGTGCAGCAAAGTTAGGTGTGGTTAATATCATTACTAAACAATTTGAGGATTTGCAAGGCGTTTCTTTATCCGCAAGTTATGGGAAAATGAATGATACAACGGGACATCAACAAATTACCGCAATGGCGGGAGAAAGATTTGGAGAGTTAGAAATCACCGCATTAGCCACCAAAGGCAAAGGACATCGTAGTGATCAAATCTATACTGATGTGTATCAAAAAACAGTTGATATGGCGGATACAAATGAATTATTTCCTGAATATCTCAACGTTAATTTAATTTATAAAGAGATTAGTGCAAAAATCATTTCTGATCGTTATCACATGACTGATCGGGATTCCTTTTTAAAAATCCGCAGTAGTTTCAATAGAAAATATTTTAAAACTGATGTGGCAGAATTAAAATATCAAACCGATTTGAACGCTAACCTAAAAATGAACTCGTCGTTATCTTATATGAAACAAAGTCCCTCTGAAATTAAAAGCGGAATAACCGGAGCATTATTGCAACAAGTTTTAATCGATTCTTACACGGGAAAATTGAATTTTACTTACACGCCAACAAAAGCACTACAAATCGTAGCGGGAGGCGAATTTACTCAAGATAAGTTTGAAGGTAATTTACCTCAACGTAGCTTACCAAAAATGAACAATACTACCTTATTTGCAGAAAGTTTGTACAAAACAGATTTCGGTAATTTAACCTTAGGGTTGCGCTATGATGATCCAAATGTTGCGAAATCAGATTTTGCTCCGCGTGTGGGTTTCACAAAAATCTTTGACAATTACCACGTTAAACTGCTGTACAGCAAATCTTTTCACAGTCCAACCATTGAGAATTATAATTTAACCCCCGATATTAAATCAGAAAAAACAGATACTTATGAACTTGAATTAGGTTACAAAATTAACCAAAGCATGTCGGTGGTGGCTAACTTGTTTAATATTTCTTCAAAAGATAGCATTATGTTCTCGACTATTCCAGCCACAGAAACCTCGCCCGTTAAAGAAATTTATTTGAATGCAGATAAAATTGGAACGCGAGGAATTGAAACCGAATTTCGTTGGAAAGATCAGAAGAATTACCTCACTTTAAATCATTCCTATTATCGAGCAACGGATTCATCAATTGCAAATTTTAAAATATTTGATTATCAAAACAACCGAACCACTACTGACAAACTCTTTTTAGGTTTCCCTGCACATAAAGTTTCTTTAAATGCGAATTATCAAGCAATGCCAAAGTTGTTTGTGAATCCGTCGTTAGTTTATTACAGTTCTCGTTATGGGTATAATGCCATCGATTCAAATGGAAAGTTGGTTTTAAACAAATACAATTCCTCTGTGCTGACAAATGTGATGGTGCGTTATCAAGATTTCTTAGCAAGAAACTTAGATATTGGCGTGGGCGTGCATAATTTGTTCAATGAAGATTACAAATTCATTCAACCTTACAATGATGGTCACGCGCCACTTCCCGATCAGTCACGAGAAATCATGTTTAAAGTGTGGTATGCTTTTTAGTTTAGCAATTAAATCAATATGTTAGATAGAAGGGAAAGTCCTCAATTGTGAGATATGATCGGGGGCTTTCTTTTTGGAAAAAATTATAGTTTAATAAGGACTTAAGTTTATTTTAACCACTCTTTAGGAGGAAATATGCAATTAGTTAAATCTGTTGAGGAAATGCAAGCGGGAATTGACGCATTGAATTTAGATGCGATTAAAATCAAGCTCTTAGACCCCAAAGAAGGCAAAGGTTGGTCACGCGAATATGCCGATCAAATGGAAGTCGCTTATAAGCGGTTTTTATTTCTGTCGGTTAAATATCCAGAAATGCCCACCGTCCCCACCACCGACATCGATACTTTCTGGCATTACCATATTTTAGATACCATGAAATATGCCGAAGATTGCCAAAACGTCTTCGGTTTCTTTTTGCACCATTTTCCTTACATGGGAATGCGTGGTGAAGAAGATGCAGCCAATCTCCAAAAAGCCAGTATTTCTACGCATGAACTCTATATGCAAGAATTTGGTGAATTAATGAGCGTTGCAGCAAGTGATGCGGCTAAGTGCGTACCAGTTACTGATGCGGCTAAGTGCGTACCAGTTACTGATGCGGCTAAGTGCGTACCAGTTACTGATGCGGCTAAGTGTGTACCAGTTACTGATGCGGCTACTTTTAGTTATCGAAGTGCAACAAGAAACTACTCAAGACCCACCTTTATTCAATAATTTTTATTACTACTACTCCCATGTTTCCTAATATGGGAGCAACTTAAAAACTAACCTTTGGAGAAAATCATGTTTCGCTCACGCCTTTCAAAAATAATAGTAATTGGTGTTTGCGGTGCTTTAAGTCAGCAAGTACTCGCAAAAAGAACTGATGTTTCAGAATTAGCAACGCTTTCTTTAGAAGATTTGATGGAAATGCCCGTTTCAATTGCCTCTAAAAATCAAGGAACGGTTAAAGATGCCCCCGGTATTGTTAGTGTGATCACTGAAGAAGAAATTCTTAATGCGGGTGCACGAGATTTAATTGATGTTTTGCGTTTAGTGCCAGGTTATGATTTTGGAGTAGATATTTCAAATACGGTGGGGGTTGGTATTCGTGGAAATTGGGGATTTGAGGGAAAAGTTTTAGTATTAGTTGATGGGATTGAAATGAATGATCGGCGTTATGCGTCTTATGGGTTTGGTCAGCATTTCCCAGTTGATCATATCAAACGAATTGAAATCGTGCGTGGACCGGGGTCAGTTATGTATGGGGGCGCGGCTAAATTGGGCGTGATTAATATCATTACCAAGCAAGCCGATGATTTACAAGGTGTTTATTTGTCTGCAGGTTATGGAAAAATGAGCGATGCGATAGGGCATGAACAAATAACCGCAATGGCAGGTGATCGATTTGGTGATTTGAAAGTCAGTGCATTAGCCACCAAAGGCAAAGGACATCGTAGTGATCAAATCTATACCGATGTGTATGGAAAAACACTTAATATGGCAAATAACGATGAATTGCATCCAGAATATCTCAACGTGAATTTAATCTATAAAGATATTAGTGCTCGCATCATTTCTGATCATTATCACATAACGGATCAAGATGCGTTCTTAAAAATACGAAGTTATGGTGTTGAAAAATACATGAAAACAGATGTGGCTGAATTAAAATACCAAACTGACTTGAGTAGTGAATTAAAACTTAATTCTTCATTCTCTTACATGAAGCAAAGCCCCTCTGAAATTAAACGATTATCCACTGGTGCACTATTACAACAGGTTTTAATTGATACTTATACAGGGAAATTAAATTTTACTTATAAACCTTCAAAAGCATTACAAATCGTGGCTGGCGGTGAGTATTATCAAGATAAGTTTGAAGGTAATTTACCTAAACGTAGCTTACCAAAAATAAACAATACCACCTTATTTGCAGAAAGTTTGTATAAATCTGAGTTTGGTAATTTAACCTTAGGGTTACGTTATGATGATCCTAATCTGGCAAAATCAGACTTTGCTCCGCGCATTGGCTTTACAAAGGTCTTTGATGATTATCATGTTAAATTACTGTACAGCAAATCTTTTCATAGTCCAACCATTGAAAATTATGATTTATCCTCTGATAATATTAAATCAGAAAAAACAAATACTTATGAACTTGAATTGGGCTATAAGATTAATCAAAATATGTCGATTGTAACTAACTTATTCGACATTTCTTCAAAAGATACGATTGTTTTTGGAACTCTACCTGATTCATCTGGCGTTCTTCAAGAACTTTATTTGAATGCCGATAAAATACACACGCGAGGAATTGAAACCGAATTTCGTTGGAAAGATCAAAAGAATTACCTCACTTTAAATCATTCCTATTATCAAGCAGTAAATTCGTCGGTTGATAAATTTAGAGTGTATAATTTCCAAACCAATACCGTTACCAATGACAAACTCTTTTTAGGTTTCCCCGCGCATAAAGTTTCTTTAAATGCAAATTATCAAGTGATGCCAAAGTTGTTTGTGAATCCGTCGTTAGTTTATTACAGTTCTCGTTATGGGTATAATGCCGTCGATTCTAATGGAAAGTTGGTTTTAAACAAATACAATTCTTCTGTGCTGACAAATGTGATGGTGCGTTATCAAGATTTCTTAGCAAAAAACTTAGATATTGGCGTGGGCGTGCATAATTTGTTTAATGAAGATTACAAATTCATTCAACCTTATAATGATGGTCATGCGCCACTTCCCGACCAATCGCGTGAAATCATGTTTAAAGTGTGGTACGCTTTCTAATTTCCTCAAATAGTTAAAATAAAAAAAGCCCTCTTCAAATAGTTAAGGGCTTTTCTTTTTCTTAGAAATAAAAACAATTAAGCAAATAACCAAGGTGCAGTTTGTTTGCGAGTTGATTCATAACGACGAATCTCATCAGCATGTTGCAATGTTAAACCAATATCATCTAAGCCATTTAACAAACAATGTTTTCTAAATTCATCAACATTGAAATCAAAGATTTTGTTATCGGGAGAAATCACTTGTTGTTTTGCCAAATCAACCGTTAATTGATACCCTTCATTAGCAAATACCGTTTGAAAAAGTTGCTCAATATCTTCTTCAGTTAAAATGATCGGTAAAATGCCATTTTTAAAACAATTATTAAAGAAAATATCCGCAAAAGACGGCGCAATCACTGCTCGAAATCCGTAATCTAACAAAGCCCAAGGCGCATGTTCACGGCTTGAACCACAACCAAAGTTTTTTCTCGCCAATAAAATCTGCGCATTCTTATAACGCGGTTGGTTCAAAATGAACGCTTTATTTAAAGGACGATGTGAACAATCTTGCTCGGGTTCTCCATGATCTAAATAACGCCATTCATCAAATAAATTTACTCCAAATCCACTACGACGAATCGATTTCAAAAACTGTTTGGGAATTATTGCATCAGTATCTACATTTGCTCGATCTAAAGGAGCAACTAAACCCGTTAAAATCGTAAAAGCTTGCATTTTTCTATCCTTTTTTTGTTAAACATAACCTCGATTATACCCAAACTCGCGTTATAATAAAGCCTATTTTAGTTTTTATAGTGAATTTAAAGATGAATAATCAACTTTTTTATGGAGATAACTTAGATATTTTACGTCAATATCTTGCAGATGAAACAGTGGATTTGTGTTATATCGATCCGCCTTTCAATTCAAATGAAGATTACAATCAAATCTATTCTACACAAACTAATCAAGACATTGCACAAGCGCAAGCATTTATTGATACTTGGACATGGGATGATAGTGCAAATATGGGTTTGAATGATATTGTAAATAATAAAAATAATGTATTTACTGTTCAAAGCATTCAACTCATTCTAGGATTAGAGAAAGTCTTAGGAAAAGGGAGCTTTTTAGCCTATTTGGTGAGCATGACGCAACGCATTGCAGAAATCCATCGAATTTTAAAGAAAACAGGATCATTTTATTTGCATTGCGATACCACTGCAAGTCATTATTTGAAATTGGTTTGTGACGCGCTTTTTATACCGAGAGCAGGTTGTTTTCAAAATGAACTCACTTGGCAGCGCACTTCTGCGCATAATGATGCAAAGAAATATGGTCGTAATAAAGATACTATTTTTTTCTATACAAAATCTAAACAATATGTCTGGACAAATTCACGGGTTGATTTAAAGAAAATTACGCTCAAAAATTATAAATATGCTGATAAAGATGGAAGAAAATGGGCAAGTGGTGATTTAACCGCAAAAGGTTTAAGTGGTGGTGGTTATGAATATGAATACAAAGGCATTACAAGTTATTGGCGTTGTCCACTTGAAACAATGCAACGTTTAGATGAAGAAAATCGTTTATATTTTACTAAAACAGGAATTCGTTTAAAACGTTATTTAGATGAAAACAAAGGCATGGCATTGCAAGAAATTATTACTGATATTCCCGCGTTATCTTCGCGTTCAAAAGAACGTTTGGGTTATCCTACGCAAAAGCCTGAAGAATTATTAGAAAGAATCATTACTGCAAGCTCAAATGAAGGCGATGTCATTTTAGATGCGTATTGTGGATGTGGAACGACAGTTGCGGTGGCAGAAAAATTAAATCGTCAATGGATTGGAATTGATATTACCTATCAAAGTATCTCATTGATTTTAAAGAGATTAGAGGACAGCTTTGGAAGAGATTTTACCAAAGAAGTCGTTGATTCAGAAACCAAACAAATAAAACAACCTGCGACTTTAAAATTAAAGGGTGTTCCTCAAGATTTTGCGAGTGCGGTTGCTTTGGCAAATCGACAAGATGATCGCCTAAGAAAAGAGTTTGAAAAATGGGCGGTGCTAACTTTTGCAAACAATCGAGCAGTGATTAATGATAAAAAAGGCGCAGATCAAGGCATTGATGGCACAGCTTTTATGGTCGATGTTGATGAACATGGCAAACAAATTTATAAACAAGTGTTATTTAGCGTGAAATCAAATAAAACGCTTTCTCCGACAGTGGTTCGAGATTTGTTTGGGACAATTGAACGCGAGAAAGCCGCGATTGGATATTTAATTACTTTATACCCAATGGAGAATTTAATCAAAGAAAGCAAAAAATATGGAACGTATCAAAACAAAATGTTTGGTCATGCGTATCCAAAAATTGAAATTATTTCTATTCAAGAAATGTTGGACGGTAAAAGACTATCTTTGCCAATGACTATTGAAGTTTTAAAGAGTGCAGAAAGAAAATCTTTGCAAAATGAT
>JFJP01041280.1_pt1 | contig 10881 bp, 7 predicted proteins | sample 431651 | NCBI WGS metagenome assembly JFJP01 (sample SAMN02602958, study PRJNA72255) | Microbial mat metagenome, whole genome shotgun sequencing project. | biome: fresh water; feature: sink hole; material: water; isolation source: purple microbial (photo- and chemosynthetic) mats found in...
GCCTTGGTATTGATATTGGTATTGCTACCAAGGTTACCATAACTGAACGAATTGGCTGTTGTGCCGCTTGTAATATCTTTGTTGCGCATGGCATCATTCAATCCGCCCAACATAGAATAATTGAAACTACCACGCTCAAGACCATTGAAATGAACACCATTTATATAAGTCGATTCGTAATTGTTTTCATATCCACGAACGCGGAAACGCATTGGGCTAAACGAAAAGCTAGTTTGCTGGGTATAAACATCACCTCTTGACGATAATGCTGCCGATACATTCTGAGTAGCACGCCCTTCGTCCTCGCTCAATTCACTTTCGCTCAATTGAAGTACAATCTCTTGTTTCATTTCATCTTGTACGTCAGCTTTCAATTCAATAACGCCAAAATCATTCAATGTATTGGCTTTCAAATTCACCAATTTTATTTGACTAAAATAACCATTGATAGAAATACTCAACTCATCTTCGCCAGCTTCTAAAAAGCTAAGGGTAAATTCTCCATTGGCATTGGTTTGAGTAGAAATGTTTTGTTGTAAAAAAGTAATTTTCACACCCGAAAGAGGGCTTTTAGATCCGGCATCCTTAATTACACCTTTAACCGTAGTTTGGGCTATTAGCGAAATGGATACCAGCAGCGATACAAAAAGTATCAGCGATAGTTTTCTCATAAAATGAATTCTTAATTATTATATCTGTTCTATTTGTGTCTATTTTCTGAATTTTTATGTAAACTGAAAAAAGAGGTGCAATTTACTAACTTTTTTTCGTTATCACATAAATATTCAAAAATATTTTTGAACAGAATTATTCCTATTTCGCAATCAATAAACTGGTTTAGCAATTTAACTGTCATTAGACATCTAAGAGTCAATACTTAAGCAAAGAATTACAATCTTGAATAAGAAATAATAATAACTTGAATTTAAAAACTAACCTATTACAAATATGCTAAAAGTATCGCAAAGGTTTTTTACTCTCACTTTTTTTTCTCACTTTTGTTGCCCATTAAATAAGTTTCTATTTTTATTTCATTGGCTGTTACTATGACTGTAATTTTCAGTTTTGCGTGTACTACTAAAGATAAAATCACAAAAAATGCCTCTGAAAAAATTAATGTACAGGCCAGTTGTGTGGCATTTTATAATCTCGAGAACTTATTTGATACTATTGATAATGAGAATGTAAACGATAAAGAATATACCCCTAGTGGACCGCTTAAATGGAATACCCAAAAATACACTTCTAAATTGCAACGAATGTCTTATGCCATTTCTCAAATTGGGTTGGATTATTCGCCTGTAGGGGTGGCACTTATTGGTGTATCGGAAATAGAGAACCGAGGCGTTTTGGAAGATTTGGTAAAACAACCAGACTTGGTAAAACGCTCTTACGAAATAGTTCATTATGATGGTCCCGACCGTAGAGGCGTAGATGTTGCGCTGCTTTACAATCCTAGATTATTCAAAGTAACCAACAGCAAATCGTACCGTTTGCACACGGATGACGCTAATTTTCTGACACGTGATCAATTGATGGTAAGCGGTTATTTACAAGATGAGAAAATACACGTTATTGTCAATCATTGGCCTTCCCGCTATGGTGGTGAAGAGCGTTCACGTCCAAAACGGAATGCTGCAGCTGCTTTAACGCGTTCTATTGCCGATTCACTTTTTCGAGTAGATCCAAAAGCAAAAATCATTATCATGGGCGATTTAAATGACGATCCATTTAATGTGAGTTGTGCCACGATATTGGGAGCAAAAAAAGAAATGAATGACGTAAAGGCTGGTGAATTGTATAATACCTTATGGAAAACCCTTGATATGGGCGTAGGTTCGTTGGCATACAATGACCAATGGAATTTATTCGACCAACTAATTATATCAGCAGAACTGGCTCATGCCGACCGCAGTAAATTGAAATTTTGGAAAGCAGAAGTTTTTAACCGTAGCTTTTTGATTCTGCAAGAAGGAAAATACAAAGGCTCACCTTGGCGTACGCATGCTGGAGGTGTCTGGACTAACGGTTATGCCGATCACTTTCCTACACTTATCTATTTGGTGAAGGAAGTGAAGTAGGTTATGCGTTATGTGTTTCGTGTTTCGTGTTTCGTGTTTCGTGTTTTGTGTTTTGATTTCGAATAACCTATTTTTTTCCTAATGAAATAAAGAAGATTTAACTTGAATCAAATCAATACATTTATAAATCGATGACACAACACCAAATAAGTTGACTAACAGCTTTCTAAGTATTTTTGTCTAGTTGGAAAACAGTTACAGTATTCTAGTTTTTAACTGCATGCTTACCCCGCTCCGATTCACTTCGCTAAGGAGATTAATGTGAGCAAAGTTGTATTGGCAAAAGAATTTTTATTGCTAAAAATCATTCTCTCTTATCTTTGCGTCTTTGACGGGCATGACTATGTTTTCTACCATAAAAGAAATAAATAACAAAGCCTATTGCCATCCATCCAAACAATCGAAACCAAGTGTCACGAGGCAATGCAGCCATTTGAGCAAAGCAAACCAACGCACCTAAAATAGGAACAAATGGTACCCAGGGTGTTTTAAATGCACGAGGCGCATCTGGTTCTGATTTGCGAAGAATTAATATACCTACACATACAATAATAAAAGCTAGCAAAGTGCCTATTGAAACCAGCTCGCCAAGCAAACCGATAGGAAAAAGCCCTGCAAAAAATGCAGCTACTCCACCTGTAACTATCGTAGTGATATGAGGTGTTTTAAATTTTGAGTGCGTTTTGGCAAAGCTTTTCCAAAGTAATCCGTCGCTGGCCATAGTAAAAAATACACGCGACTGACCCAATAATAAAACCAAAACGACCGAACTAAGCCCTGCAATGGCTCCAATTTTAATTATTGGACGCAACCATATTAAACTTGTGCCAGCATTATTTATTGCCAAAGCAATGGGCGCTGGAACATTCAAATCTTTGTAATTTACAATTCCTGTTAAAACCAAACTCACAGCAATGTACAAAATTGTACAAACTAATAACGAAACAAGTATCCCAATAGGCACATCTCTTTTGGGATTAATGGCCTCTTGCGAAGTGGTAGATACTGCATCAAAGCCTATGTACGCAAAAAATACAACCGCTGCTCCAGTAAGTACGCCCGACCAACCAAAATGACCAAATGAACCTGTATTTTCAGGTATAAAAGGAGACCAATTGGCAATGTCTATATGAGAGATACCAAAACCTATAAAAAGTAATATTACTACTACCTTAACCATTACAATGATATTATTGAATTTAGCCGATTCCTTAATTCCAATTACCAGCAAAGTAGTCATGATGGCAATAATAAAAATAGCTGGAAAATTAATGATAGAACCGGAAAGGCTCCAACCAGTATGGTCAAAAATAAAAGGACTCTGACACATTGAAGGCGGTATGACAAGCCCAAAATCAGCAAAAAAACTCGTTACATAGCCCGACCATCCCACAGCCACGGTAGCAGAACCAAAAAGATACTCCAATATCAAATCCCAACCAATAATCCATGCAATAAATTCACCCATGGTAGCATAGCCGTAGGTGTAGGCACTTCCCGATACAGGTATCATGGAGGCAAACTCGGCGTAACATAGCCCTGCCAACAAACAACCAAAAGCCGAAATAACAAATGACAAGGCAATACCAGGACCAGCATGTAAAGCAGCAGCAGTGCCCGTAAGCACAAATATCCCTGCACCTATTATGCAACCTATACCCAGCAATGTGAGATTCAATGCACTTAAATGTCGCTTTAATCCATTGTGTTTACTATCAGCCTGTTCCTCTAGCTCAGCCAACGTTTTTCTAATAAATAAATCTTTTATCATATTATATAAAATTGCGTTTCCTTACCTCAATAAGCTAACATATAGCTCTATAACCAATTAGGTGGGTAAAAATGAAATTGAAAAATGAAACCATCTCGATAGCTATCGAATTAATTGGGAGAAAATAATACGTTTCAGCTCAGAGGTCTTAAATAATTGAGTTTATAATAGAGTTTATATTGATTAAATGGTTATTATACTCAATCCACGATAGCCCCCGATAGCTATCTCGTGGGCGGGACAAAGAATTAAGATTCACCACTAATGGAACATCCCGAGAATCGGGGGATACTAAGTGCAAAAAGAGACACTAAGAATGCCAGATAATTAAAGTACACTAAGAAAAAACATAAATGTTTTTTGTCTGCATTTGTTTCTCTATAAGACATTTATGTTTTATACTCAGTGGTCTATATTCAATTTAAATTCAAACTTAGTGCCCCGATAGCTTCCCGACAGCTATCGGGAGGGGTAAGTGTACTCAATGTTCTCCCGATTCTCGGGATGTTCCATTAGTGTTAAGCCTTTTATATTTAATTGCGTAGCAATTAAATGAATATTAACTCTAATGTAAGTTTTTCGGCATACCCTATTTATTCAATCTTGCTCAGTCAATGAATACGTTTACCCATAGTTTTCCAATTTAGCACATTCACTCTTACAAGAACGCAGCACGAATCAATTCTTGTATTTTTGCCCCCTCGTTTTTGGCTTACCGTATTTAATCTTCATCGATTCAGCCCTACGCACCTTCATATTCACCTTTTTGTTCTTGTCCTTTTTCTCATGAAATGCCTCCCCTCCTACTTCTTTCTTAGGAATCCTTACAAGCGTGTTTTTCATTTTTATTTGTGGCATTTCTTCGTCGGTAAGTATTTTCGAAACTTCCACTTCCACTGGCATTTTTACCATCGGTATTTTCCTATTCATCAACGCTTCAATACTCCCTCTGAAGTCCGTATCTGCTTTGGTAATGAACGTAATAGCCACCCCATTTTTATCCGCCCTACCCGTACGACCAATGCGGTGCATGTAGTTCTCAGCCACTTCCGGCACATCAAAATTCACCACGTGGGTAACATCCGAAATGTCTAAACCACGCGCCACAATGTCTGTAGCTATCAGCACCCGATTGACGTTAGCTGTAAAATTACGTAAAGCTTCAAACCGGTTATTCTGACTTTTATTGGAGTGAATGACCCCTATCTGGTTTTCAAATTTTGGGGCAAGCTCTTCGTACAAGGTATCCGCCAGCTTTTTGGTAGAAGTAAAAACCAATACCTTAGAAAAATCTGGATTGTTCAATAACAAAAACTCGAGCAAATTTACTTTAGTAAAAAAGTTAGGAACTTTAAAACCTATCTGTTTGATTTTTTCGAGCGGTGTTCCAGTAGGAGCAGCTTCTATTTCGAGTGGTTCTACAAAAAAATCATGTACCAAATCTTTCAACTCCTCCGAAATGGTAGCCGAAAACATCAAATTCTGACGCTTGGTGGGCAACAAATCAATCACACGAATTAACTGCGGACGAAAACCAAGGTTTAACATCTCATCCACCTCATCAATCACAAAACGCTTAATAGATTTCAATTTCAATGAACCATTAAGAATAAAATCCAGCAAACGACCTGGAGTGGCCACCAGTACATCCACACCCGCAACAATGAGCGGCGTTTGACGAATCATATTTACACCGCCATATACGCCCACTACCCTGATATTCATGTAAGTAGTTAGTTTCTCTACCTGCTCAACCACCTGCACCACCAGCTCACGGGTAGGAACCACAATCAAAATCTGCGGATGCTTTTCTTTCGTAAATTTCCATTGACGCAAGCAAGGTAATAAATAAGCAATCGTCTTTCCAGTTCCTGTTTGGGCAATTCCCACCACGTCTTTTCCCGACATAATCACAGGATAGGCGCGTTCTTGAATGGTAGTTGGATGTGTTAATCCTAAGTCGGAAAGAGCATTAATGAGCGGAGTATTGATGTTAAAGTCGGTAAATGTCATTTTGGAGCAGTATATATTTAGGCCACAAAGGTACGAAATTTTTATCGAATCATTTTAATTCGTATCTGGGGGAATAAACAAAATGGTGCTAAAGATTCATACAACCCCTATTACTATTATCTTTGAGCCATTTATCAGCATCCACAATGCAACTTCGGCGGCAGTCATCCTATTACCAATCTTCCTACTACTTGTTGTCCCCTTTCCTTCAAAGGGTTAGTTTACCTCCCTGATAGCTATCGGGATTCTATCGGGGAGCCAAGCCGAGTGGTTTCTTTTACTACAAAACAAGGGACAAGCGACCCCGCGATAGCTATCGGGGGTGTCGCTAAAAAAAAACTTTTCTACTTTCCCGCAACTTTTCCAACGTAAAAAGAAACGTTGGAAAACCACTAAAATCCTTATCCTCTTCAAACGCTGTCAGGTGTAAACACGCTGACAGGTTAATTTCACCAACCACCTACATATATTTTATCGTTTATAATCGACAAAAATACACATTATTTATCGAATATGTAAAACAAATTACTAATCACTAATCACTGACCACTAATCCCTAACCACTAATCCCACGCATTTCATACATGGCTAATCACATTTAACCACGTTGTGGATGCAATTATATGAAACATAACATCATGCAACATAACAAACATTCTACGTCTGGAACCCCCAAATACTTTTTTCAGCTGCCTTTCTCTTTTAGGAGAAAGTACCCGCAGGGGGATAGAGGTCGGGGGGGGTCAAATCTTCAAATCTTCAAATCTTCAAATTCTTAAATCTCTCCCGCAACTTTTCCAACGTAAAAAGAAACGTTGGAAAAGCACGAATCGCTAATGGAGTACTCGATGGTACATTCTCGATTTATCGGAACATCCCGTTTTTTAACGGGACCACTAATCACTAATCACTAATCACTAACCACTAATCACTACCCACTAAACCTTATTTCCCCAACGAAGCCAACGAAATTACATTTATTCCGTCGGGACGTCGATGGCTCATTCCAGTTCCGGTAATAATATTTAGTGATTTTGGTACATCCATTTTGGTGGTATCTATATTAGCCGCAAATTTTTTAAGACTTTCGGCTGCTATTTCAATATAACCTACGCCAAGTTTTATTTCAAAAGCGGCATAATCGCCATTTCGTTTCTGTACAATAGCGTCAACCTCCAAACCATACGAATCATTATAATGAAAAACGGTGGCGTCATTTGCTTTGGCATACACATTTAACTCGTGAGTTGCTAGTGACTCAAATAAAAACCCTGTAAATTTTATATCTTTCAACAACGATTCTTTATCTAATCCCAAAGCTGCTGCAGCCAATGATGTGTCACACAAATGTCTTTTGGCCGATTTACGCAACGATGCCGAAGACCGAATATGTGGATTGAAAGCAGGTTGTTCATACAAAATCATTAAACGCGACAATGCATCTAGATATTCTGAAATTGTATTTCTCGATAATTCATTTCTATCAGAAGTTTTCACATCTTGCTCTAATGTTTTATTATCTACCAACGTAGCAGTGTTTCGTGCAATGGAGCGTAATAAACTGCGTACTTTTAATGGGTTGCGTTTAACTCCCGAAACCCTACTCATATCCACTTCGCAAAGTAAATCAACATAGCCGCTGTTCATTTTAATGGCATTTTTGGTACTTTCATTCAATAAAGTTGGCCACCCACCTATTAGCATTTTATCTAAAATAAAATCGAGAGAAATCCCTGCATCATAAAAGTTGGGAAAAATCCCTTGCAGCAAATCCGAAACCTTAACTATTCCAGTCGAATAACCTAATTCCTGCCAGGTCATTGTGTCCATTTGCAAAACAGTAAAACGCCCAGCGCCACTATGCAGTTTAACGTCATCACTTGGGTTAGCCGAACCTGTTAGAATAAATTGTCCTTTCGCATTACGATCGTCCACTTCGTGCCTCACATAATTCCAAATCTCCGGCTGTTCTTGCCATTCATCAATTAATCGCGGGGTATTACCTATCAATAAAAGTTGAGGATTGGTAGCCATAATGATGGGAACCTGTTTGTCCCTATCCATTTCTAAAACGCTATTTGCATATTGTTTAGCCGTTGCTGTTTTTCCACAAGATTTTGGGCCCTTTACAAGCACTGCACCCGAAGCGGATAATTTGTCCAACAAATCTTCTTCAATTATTCTTTTTATATAACTCATAATTAGTCCTGTTATTTCAACACAAAGATATAAAAAGACTTGCAATTGTGCAAATAACAGGAGTTTTATTGTGCAAATTTCAGGTATTTCATTACGCAAATTTCAGAACCATCTTCTACCAACTGTACAGACCTGGCATGACACTTCTCATTGTCCAGACGTGGCATGCCGCTTCTCATCGTACAGACGTGGCATGCCGCTTCTCATCGTACAGACGTGGCATGCCGCGTCTCTACCCAACGTATTACTACCCTCCCGCAACTTTTCCAACGTAAAAAGAAACGTTGGAAAAGTACTAATCCATTCTCTCGTAACGCTGTCAGGTGTAAACACGCTGACAGGTTTACTCCACAATCTCTCCAAAACCATGCATTTCATACATGGCTAATCACATTCAACCACTTTGTGGTTACCAATCTAAAAACTACCAACTATCCACTATAAACTATCCACTATTGTAAACCATTCGATAAATCGGTTGGCTTTTTTTCCGGGGAATTCTTTACCTAATGCAATAATACCCTCATAATCCAACATGTCGGTTAAATACCGCTTACCGACATTTGCCAAAAGTTTCAGCTGGGTAGTGGCACTAACCAACTCAATATTTTCTTTCTTAAGTTTAGCTTTGAGATATTTCCAATAATTACGAGTTTTAGTATAATCATTTTGGTTAGTAAGCACAGCAACAATATCTAAAACAGAGAAACACCATTTAGCATTTTCGTCATCCCAAAGGGCACGCACTTCACGGTCATCAAAAAAACGTATCGATATTTTAGCTTTACTCATTGCTTCTAATTCTACTTTACCAAATTAAAGATTAAACCATCCCGATAGCTATCGGGAAAACAATAGGTTAATGCTTTTTGCATTAAGAAAGCGAGTGATGTTTCTTAAAATACCTTCAGGTATTTATCTATTGTGCTCTAAAGATTTATTTTATCTTTGTTATCTAATGTGTCTATTGTGGTTTACTATTATCTTTGTCCTATTTTAGTAAAGTAGAACTAATTAGAAATTTAAATCTATAGACAATTGTGTTTTACTTTTTTCAAAGGTATGACCCTTTCCCTCCATTATCTTAATGAAATTCTTAAAATAATGCACATGGCCGGATGGTTGATATCAATATAAATCTTCATTGTATGCTATAAATTACAATTGTACAGACTTGGCATGCCGCATCTCTAGTTTATCACTAATGGAGTACTCGACATCCCGTTTTTTTTTACGGGATCATTAATCATTAATCATTAATCATTAATCATTAATCACTAATCATTTACTACTTACTACAAACTATCAACTTCCCAACAACCACTTCCACACTGGCACCACTTCAATAGTCACTCCTTGTTCCAATATAGTTTCCTCCTCGTCCTTGGTAATAATCATCATTTTTTTTATTTCCAAGTGTTTCGCCATTTTAAGAAGTCCACCCACTTCACGTTTTCGAGTTTCCACATCACCCATACTATAGCACACTTGTACAGCCAATTGTTCTTCCAATACATAAAAATCCACTTCCACACCCTGATGATAAAAATATACATCATTACCATATAAGCGATGCAATTGGATGGCCACTTGATTTTCCAACAGTGAAGTGAAAGGATCTACCAGAAACAAATTCAACAAACCATTATCAATAAAATAATACTTTTTATTAGCCTCCTTATCTGCCAACTTCGCAGAAATATTTTCCACCGAAAAGGTCAACCAGGTTTCCTTCAAATAACCCAAATAATCAATCACTGTATCGGTACTAATTTTTTTCCCCGAAGCGGACACAACATTCGCCAATCGATTAAATGAAGTAGCTTGCTTTACACTCTCCGCCAATTTACGTATCAACACACGCAAAGCAAAATCATTCCTCACTTGATAACGGCTAATCAAATCACCAAAATATATTTTCTGATACAAACCACTAAGCCAGGCCCTCTTATCGTCGATATGAATTAATTCGGGCAAACCACCATATCTAAAATAGGTCTCATACCCCTTCATAATTTCAGTGCGATAGCGATACAAATAATTTTTATCAGTTATATCAATACCAGTTAAACCAAGATACTCCTTAAAAGAATAAGGATACACATTTTGAATCATAAACCGACCACCCAAGGTAGTAGCAATCTCACTACTAAGCATTTTGGCATTACTTCCTGTAATATAAACCCTATATCCCTGATCGGCAATCCGTCGGGCAAATTTTTCCCAATGGTCAACTATTTGAATCTCATCCAAAAAGAAAATAGGTTTACAATCAAATAACTCCTCGTAGCATATCTTTATTTTATCCAAATCTTCAATTGACAAAGATGCAATACGGTCGTCCTCAAAATTAAAATAAAGAATTTCATCAATAGAATGACCCATATCCAACAAATGGCGTATTTGTTGAAACATCAAATAGGATTTACCAACCCTACGCAAACCCACATACACATAATTAATTTGATCCTCAATGATGTAAGGTCGCACCTGAAAAGTTACTTCAACTACTCTGCGTTGATTCTCAAGTATTAATAGCTTTATAATATCCTTTTCCATAGAAGCTTCACTTTATCGTTTATACTCGACAAAAATACATATTATTTATCGAATATACAAAACAACCTTGATGAACGATTAGTGATTGACGATTAGTGATTTAAACCCCTCATGTATGTGGGGTTTAAAATCCTTATTATTGAGTCCACTCCGATAAGTGTTTTTTTAACGCAAATGGAACATCCCGTGAAACGTGGAGACACTATCCACGATAGCTATCGGGATGCTAAGCCGCTAAGAAAAATACATTGTAAATGA
>JFJP01005996.1_pt1 | contig 10880 bp, 9 predicted proteins | sample 431651 | NCBI WGS metagenome assembly JFJP01 (sample SAMN02602958, study PRJNA72255) | Microbial mat metagenome, whole genome shotgun sequencing project. | biome: fresh water; feature: sink hole; material: water; isolation source: purple microbial (photo- and chemosynthetic) mats found in...
GTCACGGCGCCGCTCAACAAGGCGGCGCTGTCGCTCTCAGGTGCGCCTTATGACGCCTTTCCCGGTCATACTGAATTGCTGCAGTCGCTGGCAGCCGCGCACGCCGGCCAGCCCATAGAACATTGGCCGGTACGCATGATGCTGGCCAATGACGAGTTGCGGGTGGTGTTGGTCAGCATCCATGTGTCCTTGCGCGAGGCACTGGCTGCTTTGACCTTTGAGAACGTGCTGCAAACCCTGCTCATTACCCATCGGTCTTTGCAGGCGGTGCTGGGTCGTCCACCGCGCATCGGCGTCGCCGGTGTCAACCCCCATGCAGGGGAGGGTGGCTTGTTTGGCATGGAGGAGTTGGACATCATCAGCCCCGCGGTGGCTGCAGCGCGCTTGCAGGGGGTGCAGGCCAGTGAACCTTTGGCTCCCGATACCGTGTTCATGCGGGCTCGCGCCAAGCTGCAAACTACCGGCGAATTTGATGTGGTGCTGGCGATGTACCACGATCAGGGGTTGATTCCTGTGAAGTACCTCGGGGTTGAGAAAGGCGTCAATGTCACCTTGGGCCTGCCGTTGGTGCGCACCAGTCCGGATCACGGCACAGCGTTTGACTTGGCCGGTACTGGTCGGGCCGATGCATCGAGCCTGATCGAAGCAATTCGCATGGCAAAACAGCTTAGCCAACTGGGCTGAACCTGAGGCCGAGACGGCATTGATGGCAATGGTTTGTGCCGTCGCGGGTACCTCGGCTGCTCAGTCCGGTCAGTTTCACGACAAAGTAGCTCAGCTACAATCGAAACCTGTTACCTATTGTGGTCTTTACCTTTGAGGATTCCCATGAGTGAAGCTCTTGCCGATAGCGGCTCGGTTGATGCCAGCAAGCGGACCTGGCTGATTGCGTCGGGTTGTGCCGGTGCCATTGGTGGCGCGGCAGCGGTCGTGCCGTTTGTCAGTTCGTTCCAACCGTCCGAGAAGGCCAAAGCCGCAGGTGCGGCAGTCGAAGCCGATATTTCTGCGCTCAAGCCAGGTGAAAAAATGACAGTGGAATGGCGTGGCAAGCCGGTGTGGATTGTGCGCCGCACGCCAGAGCAATTGGCCGCCTTGCCCAAAAACGATCCGCAGCTGGCAGATCCTGCATCCACGCGCAAGCCCGAAGATCAGGCTCCCGCCTATGCCCGCAATGCAGTGCGAGCGATCAAACCCGAATACTTGGTGGTTGTTGGTATTTGTACGCATCTGGGGTGTTCTCCGTCAGACAAGTTCAAAACGGGTGCGCAACCTTCGTTGCCGGATGATTGGCAAGGTGGGTTCTTCTGCCCTTGCCACGGTTCCACTTTTGATTTGGCTGGCCGGGTGTTTAAGAACAAGCCCGCGCCAGACAACCTCGAAGTGCCACCCCACATGTATCTCTCGGACACCAAGTTGCTCATTGGTTCTGACAAGCAAGCCTAAGGACACATAACATGGCTGAATTTCACGAAATCTCTCCCAACGCTTCGGCGGCTGAGAAGACCCTGAACTGGGTTGACAACCGGTTTCCGCTGTCCAAGCTCTTCAAAGAGCACATGAGCGAGTACTACGCGCCCAAGAACTTCAACTTGTGGTACATCTTTGGGTCGCTGTCTTTGCTGGTTTTGGTGATTCAAATCGTCACAGGCATCTTTCTGGTCATGCATTACAAGCCAGATGCAGCGGTGGCCTTCGCCTCGGTGGAGTACATCATGCGCGATGTGCCCTGGGGCTGGTTGATTCGCTACATGCACTCCACCGGTGCCTCGGCATTTTTTGTGGTGGTGTATTTGCATATGTTTCGTGGTTTGATGTACGGCAGCTACCGTAAGCCGCGCGAGTTGATCTGGTTGTTTGGCTGCGGCATTTTCCTGGCCTTGATGGCTGAGGCCTTCATGGGTTATCTGTTGCCGTGGGGGCAGATGAGCTACTGGGGTGCCCAGGTGATCGTGAATCTGTTTTCCGCCATTCCCTTCATTGGTCCGGATCTGGCCTTGTTGATTCGCGGTGACTTTGTGGTGGGTGATGCGACGCTGAATCGCTTCTTCAGCTTCCACGTGATCGCTGTGCCCCTGGTGCTGCTGGGTCTGGTGGTTGCGCACATCATCGCTTTGCACGAAGTGGGATCCAACAATCCGGACGGCGTGGAGATCAAGGCGACCAAGGACGCCAAAGGCATTCCGCTGGATGGCATTCCGTTTCACCCTTACTACTCGGTGCATGATGTTTTTGGTGTCAGTGTGTTCCTGTTTGTTTTCTCGGCCATTGTGTTTTTTGCGCCTGAGATGGGTGGCTACTTCCTGGAGTACAACAACTTCATTCCGGCTGACCCCTTCCAGACCCCGTTGCATATTGCACCGGTGTGGTATTTCACACCGTTCTACACCTTGTTGCGCGCCGTGACGACCGAGATGATGTACGTCTTGATAGCCTGCGTGGTGCTTGGCGCTGTGCTGGCGGTGACCAAGATCAAAATGCCAGCCTTGTTCAAAGCGGTGATTGTGGGCGGCACCGTGGTCGTTGTGGCCATGATGCTGTCCATTGACGCCAAGTTCTGGGGTGTGGTGGCCATGGGTGGTGGTGTGGTGATTCTGTTTTTCTTGCCTTGGTTGGACAACAGCCCGGTGAAATCCATTCGTTACCGTCCAGACTGGCACAAGTACCTGTACGCACTCTTTGTTGTCAATTTTTTCGTGATTGGATACCTGGGAACACAGCCGGTGTCAGACATAGCTGGTCGTATTTCACAGGCCGGGACGTTGTTCTACTTTGGCTTTTTCATTCTGATGCCCTGGTGGAGTCGTATCGGAACGTTCAAGCCAGTGCCCAGCCGCGTTACCTTCACGGCACACTGATTCGGAGAATATTCATGACAACCATGAGTTTGACTAAAAAATTTCTAACCGGTTTGATGTTGGTCTGTGGTCTCAGCTTGACAGCCCAGGCCAATACAGCTGGCCCCGCATGGGACAAAGCGCCCAACCGGATCAATGACAACGCAGCACTGCAAAACGGTGCCAAGGTCTTTGTCAATTACTGCTTGAATTGCCACTCTGCGGCTTTCATGCGTTTCAATCGTTTGCAGGACATCGGTTTGACGCCTGAGCAAATCAAGGACAACCTGCTTGTGACCAATGCAAAGATTGGCGAAACCATGAAGGCAGCTATTGACCCGCAGCAGGCCAAGGCTTGGTTTGGGGTTAATCCACCCGACCTCACTGTCATTGCTCGCTCGCGGGCAGGTGCAGGCGGCACCGGGGCCGATTACCTTTACTCGTATATGCGGGGTTTCTATCGTGATGAAACCAAGCCCACAGGTTGGAATAATCATATATTTCCCAATGTGGCGATGCCACATGTTTTGTGGGAAATGCAGGCCAGCATGACGCCAGCGCAATATGACCAAACCATGGGTGATTTGGTGAATTATTTGCAGTGGATGGCAGAACCTGCACAGAACACGCGTCAACGCATCGGCATCTGGGTTTTGGCTTTTTTGGCTGGTTTGACGTTCCTGACCTGGAAGCTCAACAAGGCTTACTGGAAAGATATCAAGTAGTCGATTGCGTTTGTTCGGGGCGCTTGTAGTGCGACCCGAATCACTCAGAGTGGGTGGCGATGAGCTCCCCGCTCTTTTATTTTTTTAGGAGTTCCCACCATGATGGTGCTTTATTCAGGTACGACGTGTCCTTTTTCTCACCGTTGCAGGTTTGTGCTCTTTGAGAAGGGCATGGACTTTGAAATCAGGGATGTCGACCTGTACAACAAGCCTGAAGACATCAGTGTGATGAACCCTTATGGCCAGGTGCCGATTTTGGTTGAGCGTGATTTGATTCTCTATGAGTCCAACATCATCAATGAGTACATTGATGAGCGCTTTCCACACCCGCAACTCATGCCTGGTGATCCGGTAGACCGAGCCCGAGTCCGGTTGTTTTTGCTGAACTTTGAAAAAGAACTGTTTGTGCACGTTTCCACGCTGGAGTCGCGTACCGCCAAGTCCAATGAAAAGGTTCTGGAGAAAGCACGTGCGCACATCCGCGATCGTCTGACCCAATTGGCCCCGGTGTTTCTGAAAAACAAGTTCATGTTGGGCGACGGGTTCTCCATGCTCGACGTAGCCATTGCGCCGCTGCTGTGGAGGCTTGACTACTATGGCATCGAGCTCAGCAAAAATGCTGCACCCTTGTTGAAATATGCAGAGCGTATTTTTTCGCGCCCAGCCTACATTGAAGCATTGACGCCGTCAGAAAAGGTCATGCGCAAGTAAGCGCCATCGGTATGAACGCGTCACAAGATACTGAACCGACCTCGACTCGCCCGTATCTCATCCGGGCGATGCACGAATGGTGCTGTGACAATGGCTACACGCCGCACATGACCGTGGCTGTCGATAACTCCGTGCAAGTGCCGCGAGAATACGTCAAAGATGGCGAAATTGTCTTGAACGTCGGCTTAACGGCTACCACGGCGTTGCACCTTGGCAATGACTTCATCACTTTCAAAGCACGTTTTTCGGGTGTCGCCAGAGACATCATGGTGCCCGTGGACCATGTGATTGCCATCTTTTCCCGTGAAAACAGCCAAGGTATGGCGTTCCCGATGCCCACCCAGCTCGAGGCTGCACCAACTGTCGAAAACAAGCCCAGCGCGACCAAGCCGACATTAACGCGAATCAAGTAGGCGGGAATTTAACCGTCGTTTGTGTCGTGTAAAATATTGCTTGTGCCGATTTAGCTCAGTTGGTAGAGCAACCGCCTTGTAAGCGGTAGGTCATCAGTTCGAATCCGATAATCGGCACCACTCATTCAAGCCCTTCAGTCATTTTTCAGGATTGACTCAAGGGCTTTTTCTTTGGGTATTGACTTCAATGGAGTCACGTTGGCCGGCTGACCTTGAGTCGGATAGACTTCACCTCCAGATTTTTTAACTTTAACCTTGCCTCAAAGTCGGGCACAAGTTGGCGCAACTTGGCTGCAGTGGTGTTGTTTGTCAGCAGCAAACACCACGCACCATCTTCAATCGGGCCGCATTGCACATGAGGGCGAAGTGCTACCGGAATCAGCGTCTCGATGGCGTCCAGTCGCTCTTTGGATGACTTCTGGAGCGCCATGAGTTTGGCCAGACCGGGGTTGTTCTGGCTGGCTTGCAGCAGTGTGTAGGGTGTTTTGCGGCGTAGATTCATGCGCTTGGATGGAGAAACAGATGCAATTGATCATCACCGATGCCTGGTTGGCCAAGTCTCGGACGCTCAACCTGAGTGGTCTGCAATTGGTTGCCGCCTTTGTTCTCAGTGCCTTTGTACTGATGTTGCTTACCTTGGGCTTGTACCACTGGGTTTTTCTCAAAGGAGCGCGTGAGGGCTGGCCCATTATCGGGTCCTTGGTCAAGTTGGTGGTCAAAGATGATTTTGACCAGCGTGATCGCATGCTCCGGGAAAACCTGGATGTCATGGCCCGTCGGTTGGGCGACATGCAGGCCAAGCTGACCCAGCTTGAATCTTTGGGTGAAAGGGTGTCTGGTTTGGCGGGTGTCGCAGCGCCCGCTGTCAAGATGCCTTCGGGGTCGGGGGGCGCATTGATTGGCTCACGCGCACTTTCCTTGGAGGATGTGCAGTCCGTCATGGCAGATATTGAGCGCTTGCAAGTGCAGCGCACTGAATCTCTGACGGGGTTGGAGTCTGTGTTGTTCGATCTGAAGATGAAGCGCATCTTGATTCCCACGCAAAAGCCGGTCATCCAAAGCGATGTGGGCTCTGCCTTTGGCTGGCGGATTGATCCGATGTCCGGGCGATCGGCGCTGCATACCGGGCTGGATTTTCCTGCTCTGCCGGGCACGCCAGTGCTTGCTGCAGCTGGTGGTGTGGTGGTGGTGCAGGAATTTCATCCGGAATACGGGCACATGATTGAAATTGACCATGGAAATCAGCTCATCACCCGGTACGCACATTCGTCCAAGGTGTTGGTCAAGATGGGGGATTTGGTCAAGCGCGGGCAAAAAATTGCCGAGGTGGGGACCAGCGGTCGATCCACCGGACCACATTTGCATTTTGAAGTCTGGGTGCGGGGCGTTGTGCAAGATCCACAAAAATTTCTGCTTGCCGGGCAAAACATCGCTGCACCACAAGTTGCGGCACTGGGACCCAACCCTGCAAAAAAACCAGACACATCACCCACACGGCCAAGCCAGTGAGCTTTTGATCCGACAAACGGTGCAAAGGTAAAATAGCCGGTTAAAGTGCTTCCAAGGGAAAACCCGACCTGCGCTTGTGTTCCCGTCGCTTATCCCCATTTCAGTTAGAACGTAAAAAAAGGACTGCGTAGCAGGTTGGCCGTGATCGGCTCACACTGCACGCCCTGCATTCATGGCCACCAATTTCCTCACCAAAATTTTCGGCAGTCGCAATGACCGCCTGCTCAAAAAGTACCGTTACTCGGTCGCCAAAATCAATGCGCTGGAATCGGGTCTTGAGAAACTTTCTGACGATGCCCTGCGGGCCAAGACCGATGAGCTGAAGCAGCGGGTGAGCGCGGGTGAAACACTTGATGCCCTGTTGCCAGAAGCATTTGCGGTGGTGCGGGAGGGTTCCAAGCGCGTCATGAAGATGCGCCATTTTGATGTGCAGTTGCTCGGTGGCATGTCCTTGCACCACGGCAAGATCTCTGAAATGGGCACCGGCGAGGGAAAGACCCTGACCGCCACCTTGCCGGTTTATTTGAATGCATTGACGGGCAAAGGTGTCCATGTGGTCACTGTCAATGACTACTTGGCCAATCGGGATGCCCAGTGGATGGGCAAGCTGTATAACTTTCTGGGCTTGTCGGTCGGCATCAATTTGCCCAACATGCCGCGCGAAGAAAAGCAGGCCGCTTACCGCGCTGACATCACTTACGGAACCAACAACGAGTACGGTTTTGACTACCTGCGCGACAACATGGTCTACGAGGCCGCAGACCGCGTGCAACGGGGCTTGAACTTCGCCATCGTCGATGAGGTTGACTCCATCTTGATTGACGAGGCGCGTACCCCCTTGATCATCAGCGGCCAAGCGGAAGACCAGACGGATCTGTACCAAGGCATCAAACTGATTGTTCCGCAGCTGGAAAAGCAAGAGGGCGAGGCTGATCCGCACACGGGCGAGGGCATCACCAAGGTGGGCGACTTCACCATTGACGAGAAGAGCCACCAGGTGTTTCTGACCGAACGCGGCCATGAAAACGCTGAGCGCATCCTGTTTGAGATGGGCTTGATCCCCGAAGGCGCCAGCCTGTATGACCCCGCCAACATCACGCTGATGCACCACTTGTATGCGGCGTTGCGTGCCCAGCACCTGTATCACCGCGACCAGCATTACGTGGTTCAGGCCGGTGAAATCATCATCGTGGACGAATTCACCGGTCGTTTGATGACCGGGCGGCGCTGGAGCGAAGGTCTGCACCAGGCTGTGGAAGCCAAGGAAGGTGTGGCCATCCAGCCTGAAAACCAGACCATGGCGTCGATCACGTTCCAGAACTACTTCAGGCTCTACGGCAAACTGGCCGGCATGACCGGCACGGCAGACACCGAAGCCTACGAGTTCCAGGAGATTTATGGCCTGGAAACCGTGGTGATGCCGCCCAACCAGCCCAGCCGTCGTAACGATCAGCTCGATCGGGTTTACAAAACCACCCGCGAAAAGTACGTGGCGGCCATCGCCGACATTCGTGAATGTTATGAACGTGGCCAACCCGTGCTGGTGGGCACCACATCCATTGAGAACTCGGAAATCATTGCGGATTTGCTGACCAAAGAAAAACTGCCACACCAAGTGCTCAACGCCAAGCAGCACGCCCGTGAGGCGGACATCGTGGCCCAGGCAGGTCGCACCAAGATGATCACCATTGCCACCAACATGGCGGGTCGCGGTACTGACATTGTGCTGGGCGGCAACATCAGCAAGGTGATTGAAACCATTGAGGCCGACGAGTCCCTGGATGCCGCCCAAAAGCAGCAGCAAGTGGAGGCTGCGCGGGCTCAGTGGGTCAAAGACCACGAACTGGTGACCAGCTTGGGTGGTTTGCGCATCATTGCCACCGAGCGTCATGAGTCACGCCGGATTGACAACCAGTTGCGCGGACGCTCGGGCCGCCAAGGCGACCCCGGCTCATCTCGCTTCTATTTGAGCCTGGATGACTCGCTGATGCGTATTTTTGCTGGGGACCGGGTCAAGGCCATCATGGACCGGCTGAAGATGCCCGAAGGTGAAGCCATTGAGGCGGGCATCGTGACCCGCAGCATTGAAAGCGCCCAACGCAAGGTTGAGGCACGTAACTTTGACATGCGAAAGCAGTTGCTTGAATACGATGACGTGGCCAACGACCAGCGCAAGGTGATTTACCAGCAGCGCAACGAGATTTTGGACGCCACCGACCTGTCGGCTCAGATTCAGTCCCTGCGTGAAGGCTGCTTCCAGGACATCGTGCGTCAATATGTGCCAGCCGAGTCGGTGGAAGAGCAATGGAGCCTGCCAGCCCTGGAGAAAGTGTTGGCGGATGAGTGGCAGATCAACCTGCCGTTGCAGCAGCAGGTCAGCGCCGCCTCGGCCATCACCGACCACGACATTCTGGAAACCGTGCGTGTTCAGGCCAACCAGCATTTTGAAGGCAAGGTGGCTTTGGTGGGGCATGAGAACTTCACCCAGTTTGAACGCATGGTGCTGCTGCAAAGCATCGACACCAACTGGCGTGACCATTTGAGCTCACTGGATTACTTGCGCCAAGGTATCCATTTGCGTGGTTATGCCCAGAAGCAACCCAAGCAGGAATACAAGCGTGAAGCGTTTGAACTGTTTGGCCAGATGCTTGATTCGGTCAAAAACGAAGTCACCAAGGTGCTGATGAACGTGCGTGTTCAGTCCAACGACGAAGTCGAGCGTGCTGCTGCCGAAATGGAAAGCCGTGCCGAGCGCATCACCAACGTGACGTACAGCGCGCCCACCGAAACCGGCGAGGTGCAGACCACTGTGGATGTTGATACCGTTGCCAAAGCGGTGCCGCGGGTCGGTCGTAACGAACCCTGTCCCTGTGGCAGCGCCAAAAAATACAAGCAATGCCACGGCAGGTTGGCCTAAAACCGCGCTGACTGGTTAAAAATCGGGCCTTGTGCCCGATTTTTACGTCTCCAGCCCCATTTTTGATTTGAATCCCTGAAAGAAGACCATGCCTGTCCATCTGCCCGCTCCCAACCCTGCTGAACTTTTTCCCATTGCCGGTGTGCGCATCGGTGTGACCGAAGCGGGCATTCGCAAGGCCAACCGCAAGGACTTGACGGTGGTTCTGATCGATGCGCAGGCGTCGGTGGCCGGCGTGTTCACACAAAACCGTTTTTGCGCCGCGCCGGTGCAGATGTGTCGTGACCACTTGGCGGGTGGCCAGGGTATTCGCGCTATGCTCATCAACACCGGTAACGCCAACGCGGGTACCGGTGCGGATGGCTTGGCGCGCGCTCAGCAAAGCTGTGCAGCCCTGGCGGGCAAGCTGGGCATTGACGCGCAACAGGTGTTGCCGTTTTCGACCGGAGTGATCATGGAAACCCTGCCGGTGGAGCGCATCGAAGCCGGCCTGGATGCAGCGATTGCCGATGCCAAGGCGGACAACTGGCTGCGTGCGGCCGAGGCCATCATGACCACTGACACCGCGCCCAAAGCCTTTGGTGCTCAAGTGATGATTGACGGCGCCCTGGTCAGCATCACCGGCATCAGCAAGGGCGCGGGCATGATCCGCCCCAACATGGCGACCATGCTGGGCTTCATGGCCACCGATGCCTGTGTCAGTCAAGGCCTGATGAAACAGCTGGCCACGGAGCTGGCCGATGGCTCTTTCAACCGCGTCACGGTGGACGGCGACACCTCCACCAACGATTCGTTTGTGGTGATGGCCACCAACCGCGCCGCCCATGCACCGATTGACTCACTGGACAGCGCCGCCGGCCAGGCGCTGCGCACTGCCATGCTGGGTGTGGCACAAAAACTGGCTCAAGCCATTGTGCGTGATGGGGAGGGTGCTACCAAATTCATATCAATTCGGGTGGAGGGGGGTCAAACCCAGGCCGAATGTCGGCAAGTGGCCTATGCGATTGCGCATTCGCCTTTGGTCAAAACCGCTTTCTTTGCCAGTGACCCCAACCTGGGTCGTATTCTGGCGGCAGTCGGTTACGCGGGTATTGCCGACCTGGACCAGACCCGAATTGACCTGTACCTGGACGACGTGCTGGTGGCGTGCCAGGGCGGGCGCAATCCGAACTACCGGGAAGAAGACGGTCAGCGCGTCATGAAACAAAGCGAGATCACTGTGCGTGTGGTGCTGGGGCGTGGCACAGCGGCCGATACGGTCTGGACCTGTGATTTGAGCCACGACTACGTCACGATCAACGCCGACTACCGCTCATGAGCGCCCCATTTGAACACTTGATCGAGCGTGCTGAGCAACTCATCACGCGGATTGAGGCGGCATTGCCGCAACCCCTGGCGCAGCCCGACTGGACCGCCTCGTGCGCATACCGCTATCGCAAGCGTAGCGCCGGGCGCAGCAGCCTGGAGCCCGTGCGCCATGTGGGCGCCATGAAACTCGAGGACTTGAAAGAAATCGAGCCGCAAAAAGAAAAAATCCAGCGCAACACGCTGCAGTTTGTCCGGGGCCAACTGGCCAACAACGTGTTGTTGACCGGTGCGCGGGGTACCGGCAAGTCGTCGCTGATTCGGGCTTGTCTCAACGCTTACCAGCATCTGGGTTTGCGCCTGATCGAGGTCGATAAAGCCGATTTGACCGATCTGCCCGACATCGTGGACCTGGTCTCGGACCGGCCCGAAAAATTCATTGTGTTTTGTGACGACTTGAGCTTTG
>JFJP01041155.1_pt1 | contig 10880 bp, 10 predicted proteins | sample 431651 | NCBI WGS metagenome assembly JFJP01 (sample SAMN02602958, study PRJNA72255) | Microbial mat metagenome, whole genome shotgun sequencing project. | biome: fresh water; feature: sink hole; material: water; isolation source: purple microbial (photo- and chemosynthetic) mats found in...
TTTCAACACCACACTCCACACCCCTCAACTCAGCCAGTGCTTCACACCCTTCCAGCCCAATCAAACTCCGGCCCTTCCTCATCTGAGAAACATAGCAATTCAATGCTGCAATCTTCGTTTCCCAATGCTTTGTAATATCAACATACATCCCACCATAAAACGAGGAGATCATTGAACCCGTCCCCCAACAAGTCAACGGGTACCCATACGCCCCAATCAACGGTGGCTGATGCTTAGCAATATTAGGTCGTGTCGCCGCCACACCCACCTCCCAACAATACTGATGATCCGGGTGGCTAGACGGTAACGGCAACAATACTTCAGTCGGCTTAAAGTCTTCAATCCTTTCATCCAACAAAGTCACAAAGTCACACATAGGAACAACATTCAACTTAGACTCCATCCCCGGAATCAATATCTCACAATGCTCCACTCCCAAAACTGCTGAAGCATTCCTAAACTCCTCTTCCCTTGTACTCCCTTTCACCACCCCACCATGAACCATTTTGATGGTCGAGGCCGAAGCCACCAAGGTCCAAACCTTGCCGCCCTCAGCTACCGTCTTAGCAATATAACCACCCAAGCCAATCTCAGCGTCATCCGCATGGGGAGCAAACACCAATACACGCTTCTCAGACATACCACACCTCTGCAATTAACTTCATTTACCATCAGATTGTTTGACGATTGCCAAACTCAATGTTGTCGGAATCTTCATCAACGGAATGCCATACATGGCCCAAATCTCCCTTCGTACTGTCAACCCATACACCACACCTGCCAAAGCATCTGCCACATCCTTAAAGCATCTGCCACATCCTTGCTTCCATGAGGAGGATGGTCAATCTTCCCCCTTCTGGCATCTTTCTCCAATGAAATCAGTTCCGTCACCAACTTCTGATGGTACGGAATGTTAATCCGATCCTCATACAACGCATTCTTCAAAAAGTCATACGGCGTCATTGTGGCATCCATACTCTGTCGCCCCACCACATACCCTGACTGCCTCAATAACTGAATCGAATCCGTACTCTGATACTGGTCAAACGTCACCCACCGAATACCCAACCCTGATTTCGACATCATGTAAATCAGTTCACGAATCCGATGAAAGATAATCTCCCCACCTTTAGGCGGCTTAATCTCCAACACCCCATCTATCCATATCTTAGGCATGTAATCCCCCTCTGTCTCCTTCACATCCTTTTGAATCATCTTGAACCCACAAACATGCCCAATCACCAAACCTGCTGAATCCCCACTCACCGCCAAGTCAATATGAATAAACCTCGGAATGGAGGGATTGATCACCTGCCCAATCAAGAACTCCACAAACGTCGAATGAAAGTCCACCCAATCCCTTGTAAACGGATTGTTCACCTTCCTCATGGCCTCCATCACCTTATCCCGATTGACAATGAATGGATACGTCGCCATCGTACTCACCCCGGCCACATCCCGTAGCGCATTCATCATATCCATCTCAAACTCCATCCGATACTCCTCCGGTATCTTGATCACCAAATGATCATCAGCCTTCTTAACAACCTCCCTTTCCTCCAAAATTCTAGGCTTACGAGACTCATCACCAATAAACAAATCAAACCACTTCCCAGAAAAACTCCCTCTAGGCTTGATGTCCCATGTCCGTTTGTCGTACACATAAATACTGCTCTTCCCATACATCGCAATCTCTTTCTCTGCTTCCTCCTGCTTCTTATCCGTAAACTGTCCGGGGTACCTCTTCGACGACACCAGACACAACAAACCCGGCAACTTCCCCTGTACCATGAACCGGCTCTTTCTCCGTCGAGCAATCGTATTGTACAAGGCTATCGCTTGGTCATACGTCCCACCATCAGCCGTTGACTTACTCCCCTCCACCAACGCCATGAAGTTCATCTCATCAATCATCCCTCCTATGACGTTCTGACCAATCGCCCCAGTTTCAGACCCAGAAACCGGCTTGACAATGATTCGATTCGGAAACCGCATCTCCGAAGCAATGTCCTTATTAAACGGAAACTGCTCTTTAAAATACGGAGACTTTTCCAACATACTTCTAAACCGATCATAGTCCACCGACTTAGCCAATTTGGCATTGATGCTCTGGAAGATAAAAATGATCTCCGAAGACGGGTCAAGGTCAAACAGCGTATGTGGCGAAGCATAACAAGACAACAGATACAACTGATACGCAATGCTGTACAAAGCAATGGTACTTTTCGCTGTCCCAATGGCTCCTGTCAGTACTACCTCCTGATAGTTCCCCGAATTGATCTCAATCAAACATTCCAACACTTTAGGGTAAATCACCCCCTTAGCATCCATGAAATACCTATCTTCAATAAACGTCTTCACCGATGCCGGTTGATGCAACAACCACTTCCCTTTCTCTTTGTCAACATACTTCGCCCTTTCCCCAATAGCATTGAGCATAGCATCCTTTACCATTGCAGTCACATACTTAGCCTGCAAGAACAATCCCATTGCATCCATAGCCAACAATGAATCCCCTACCACCCTACCCATCTCATGCCCAAACTCATTCTCAAAAAATATCCTCCCATTTTGAATGACCTCCATATAGTCCTCATCAGACAAATTAGCGTCCACTACCCACTGATCCAATAAATCCTCAGTGATAGGCCCACCCATATCCGACCCTTCCCCATCATAGTGATCTCCAGAGTGATCCCGCAATCCCAAACGAGCATACTCATAAGAACCCAATTCCTCAGACTTCCCTGAATCATTGCCTGAATCATTACCGGAGTTCTTACCAAAGATGTTCGTAACCACTCCCCCTTTCGTAATCTTAATCATCACCTACCTCCACAGTCTCACCCTCAAAGACATTACTTGAGCCATCACCCCTTCCCAATGCTCTCCGATTCAAAATATCAAAGAAATTCCGTGCCGCATCCTCAATCTTACTCCTTTGTTCAGTCCCAACGATTACACTGGTCTGTCCTTCCGATTCAACAGTGAGTGTACGACCCATATCATCCGTAATCTTTGTAATCCCAGACTTCCGCATATAACCCAAGTCAAATTGTAAAGTGGCATATTGTTGCAACAGTGCAGCCAATACCTTGATTTCAGCATTAGTAGAGTTAAACAACATCGGCATGTCTTTCTCACGATTGAGTATTTTCGCCAATCTTAACTTTTGGCTCCCAATCAAATCAGCCAACTCCTCCATTACGTCATATTGTTTAGACACCTTATCTAACAGCTTTATCTTTGAATCCTCTTTCAATTGTTCAGTACGGATTAGTGCTTGCTTATCCACAATCTCCCATTTGAACCGATACAAATATTGCTCCAGAGTAGGTTGCTTTACGTCCTTAAAATGTCCCATGTCTTGCAAATTAGCTGCAATATCAGGAACCGACTTTCCCTGATAGAACATGTCCATTAACAACACCCTATCCTCAGCAGGTAACGCATCAATCTTCTTGAACTTTCGACCCACTACCGCACCTGCCATTTCCATAGTGTTCTGCGTCTCCATTGGTGCAGCCACACCTTTGACTCCACCTTTACCTGCGACAGCAAATGTCGCTCTACTTGCACTAATCACCTTACCCATAAATCCTCCAAATTTGTCAAACCTTATTTCCAAAAAATTCCCCCGGCGTCATGACGATGGGGCAAAAAACCAGAAGTCTCTTCCATCAGAGATTTCGCCAGCCTTCTCCTGATCTTTTGCAATTACTTGCACTGTCACAGAGTCTACAGACTTGCTACTGTTCTCTACAATATACGTACTTGCGTCCATACAGTATAGCACCGAACATACATACTACCAACTACACCACACCCACAACTATCTTCTTCTATCTTCTTCTTCTATCTTCTAATCTTATCAAACATCTTCTTCTCAAACATTCAACAATCTTCTACTTCTACTACTACTACATCTACTACTGCTACATGCGTACATACATACATACATACATACTACAACTACTACTAACTATCAACTACTACTACTACATCTACTACTAACTACTATCTACATACTAACTACTACTATCTACTAGCATACTAACATCCTAACTACTAACTACTACTAACTACTACATTCTCGCTACTACTCACTATATACTCGCTATATACTCGCTACTACACTATACATTCTCGCTAATACAGCCTCTATATACGTCCTGTACTATACATCTACTAATACAGCCTACTATCTACTGCTACTACTCTGCTACTACACTATCTACATACTCCTACTACATGCTACTACTATCAACTACTGCTACATGCTATCTACTACTAACATCCTTCTACTCTACTCACTACTCGACTACTACTATACTAACAGACTACATCCTATGCTACTCTACTACTAGCCTAACAACCATTCCCCACAACATACAATCTAGCGTCTACTACTACTCTACTACTACACTACACTATACAAACTCACGTAATACAGCACTCTATACATCACTTCGTCTAACTATCAATTCTCAAAAAATGTGAGCTACGCGAGTTCTGACAGACCTACAGGGTAATCGTCCTGCACATTTCACCTACATCCGCCTTGTGCAACTAATTGCACTGGCCTCCTCAGTCTACTCAATCTACTCAAACTTACTTATGCTACGTACTACCATTTCAACGTCATCTGCAAGTAACGACAATCCATTCATACATCATAGAACTGCAACATCACAAACATCCTACATAACTAGAGTGCTACATACTTACTGTTCTACATAGTCTACATACCCTACTAAACTATCTACATCACAAACATCCTACATCACAGACATTCTACAATGCGTAACATACAACATACATAACTTTTTCACAAACTAGCATTTTCTAACATTGACAAATACTTTCTCAACTATCTACATTTCCATCTCAAAACCCCGGCAAATTCGCCCTTTCCATAAATCGCACCTACGTACAAACGCCATAGAGCATTTTCGCGTTTGACAAAATGTGCTACATTCATAGTACACTAGGGGGACAGGGTACGCTAGGACATGCATTTTCTAAGACGTTCTGAAAAACTTACGTACTAGAGAAGTCACATAACTAGGATGTCACTTCCCTATGCGTTTCTCAGGAACTTCAGGGTCGTGTTTCAGACTTTTCTAAGGGGTCCAGACAGACGAAAATCGTTTATCTACTTCCCAGAGGTGTTACGAAAACTTCTACCCCAGAGACACCAGATAAACGATTTTTGGTACAAGTGCAGGGGGTCGAGTTACATTTCGTCGAGTTGTTGCAACGTAGCGAAGTAATCCTCAGTCATCACCCGTCCTTCAGGAGCTTCTGTGATGGTTACTACGGGCAGTTTCTCGAATTCTTCTATGAACTCGGTGCCATCCAATCCGTCTTCTGACGCCATTTTCACCAACAAGGCAATGGCCTTATCTACCGTTCGTTGGTTCTTGACACACCAATCACTGAACTTCAAGAACTCCTTTTTCTGTTGTTTCTCCATGCGTATCCAGATGTGGTCTTGCCCGCCAAAATCAAATATCATGAACCCCCAAGGCACTGTATCGCCATAGGTCGTGAAGAGACGATTCAGCACAATAGCAAGGTCATCAATGGTCTTTATCTCCTTAGAGGCGTCAATGAACTGTTGCTTCATCTCCTTCGGCAACGATGCGGCAGTAGACGCAATGAGCTTTCTAAACTCCTCCTCCTTAGCGAAACCGAACATCTCAGACGCCAATTCTTCAGTATAGCGTCCTTGTACCTGTTGGTAGAGTGACATGAACTTCTTAGGGTCCATCCTGCCATGAATGACGTTATGGCGTACCATCTGGAACCTTTCCATGTCTTCATCGAACTCTGGGTCACAGATGATGGTACATGGCACCTCATCAAGCCCTATGAGCTTCGCCACCTCCCATCTATGATGGCCTCCCACAATCTTGTACGTGCAATTAACTGCACCAGCCTGTCCGTTTAATGGACGTACCAGTATCGGGTCAGTAATGCCCATACGTTCAACATTGTCATAGAGCAAATTGAACTCTTGCTCTGTCATGACATTGGGATTCTCCTCGTTCGGGACGAGTCTGGTCACATCTACATCCATGCGAAGCAACTTGGCTTTCTCACCCACAGAGTCTATTCCGACGGGCTTCTCAACGGGCGTCTCAGGTAGAAAAATCGGCATATTGACGGGAAAATCTAACTGTGTAGACGGGAATTGCTCGGTAAGAGACGACTGCTGCTCAGGCACCATACTCACAGTACCCTTCTCTTCCTCTAGGGTACTATCTTTGCTGATTTTGCTTTGTTTCTTTTTAACGATGATCATACTTTACTCTCTTCATGGGGTTAAACTTCATTACTTCCTTTACTTACTTATTCAGTTCTTTATTCTTTACTTAGGTTATCTTACTTTTCTTTTTATATCTTTTCTTCTTTTATTCTAGTCTAGTTTAATGATCTTTGTTAGGGATTTCTATTCTTTTTATTCTAGTTCTTTTATATTTACTATACATTTACCAATCCACCGCGAGGTTGGTTGATTCAGCCCAGAACCTATGGCATCGGGTGGATTGGTACATAAATACAGGGTTATTCTAACTTGACCAAAGTTCCGGGCATTACTCCAGAATCAACGAATCCCCTTTTCATCAGACCCAACCGAAATACGTCATAGTGGGTAGAATACACAAGTCTCTTGTTATCGAATTGCGATTCATCCTTGGCAGTCAACGCCCCCCTAATGATCTTCTTCCTTTCTAGTTCTTGCATGACTTTCAACATGTCAAAGGATTGGTTTGAACTGGTGTTCTGTTCTATCAATCTGACAATTTCATTGTTCTTGAGACTTTCTTGTTCTGTTTCCAAAAAGCCCCGCCAATCTGCAAGCGTTTTCTCCAGTCGTAATGGTATCCAGTCATTGTTACGTTGAGTCAAAATCTTGGTGAAATGCGTTTTGCTCCATTGGGCAAATTTCATGTACATCTTGAGGTAATCCTTCCTAAACTCCTTCACCATTGCAAATCCTTCCGTGGGTGAACGGACAAAGAAAGGATAGTCTTCACCTACACTGGCTACTGAATGTTCTGCCCGATAAATAATCAAAGGCGTTCCTTGAACTAGAGGCTCCATCATTGACATTGAGTAATCTTCGTCCCTTGACATAAAGACCCCAACATCTGACTCTTCCCTCATGATCCTCCAAAACTCCTCCCGATTAGGTCGTAGGAATTCTATGACCTTGTTGGCTTCATGCTCTACCTTCCCAAAGTTCTTTGAAACTGTACAAACAATAATTCTGACATCATCCTTGCCTAACACCCAATGGTTAAGCAGAACATCAAACGAGTCGTCTACAAAGTCCCGATTCACCATCCGTCCTGCATAACTAATGGTAAACTTTCTCCCACCATCCAACATATTCTGGATAGATTCCTTAGTCTTCAAGTGGGTTTTGCTAAACAAATTGGATACCGATTCATGGATGTGATCCTTCAGGTATCTTACTGACGATGCCGAATAGTAGAGCTTAGCAGTTTCTACAATGTGTGCTTTCTCCCAATAAGCCGAAATGCAAGTTTCTCTAGCCTGCAAGTAGCCCATAATGGTAGACATATCCGCCTCCCTCGGTGTCGAAGTGGGGATGAACATTTTGAATGACATGATGGGCATATCTTCAATCAGGAACACAAACTTCGACCATCTAATCACTCCACTAGGTCTATGCATCGCCCACTTTGCAAAGGGTACTAGCGTGGTTCTATTGGTCATCAATATATCAATGTCCCAACATTTACCTGAGAAGACTATCATCCTTCTCCATTCTTCCGAAGCGTGCCAGAACTCCTTATACCTATCTTCAAAGTAGGGTATCTGGAAGTATTCAATTCGATCTGACTTAGGCAACCAATCTAGTTCATCCTGACTGATGGTATTCGGAATCAACCAATAGAAGTAAACATCCGTTGTTCTAGCAAGAAGATACTCAACACAAATCTTCATCTTCACAGCACTAGCACACCGACTTACTTCCTGCGTGTAAACTGGGTCAATCATAATCTTAGGCATTCTGTTCTCCTACATTGAACTTCGCCAAAATCTTACCTGCAAAATTATCTAACAAGTAGTTAGACTGGATGTAGGGCAATACATCATTCTGCAAATGTTCAAAAGCCTTATCGTAATTTACCCGTAATGCTACAGCCATTGCTGCCAAATCCTTTTCAGGATAAACAAACTGGTAATTAGGCAACAACTTCCGTACCCAAGGGTAATCAGAAAACAGAACAATCACCCCTGATAGCATTAGTTCAATGTAATAAAGCCCAAACGATTCATAGTCTGAGGTCGAGATAGAGAATGCGTACTTCTGCAATTCTTGAGCATAAGCGTCCCTATCCAAGACAATTCCCTTGACCAAATACCCCGCCATATCCTTCCCTTCAACATGCGATAACTTCCCACTACTAGCATAAAATGCTGTGGGCTTAGGCTTCAACCCCTTCAACTTCATTAGGGATTGCATCTGCAACGTGATTCTTTGATGTACTGAGAAGCGTTTGTGGTCTTCTACAGCCCTTGTGAAAGGTGCAATGAAGTCATCCCTTTCATCTACATTCCTTTTCCTAAAAACGTAATCCATACCTACTCCATAGGGGATTAAATGCAATCCATCCATGATGGTTCTTGCAATAGCTGGACTAAAGAATCTACGAACCTTCCCCACCAAACTTTCATAGATAGACGGAGAATGAGCAATGATCGGGATACCGTCTACAACTGACATGAGCATGTAAGCTAACTGCGAGTCCCAAAAGATAGAGATGCCGGGGGTAAATACTGTCACCATCTTCCCACAATAGAAATACCGACCGGCTTGCTTTCCAATAACTATGACTTCCTTGGGAATGAAGTTCAGCAACAAATCAGGGGACGACGTTGCAATCTGTTTGAAGTTAATTGCAATGACTACCGTATGCCCCAATAGGTTAAACACCCTAGCCAAGTCCACCGCCATAATATGCGTTGAACCCGTTACATCAGAGTCCGTGTAAATCGTGATCTTCATAGTTATACCCCCAAGCCTTTCAATGCCTTTGCACAATCTTCAAAGGAGTACAAGGCCAACAAATCCAATATCGAGCATCGGGCATTCAGCCCAACAGAATTACGAAATCTGAAGTCTTGGTACTTAACTTCAATACCATTGCGTTCCATTACTCCAACATCCAAGTATTTTTCAGGTGCATCCATAGCTGTGTAGTAACAAGTCCCTCCAATTTTCTTACCAATCTCCACCAATCTTTCAGTGGGAGTTGCGAAGTCATTAGGGACACCTAATTCCCCAACAACAATCAATTCAGTCTTTGCTTCCAAATCCCTGAACAACTTGCGTAGCATATCCTCTGAATAGACTCCAAGAGTGCTATAAGCTTCTACAAGACTTATATCCTCCAACACCCTAGTCAGGTAGGGAGATTTACGATGTTCTTGCTTAAACGTCTTAGAGAGCTTTTCAATCATCCTTAGAGGTTTAGCAAACTTGGCATCATTGACAGAGACATCACCTTCAGACTTAACAATCGGTACTCCAAATTTCTGCAACCGATGATTTACATAAATCCAATACTGCGTAGACCAAACAGTAGTCTTAGCATCACCAATCAGCACTAACTTATCAGACATCATCCATCTTGCAACCAAGTAACAAGACGGGAAAATCGTAGGCTGGTGAATCGTGAACATACACATCTTACTCTCCTCCTAGATAAGCAAATTCGCCATGTAATTTCTTAGCATGATTTTGATACGCCTGTGAAGCAAGTTCAGGAGTATCAAAAGTTCCTATACTTCTTCTTACCCCACCTATACATATCTTAGCTTGCCATTTATTACCAATCCTACCAACACCCTTGTAACCCCATTTGTTATCTTTATACTTACTCCTATTAAACTGATTTTGTTGATTCGTACAGGGTCGTAAATTTGCCCAACGGTTGTCATCCCTTACCTGATTTATGTGATCTACACAATCAGGCGGGAAACTTCCTGTCATGTACAAGAAGGCCAAACGATGTACCTTATACATAAACTCATTTATACCAACCTGTACATAACCATTACCAGTTTTACTTCCTGCAATACTTCCCTTTTTCACTCTCCTATTTGAATCCACTAACCATGTAAAGACTCCTGTTTCGGGATCATAGTGCAGGATTTGTTTCAATTCATCCTGCGTCAACAATGATTCTAAGTTCTTGTTTATCATCACTATTCTCCTTTGTAAATCCAAAGTACGGCATTGCAATAGGCATGTACAGCCCCCACAGTCATGCCCGTCGTGTGATCATGGTGCAAATGAACCGGCCAATCAAAGAAATGTTCAGGGAACAAATCTTTCTTTACTGGGTGTTTCAGAACCATCATTACTGGCTTTGCGTCGAGCAATTGATTGCAATGCCAACATCTTCCTTTTTGCAATACTTCATACTGCTGACGAACCAATCTCCTTATGTTGGGTGGCGTACTAGCATAATGACATGGTAGTTTCATGCCGCCTCCTTACGAGGGAAGTAGGACTTCGCCTGCAAGTTACCCCAACGGTTATCATTCTTTACTCCATTGACGTGCCTAACTACTGAGGGTATAGCACCAACCATATAAAGGTACGCCAATCTATGAGCATTATACCTGACACCCAATACCTTGATTCTGACATACCCATTTCTCAAAGAGTAACCTGCTTTCTTCCCTGCCAACCAACATCTTGACTTAGCCCCTAAATGTACATTCCAAGTAAACAAACCTGTTTCTGGATTGTATTTCAAGCTCCGTCTTAACTCCTCTTGCGTAGGATACCGCATACATCATTCCCCCTAAACTTAGACTATTTCATCATTGGG
>JFJP01030458.1_pt1 | contig 10879 bp, 11 predicted proteins | sample 431651 | NCBI WGS metagenome assembly JFJP01 (sample SAMN02602958, study PRJNA72255) | Microbial mat metagenome, whole genome shotgun sequencing project. | biome: fresh water; feature: sink hole; material: water; isolation source: purple microbial (photo- and chemosynthetic) mats found in...
AGAGGACTTCAAAACCGCTTTCTCCGAGGCCGGTCTGACACCCATATTTATTTCTGCGGCGGCTTCTCTGGGGCTGGATGAGCTGATGACAGAAACCTGGAAAGTACTTCAACCTGCGCGGACGAAAGCCAAATTAACCCAGGCAGCTCTAGAACCGATAAAGGTTTTTCACCCGGAGGCTGTTGATAAAGATAAACGGATACACCGTGAGGGGAACCGTTTTATCCTGGCCGAACCGGTACTGGAAACATTGCTTGATAAGCTGGACCTGAGTGATCCGGCGGATCTGCAAGAGTTTAATGATGCTCTGGAAAGTAGGGGTATTAATAAATCCCTGAAATCAGCCGGTGTCAAGTCTGGAGATACTGTAATTACCGGTAGAATGGAGTGGACCTGGACTAACGATGAAAATAGCAGTTCTCGGGGGCACATTTGACCCGATCCACCTGGGACATCTAGCCATAGCGGAAGAAGCCCATCGGCTGTTGGCGCTAAATAAGGTAATCTTTATGCCGGCTGGTCAACCTTATTTCAAAGACTGTGAGGCTATTTCCCCGGCTGAAGACCGAATTAAAATGATTGAACTGGCCATATCGAGCCAGTCGGATTATTTAATATCGCGCCTGGAGGTTGAACGTCCCGGTCCTTCATACGCGGTAGATTCCATGGCACAAATAAAAAAGCAATGGCATCCGGCTGTTGAGCTGTTTTTCATCATGGGTTGGGACAGCCTGATGGGGTTGCCTCTCTGGCGCGAAGCTGACCGGCTGATCAGGCTCTGCCGGATTGTGGCGGCACCTCGCCCTGGAAACCCTCAACCCAGTCTTCAGTCTCTTGAGAAGGCTTTACCCGGCATCAGTGAGCGCGCCATTGTCATGGAAAGGCCTCTAATTGACATCAGCGCCACTCTTATCAGGGAAAAGGTGTCCAAGGGATTACCGATAGACGGACTGGTGCCTCCTGCCGTTGCGGGATATATCCGTCAGAATGGGTTATATAACAAGGTTATTTAGCATTCCTGAGACAGTGTAAAGGATTCCGTGCTCAGGAGTTATTAGTATTAATTTAGGAGGGCATCACACCTGTGGCCAATTATGCAGACCTGGTAGCTACCTTATCCGCTATACATATCAACGATCGAAAAAGGCACCGTGTGAATGAGGTGGCCGGTTATCTGATAGTCTATCTATTAAAAGAAAAATGCGATAAATTCTCAAAAACTGAATTGCAGGAGCTTCTGAAAGCTTCAGCCGATCGCCTTTGGGAGACTTATCAAATTAAAAGAAAAGATCAAAGCCTGCTAGCTAAAGACGTTGCTTTACAAGCTATTAATGCTGAAATAGAATTCTTGACGAAAGAATTTAACCTGTAACCCTGATCAACTGAGCAGATTGAATACCAAAACCCCCTCGGTGGTTAGAGCACGAGGGGGTTTTTAATTTTAACTTTGACAGTTTATTCTACACATCCAGGTTCTTGACGTTCTTGGCGTGCGCCTGGATGAAGGCTTTTCGCGGCGGCACTTCTTCGCCCATCAAAATGCGGAAGGACTCGTCGGCCTTAACGGCATCCGGCACTCTGACCTGCAACAGGGTACGGGTCTGGGGATTCATCGTGGTGTCCCAGAGCTGCTCAGCGGACATTTCACCGAGACCTTTGTAGCGCTGGATGTCTATCTTGCGGTTGGTCTCTTTGACCCGTTTCAATACCTCATCGCGCTCCGCGTCGGAATAAACCCAGTGTTGCAAACTACCGGCTTTAATACGGTAAAGCGGTGGTTGGGCTATGTAAAGATGTCCTTTGTTAATCAATTCCGTCATATGACGGAAGAAGAAGGTTAAAAGAAGGGTACGGATATGGGAACCGTCGACATCGGCATCTGTCATCAGAATGACCCTGTGATATCTCAATTTAGCCAGGTCAAGGTCAACATCGATGTTGGTGCCCAGCGCGGTGACGAGGTTCCGGATTTCTTCATGGGCTAGCATTTTATCGGGGGTTGCCTTTTCAACGTTTAGAATTTTACCGCGCAGCGGCAGGATGGCCTGGAAGCGCCGGTTGCGGCCCTGTTTGGCTGAACCGCCGGCGGATTCACCTTCCACCAGGTATAGTTCGCTGTTGGTGGGGTCTTTTTCCGAACAGTCCGCCAGTTTTCCCGGCAAAGTACCGCCGTCAAGGCTGTTCTTTTTAAGCACCAAGTCACGGGCGCGGCGGGCGGCCTCTCTGGCGCGGGCGGCAGTATAGCACTTGTCCAAAATGCTGCGCGCGTCGTCTGGATGTTCTTCCAGATACAAAGCCAGTTGGTCGGACATCACGCTTTCTACCACACTTTTGGTCTCAGCGTTGCCCAGTTTGCCCTTGGTTTGGCCTTCAAACTGGGGGTCTGGCAGGCGTACGCTGATTATGGCAGTCAGGCCTTCGCGGACATCCTCGCCGGCCAGACTAGATTCATCTTCCTTGACCATTTTATTTTTACGAGAGTAGTCGTTTAACACGCGGGTTAGGGCGGTGCGGAAACCGGTCAGATGCGTGCCGCCGTCAATAGTATTAACGCAATTGGCGAAGCTGTATAGGTTCTCGGAATAGCCGTCATTATATTGGAAAGAAATCTCTACCGTGGTCTTATCCACCTGTTTGAAGATGTAAATAGGTTTAGGGTGCTTAACTTCGCGGGTGCGGTTTAGATGATGAACGTAACCTGCGATGCCGCCTTCAAAATAAAAGGTATTTTCTACATCTATACGCTCATCCACGAAGGTGATTTCCAGACCTTTATTCAGGTAGGCTATCTCGCGCATTCGGTCGAGCAAAATGTCATAGTCACAAATCGAATCCTTGAAAATCTCTGTATCGGCCAGAAACGAAATAGTGGTGCCGGTGCCTACTGAGGTCCCCACCTCCTGTACCGGACTGGTGAGAATGCCCTGTTTGAATTCAATGTTATAAAGCTTGCCGTCTCTCTTAACTTCAGCTTTGAACCAGGCGGCAAGCGCGTTGACAGCCTTAGCGCCCACGCCGTGCAGGCCGCCGGAGACCAGGTAGGCTCCTCCGCCGAATTTACCACCAGCATGGAGAATGGTCAGAGCGGTTTCCAGTGCGGACTTGCCGGTTTGGGGATGTATTTCTATTGGGAAACCGCGTCCGTTATCTTCAACACTGACGGAATTATCTTTATGAATGGTGACTGTGATATGCGTGCAGAAACCAGCCATAGCCTCATCTACTGAATTGTAGACGATTTCATAGACCAGATGATGCAGACCGCGCTGGTCGGTGCTGCCGATGTACATTCCGGGACGGAGACGCATGGCCTCCCTTCCACCCAGCACCTGGATATTGGCGGCAGTATACGAGCCAAAAGCCTCGGGAACTTCGTTCGGATTTTCTGGATTGCCCCTAAAATTTGATGCGGCCAAGCAAAGCTGGTGAGGATTTTCTGAAGGACCAAAGAAGATAGGCCGTTAAGGCCTCTAAAATGGTCGTTAGGTGTATATTTTACTCTGTGGGATACTTCCAACACCATCACAGGTATTATACCATACTGCAGATGTAAAGTGTATCTAACTTGAGATAAGAATTCCAGTCAATTGCTTAAGGTTAGGATGGGTTGTCTGAGAAACCTTTTAAGGTGACGGTATCGGCGATAGAACGGCGAGAGCTGATATAGTTATTGATTCCGCTGGCGGTATTGGCGAAACCTAAGGCGATGCCCATAACAATGATCTGGCTGTCAGGAATAGCGAGCTCCGAGCGCAGAATATCAGGGTAGTCCACCAGGCTCAATGCGGGCAAGCTGCCTAGTCCCAAATTAATAGCTGCCAGCAGGATGTTTTGAGATAGCAGCCCCATATCATACACTGACCATTTATCCAGGACCTTATCCATGGTTAAAACCAAAATAACCGGCGCATTGAAGAGCCGGGCGCTGTGGGTGTTGACGGTTTTCTGGGAATCAGGGTCCTGGGGGTCCAGTCCCATCAGTTTCATGCGCTCTTTTCTCATTTCGGTCATGCGGTCTGCCATGACTGTGGGCAGTTGCGCAAACGGGGTTATAGAAATTTCGTAATTTGGTTTTTCCCCTTTGAGCCCCTTTGCAATATAGGCCTTGCGGATTCTTTCAATCACCGTTCCGCCAGCTGCGTAGATGTTCCACGGCTGGCTGTTAACGGTTGAAGGAGCATGTACGGCTCTTTCCAGGATTTTCATGATTGTGGCTTTGGGCACCGGGTCTGGTTTAAAATCTCTGACGCTGTGCCGGGCCATAATGGCTTCAAAGACTTCCAAGTGTGTATATCTCCCTGAGAAAAAATAATTATTTTTTTCCTAATAGTTCCTTCAGTTGTCCTGCCGGCAGGTTATTCTGCTCGGAAGTAGTCATGTCTCGTAACTGTACCGTTCCGGCTTTGATCTCATCTTCGCCGATGATGACGGTGTAGCGTACCCCGGCGCTATTAGCCTGCCGTAACTGGGCTTTCAGGCTCTTACCTCCCGGTGCCTGGAGGGCGGCAATCCCGGATTTACGCAGTTCACCGCAAAGCTTTACTGCGGCTTCTCTGGCAGTTTCACCCAGGTAGGCTACAAAGACGATTGGCCCGGGTATTAACGGAACAGGCAGGTTCTGGCGTTTTAAATTGGCAGCGATACGCTCAATTCCGGTCGCGAAACCCAGGGCAGGTGTTGGTTTGCCGCCCAGTTCCTCGATTAGCCCGTCATAGCGTCCGCCGCCGCCGATGGTGCTTTGAGCTCCTTCAATCTCTGGCTGGATTTCAAAGACGGTGCGGGTATAATAGTCCAGCCCGCGTACCAGGCAATGGTCGATCTCGTAGGGGAGGCCCAGTAAATTCAGGAAATATTTTAACTTAGCGAAATGCTCAGCGCATTCAGGGCAGAGTTTTTCATAACTCCTGGGAGCGGCCGCGGCCAGCTGACGGCAGCTATCGTTCTTGCAGTCCAGGAGGCGAAGGGGATTTTTCTCCATCCTGGTTTTACAGTCGTTGCATAAAGTCTGGACTTGACTGGCGTAATAGGCTTTAAGTGTTTCCAGATATTGCGGACGGCAATTTGGGCAGCCGATGCTGTTGATAATTAAATGGAGTTGATTGATGCCCAGCGAAACATAGAATTGCCAAGCCATATCGATCACTTCAGCGTCCAGGGCAGGATCACTGTCTCCAATTGCTTCATAACCGAACTGGCGGAACTCTCGATAACGCCCCGCCTGAGGACGTTCATAACGGTAGTTGGCCTCTATATAAAACAATTTAACCGGTTGGGACAGGTTTTGCATACCATGCTCGAGATAAGCACGGCAGACCGGAGCGGTGCCTTCCGGGCGCAGCGTCAGTTTATTCCCGCCGCGGTCCTCGAAGGTGTAAATCTCTTTTTGGACAATGTCCGTGGCCCCGCCAACGCCTCTTAAGAAGAGTTCGGTATCCTCAAAAACGGGGGTATCGATACGCTTGTATCCATATAGACGGGCAATATCGGCGGCTTTTTGTTCAATATAAAGGCGGTAAGCCTGCTCTTCAGGTATAATATCCGAAGTCCCTCGAGGCGCCTGATACACAATCACACTCCTATCAGTCTAATTACGAGATTAGAATAGCAGTTTTTACTCACAATCGCAATTGGATTATACTGATAAGTATTAGGAAAATACATCGAGTTCAAAATCGGAAAAGGCATATTAACAACCTTGACCGAAACTGAAAACTTATTATTGTGCACTCGTTTTTAAGGTATGAGCATTGAGAGCGTACTGGAAAAAATTAAACAATACCTGCCTCCGGACAAGGTCAAACTGGTTCAGGATGCCTACGAGTTTTCGCGGGAGTCCCACCAGGGACAAACGCGGGTGTCCGGTGAAGCCTATATCGAGCACCCTCTTCAAATTGCCTTAACGCTGGCTGAGCTTCGTCTGGACGCTGCTTCCATTTCTGCTGCGCTGCTGCATGATGTAAGCGAGAATTGCGGCGTCGCGATTATTGATATCGAAACCCGCTTCGGGGCTGAAGTAGCTCGGTTGGTAGATGGGGTTACCCGTCTGGGAAAGATAGCCTGGGCTGGAGAAGACATCGCTCGCCGTGAGTCTCAGGCTAAGAACCTGCGTAAAATGCTGGTAGCCATGGCGGAGGACATCAGGGTGGTTTTCATCAAATTGGCCGACCGTCTGCATAACATGCAGACCCTGCAGGTCATGCCTCCCCAGAAACAGCAAAGTATTGCCCAGGAAACCCTGGAAATTTACGCTCCTCTGGCACACCGCCTGGGCATTGGGGAACTGAAATGGCAGCTTGAAGACCTCTCCTTCCGCTACCTGGAACCGGAAAAATATAAACAAATTGCTAAATTGCTCGCTCGCCGCAGAGTCGAACGCGAAAATTTTATTACCCAGGTTATACAGACACTGAAGGAAGAGTTCTCTAAAGCCGGCTTCAAGGCTGAGATTTACGGTCGGCCTAAGCATATTTACAGCATCTATCAGAAAATTGGCAAATATGAAGCTGTGGGCAAGCAATTCGACGATATTCATGATTTATTGGCTGTCCGGGTAATGGTGGATACTGTGACCGATTGCTATAATGCGCTGGGGATTATTCATAGCCTCTGGCATCCTATGCCAGATGAGTTTGATGATTATATAGCTAACCCCAAACCCAACGGTTACCAATCCCTGCATACCACGGTGATGTTTAACGGGATTACTCCTCTTGAATTGCAAATCCGCACGACTGAAATGCATAATTTCTCCGAATACGGTGTGGCAGCTCACTGGCGTTACAAGGAAGGCGCTAAAGAAGATGTCCGCTTTGAGGAAAGGATTTCATGGTTGCGGCAATTGATCGATTGGCATCGCGAATTCAGCGGTGCTGAAGAATTCATGGAGTCCGTCAAGACGGACATCTTTAACGATCAGGTTTTCGTCTATACTCCCAAAGGTGAGATCAAAGACCTTCCCCGGGGTGCCACTCCCCTTGATTTTGCTTACCGCGTTCATACTGAACTGGGCCATCACTGCGTGGGCGCCAAGATTAACGGCAAACTTATGCCCCTTAACTACCGCCTGAATAACGGCGATATCGTGGAGATTATGACCGTCAAATCAGGCAAAGGCCCTAGCCAGGACTGGCTGAGGGTTAATCTGGGTTATGTTAACACCTCCGGCGCCCGTGAAAAAATCCGCCAGTGGTTTAAGAAACAGAATTACCAGGAGAACGCCGACCGCGGCCGTGAGCTACTGGACAAAGAATTAAGGCGTTTGGGTATCAAGGTGCAGGACCGTGAGGGTCTGGCCAAACTGTTTAAATACGAAAATACTGATGATTTCCTGGCTGCTATCGGCTACGGGGGGCTCAGCGCTCATACCGTAGTTATGAGAATGGTAGCCCAATCCGATGTGGGCAAGATCGTCTCTCCTGTTCCCCAGACTAAGACAGCCCCTTCCACTATTAAAGTATTGGGTGTTGGCGATATGCTGACTCGTCTGGGTGAGTGCTGCCATCCGGCGTCTGGAGACGCTATTATCGGTTATATCACTCGCAGCCGGGGTGTCACCGTCCACAAAATTGATTGTCCTAATGTCATTCACGAAAGGGAGAAGGAGCGCTTGATTGAGGTAGAATGGGGTAATGCTGAAGCGGTCTTCGCGGCTAAAGTTCAGGTAGAAGCCTGGGATAGGGTGGGACTGGTGCGGGACATTACCTCGGTAGTGGCGGAGGAGAAGGTCAATATCACCTCTGTCAGCTTTACCAACCGTAATGATCATACTACCCTTACTATGCTGAATTTGGAGACCTCCGGGCTCTCTCAACTCTCCCGTATAATGGAAAAAGTTGAAGGGGTGCGCGGTGTAATCGGCGTCAGTCGAGTGGGAGATGAAGCCATCATTAAACCTAATCCTGCTGCCTGACCTGCTAGTGCCGCTTTCCTTCCTATCCTTACCGCTGTTCGTCACAATCCCAAATTTGCTAAAAACTTAAAAAAACGATAGGATAACATAAGTAACATATTTCAGGAGGGTCATTTGCCTACTACCAAAACTGCAGAAAAAGAGATGCGAACAGCCGGGAGACGGGCGAAGCGCAATCAATCCATTCTTAAAGCCACCAAGACTCAGGTTACCAAGGCCGAAGGCGTTATCGCTGGCGGCAATCTCGAGCTTGCCCAGGCTGAAGTCAAGATTGCGATCAGATCTCTGGACAAAGAAGCAGAGCGCGGCAAGGTACATCCTAACAACGCTGCTCGCCGCAAATCCAGATTAATGAAAAAACTCAACGCCGTAACCAAAGCTGTCAAACCCGCGAAGGCCGCTAAGACCGTTAAAGCTACCAAGAAATAGCGTCTTCCCAGTTTTCAGCTCATTATGCAATATTTGCCCGGAGAGCGGATTTCCGCCTCCGGGTTTTCTGCGTTTAGCTTTTACAATCTTCCGCTTGACATTTTTATTCCACATAATGTAAGCTTTATAATCAGAACATGAGTTCTTATGCTTTTTGGATAATCGTTTAATTGTTACTTAGGAGTAAAATGAAGTCGTTATCTGTCAGACAGCAGAAGATTCTGAATTTTATCCGTCATTTTCTGGAGAAACAGTCCTTTCCACCAACGGTGAGGGACATAGTTCATGGCTGCGGAATTAGTTCAACCTCAGTTGTTGACTATAATCTCGTCATATTGGAAAGAGAAGGGTACCTGAAACGCCATCGAGAAGTCTCCAGGGGGATAGAATTGCTGGGCGATATTGTCGTTAAAGCTAATAGATCGGCTGTCCCTCTCATCGGGACCATCGCGGCAGGTCAACCTATACCGGTGCCTTCGGAAGAGAGTTGGAACGCCGTAGCCTCAAGCGATACGATTGAAGTTCCCACGCAACTTTTACGCGGTAAAGACAACATTTATGCTCTCAAGATCAAAGGATTGTCCATGATAGATGCTTTGATTAACGACGGTGATATTGTTCTAATGCAGGCAGCCAGCACGGTAGAAAACGGCCAGATGGCCGCGGTCTGGTTGAAGAGTGAGAAGCGCGCAACCCTTAAAAAGGTCTTTATCTCCCTTGAAAAAATCCGTTTGCAGCCAGCCAACAGCCAGATGAAACCCATTTACGCTGAACCTGATAACGTCGAAATCCAGGGTATCGTGGTTGCTGTTATCCGCCAATATAATTAGTTGTAAAATAATCAAAATATAATCAGAGAGGACGGTTTATATAACCGTCCTCTTTTATTTACGCAGTTATAATGTTCACCACTTCACAAGTACGTTTCAGTATCCCGCGGTTATCCTTTGCCTAATAAATCGAGCCGGTACCATCGCTATTTGCGGTACGATAAAATATTCGAAAGCCACAGTTCGCAAATTTCGTCCGGGTTATCAGCGCTCGCAAATAATTTATTCCAATATTTTGCGTCATGTGCGGAACATTTTCCGGCTCGCTCAATCGGGATTCGGGTAGCACGGCGCCAGCCGCAGATACAGCAATAAGGTTCCTGATCATCTTTGTCCAAAGCAATGAAACCACCCCCACAATGAGGACACTTACTGATTCGAGATAAAGATGGGCGAAATGCAGCAACCATATTAGCCTCCTTACAATCGCGAATACTGGATTCTGAACTATCCTTCTCATATTGTAAATGTTAAGTATTAAAGGGCAATTGAAACGAAGTTAACTCTTTGTAATATTTTCTTTAAATTTAAGGACAGGGTTAATGCTATGAATGGGAAATAGTAATTATTGGAGAGAGACACCGTATTGGGTAAAAATATTACCTGAATTTAACATTCCCTTTATCGTATTTTAAAGATAGTCTGTTATTCTTTTGATATGAAAACCATTTTATTTATTGACTTGGGGCAAGGAGTGAATGAGTAATGAAGAAATGTGAAAAATGCGGTCAAGATCTGGGTATCGTCTATTGGACGAGTGGTAAAATAATGGCAATATGCTGCAATGGCCAATGCCAGGCTTATCGTAATCCAATTAATCCGGCTTCAAGCGGGGATTGGGGGAGTACCTTTACGTCTTTAACCCCTTATAATCATCGGATAACCCTGAGTGAGGAAAATAATTACTCCCCAGAGGATTTTAATACCGTCTGCAGAGATCTGGATATTCAACCCAGGCTCGGTCCTGGGCGCTCTTCCAAACTGAATCGGCATACCACCACTAAGGTCAACTATCCAACCAGTCAACAGATAAGCAGGCATGTTAAAAAGATTTTTAGCTGGATTAAAACAGTTAAAGAAAGTTGTTAAATCAGGTACAAAGAATTGGCTCACAACCGGCATTGGATGAAGAAAGAACGTTTAAATATCGCACACGGTCAGGTACTCATTGAACGCAGGAATAGTGTTAACGTGGTGCTTGGTGACAAACTGGTCAACTAGCTTTAATTATATTTTGGTCTTCAAATTATGTGGTTCTCATTTACATAAAAGATAAGGTTTTATTCAATAAAAAAGGGGATCCGTTCATTGAAGCTCCCCTCTGAGTCATCGCTTTACGGGGTGTTAATGGCTCCGCAATTCGGGCATTTGAGAAGGGTGTCTTTGTAAGTGGCCGGATCGAATCCTTTAACTAACATCGTGTTACATTTCCCACAGATAAAATTGACCTCAGTAGGCCCGATAAATGGCGCCATCCTCGACAGCACTTTTTTGGCTACTACCTTGTTTTCAGCAACTATGGTCCCCTTTTTATACTGCATAATCAATCTCGCCTCCCTTTTCATTATATGTTGTAGTGCCATTGTAATATTGGTTGTATTTATTAAAGGATTTGAAGAATGCAGGAAAAAACTGTTATAGATAGTTGATAATTGCCTTCGCGATGAATTGCCCCCCAAAATATAGAAGTGCCAGGCTCAGGATAATAAAT
>JFJP01040653.1_pt1 | contig 10879 bp, 12 predicted proteins | sample 431651 | NCBI WGS metagenome assembly JFJP01 (sample SAMN02602958, study PRJNA72255) | Microbial mat metagenome, whole genome shotgun sequencing project. | biome: fresh water; feature: sink hole; material: water; isolation source: purple microbial (photo- and chemosynthetic) mats found in...
AAGATTTCGTCGTTTGCAAACATAAAATAAAATATTTACAGACGCGTCGAATTCCTTATTGTTTATGTTGAGACATCTCTTGCAGATTTTGAGAACCTCTTCGGAGGAAATGCAAAACATCTTTTTCAGTTGGAAACCGCAACTGGAGATGAGTTTGACATTGAAGTAAATGGTGTTCGGTACGAACTGAAAACCACCGGAGCACGCTTCATGCTCTACGATAGTCTTCGTTATTATTTCGCCAATGGCGGCGGTGTGGCGTACATTGTATCGGCTGGCACATTCAAAAAAGCCGATGGCGAGGCAAACAGTGTATCGAAAGTAGCTTTGCTTACTGCATTGCAATCGCTTGAAACACAACCAGAACCTACCATTCTTGGTATTCCAGATGTAGCCAATGTTTCAGCCGATGCCGCAGTGAGTATTCAGCAACAAATGCTGGCACAATGTGCCAATCTTCAAAACCGTTTTTCGGTGCTCGATGTACCCAATGGTTTCAAAACCAGAACTTTAACCGATGATGATGTGGTTACTGTTTTTCGTGAAAAAATTGGAGACAATGCTCTTGCGTATGGTGCCGCTTACTATCCTTGGGTAAATACTTCGGTAGTTGATGTGGAAGAACTTTGTTTCGAAAACATTCAAAATCCCGATGCTCTTATCGAAGTGCTTAGTAATGAAGCAGAAACAGCTAACGCCAACAGCCGCAAAGTAGATGACATTAAAACTGAGTTGGGCAAAATTACCGATGATGCAGCAGATAAAGACAAACTGCACAAAACACTCAAAGCCGTTTGCCCATCGTACAAAACAGTGCTAAGTCGCATGGCTACCAAACTCAATTTGTTGCCTCCATCGGGCGGAGTTATTGGTTTGTATGCTCGCGTTGACGACTCGCGTGGTATTTGGAAAGCACCTGCAAACGAGGCACTTAATGCAACAGTTTCGCCAGTAGTTCAACTTTCGAACGAAGACCAAGAAGACCTCAACGTAACCGTAAACGGAAAATCGGTAAATGCTATTCGTAACTTTGCAGGAGCCGGAACATTGGTTTGGGGTGCCCGCACACTCGATGGCAATAGCGAAGATTGGAAGTATGTAAACGTTCGCCGCACACTTACCTACATCGAACAGTCGGTAAAAAATGCCGCTCGCGCTTATGTATTCGAGCCAAACAAACCTTCTACATGGGTTTCTATCAAGGCTTCGGTTTCCGGATTCTTAACAGGTTTGTGGCAACAAGGCGGTTTGGCGGGTGGTTCCACTGGCGAAGCGTATGAAGTACTTGTTGGTTTGAACTCATCAATGACTCCTGAGGATATTTTAGAAGGTATGCTTCGCGTAACAGTGAAGGTTGCTTTATTGCGTCCTGCTGAGTTTATCGAAGTTACATTCGAACAAAAAATGCAAGTATCTTAATTTCATTGATTTAGGTATATTTTAGGTGATAATTATAAAAATTTAAAATTTAGATATTATGGCTGAAGAAGCATTAACATACCCAATTCCGCAGTTTCGGTTCGATGTTGAAATTGATGATATTGGCGAAATTAGTTTTCAGGAAGTTACAGGTTTAGATACTGAAATCCAATCTATTGACTATCGTTCGGGCGACAGCCCCAATGACTCTGTCCTAAAAATTCCCGGATTGAAAGTATATTCCAATATCTCATTCAAACGTGGAATATATCCAGATGATAACAAGCTCTACGAATGGTTGCAAGATGTGAAAGATAATTACAACGGACCCGAACACGAAGACCAGAAGAAAAACATTGTTATCAGCCTCCGTAGCGACCAAGATGAGGTTATTATGACATGGACAGTTACCAATGCTTTCCCTGTAAAATTAACCGGAACAACACTCAATGCCCAAAACAACGAATTGGCAATTGAAACACTTGAGGTTACTCACGAAGGATTGGTTCAGGAGCTACCATAATAAGTAATTAATTTACTGATTAATTGAAATTCAATGGCGAAAACTGTAGAATATCTACCACCTGTAAGTTTCAGGTTCAATGTTTTACTCCTCGACGATTTAGCATCTTCGAAAAGCAAGGCTACCGACTACCTTTTTTCGGACAAAAAAGGTAGCGGTAACCAAACTTTTAAGGAAACAAGTTTTGTTTCTGTAAGCGGTTTGGAAACCGAATTGCAAACCGAAGATGTGAGAGTAGGAGGGGTGAATAACATTACCTACAATTTACCAACAAAGGTGCGTTACAGTCCTTTGGTGCTTTCACGGGGTATTGTTACAAAAGGTTCTAAATACATCGAATGGTATTGGAAATACGTAAACAGTACCGATGGTAAAGTAGAAAAGAAAAATCTACTTATTTCGCTATTGAATTCAGGTTTACAGCCTATAATTATTTGGTTGGTGGTAGATGCTTTCCCCACAAACTGGAAAATTTCGGGCTTAGAAGCAAAAAACAACGAAGTATTGTTGGAAGAAATAAAACTGGCGTATAGTAGGTTTGAGATAATAAGTGTGGATTGAAAGGTGAAATAAAACAATGGTTAATAAGTATTTAGAAAATATTGCCCTAACAAATGTTCACGATGACCAGCGGGAGGAAAGCTATTATCCTGCTGTAGCTACCCTTATGACTGAATTTGCACATTCAATAAAAAGAACAAACATAAGTGTTACTATTTTACCAAAAAAAACCGAAGCAGGAAATCCGGACTTTAGAATTTGGGATGGCAGGCAGAGGGTGGTGGGATATATAGAAGCTAAATTTCCGAATACTGATTTAAACAAAGCCGAGAAATCAGAACAATTGCTACGCTATTTCGATACTTTTCCGAATGTGATTCTTACTGATTTTTATGAATTTAGATTGTACCGAAATGGAGAACAGATTGAAATGGTTACACTTGGGAAACCGGTTTTCGAAAAAAATCAAAAAACAAAATCAAAAAATAATGAAACATTTGAGCATTTATTGGGTAAATTTTTTGACTTTTCCCTTCCCAAAATATACTCAGCCGAAAGTTTGGCTATAGAATTGGCAAAACGCACAAAATTTCTTAGAGACGAAATAATTAGTATTGAACTTAAAAACGAAGTTCAAAAAAACTACATCAAAGGATTTTATAATGCTTTTAAAAAATACTTAATCAATGGTTTGAAAGAAACTGAATTTGCCGATTTGTATGCCCAAACCATTACGTATGGAATGTTTGCTGCACGAACAAGAGCCGGTGAAACTTTTAGTAGAGAATTAGCTTTCAAATATATACCACCAACAATTGGTATTTTACGTGATATTTTTGAGTTCATTTCGTTGGGCAAAGTACCCCAGCAAATGGAGGTAATAATTGATGATATTGCCGAAGTATTAAGCATTTCTGATGCAACAAAACTTTTAAACGATTACTACAAACAAGGAAAGGGAGATGACCCCATTATTCATTTTTACGAAACATTTCTAAATAAATACGACCCTTCAACACGTGAAAAAAGAGGAGTTTATTACACTCCAGAGCCGGTTGTCCAATACATTGTAAATTCGGTTGACGAAATATTGATAAGGGAATTTAAAAAAATAGGTTTTGCCGATACAAGTATTAAAGTGCTTGACCCTGCCAGCGGAACTTTGACATTTATAGCAGGTGCTACACAAAAAGCTATCAAAACTCATACTGAATATTTTGGTGATGGCGACAAAAATGGGTTTATCAAACGGCATATTCTCAAAAATTTCTTTGGTTTTGAGTTGATGATGTCGCCGTATGCAATTGCCCATTTAAAAATGTCGTATCTGCTTCAAGAACAAGGTTATAAGTTTGATGACGATGACCGTTTTCAACTGTATTTAACCAATACACTTGATGCAAAAATTATTGATATGCCCGAATTACCCGGTCTATCATCACTTGCCGAAGAAGCTACTGAGGCAAATGCAATTAAAAAGGACACACCAATTATCGCCATTATTGGGAATCCTCCTTATTCGATTGCATCGTACAATAAATCGGAATTTGAAACCGAATTAATGAAATTATACAAAGAAGATGTAAAAGATGAAAAAAATATCCAAATTCTGTCCGACGACTACATTAAATTTATTCGCTTCTGTCATTGGAAAATCGAACAATCGGGGAGCGGAGTGGTTGGGCTTATTACAAAAAACACATATTTGAATATTGCAGCCGCCAAAGGTTTGCGCAAACAATTACTGTTAACTTTCGATAAAATATACATTCTAAACTTACATGGTAAGTTATACGAAAAAAACACTGACGGTGGTAAAGACCAAAACGTTTTTGATATTCGGGTGGGAACCGCAATCATGTTCCTTATAAAAACAAAGAACAAAAAGAAGAACACCTATGCAAAACTTTATTACAAAGAACTTTACGGAGAGCGCACCCTTAAATATGATTTCCTTTCAACTCACAATTTGTTTTCGACTTTCGATACAGAAGATGAATTAGAAATTGATAAAACACATTTTTTCTTTGAGAAGAAAAATTTTGCAGAGATAGAATTATACGATAAATTTTTGGCAGTTGACGAAATTTTTGGAATTAAAAATAGTGGAGTAGAAACAGGTCGTGACCATTTTATTATTGCTGATAATCAAATAGTATTGAAAAACAGACTCTCAAAGTTTATTCAATCCGACACATCAATCGAAGATTTAAGAATGACATATAATTTGCACGACCAACCCAATTTTAAATTGAATAAAGTTAAAACTAATTTTATTGAAATTATAGATGACAATTTTGTAAGTTACAGTCATAAACCTTTTTATAAAAGAGTGATTTACTATGAAGAAATATTTTTGCGTAGGCACAGTAAGATTATTATGAAATCATTCTTTAAAAAAAACAATATTGGAATCATCTTACCACGAAGATATAATTTCAATTTCAAAAAACCTGTTTTTATAACTGATAATATTGCAGATAGAAATTTTCTTGGAGGGCAATCTTACATCTTCCCGCTTTGGATTTACAAGCAAAATGGCGATGTTTTTAATGGTAATGGAAACGGGAAACTGCAAGTTTCAAATATAAACCCAAAAGTCGAGGAGTTTTTAGAATCTACATTCAACAAGAAAAATATAGCAGAAGATATTTTTTATTACACTTATGCAATATTGCATTCAAACACATATCGAAATAATTTTTCGGAAGTATTGAAAATTGACTATCCTAAAATTCCATTTACTAAAAATGGATTACATTTTGAAAATATCACAAAATTGGGTAAAGAACTTGCTGATTTACACTTACTTAAATCTCAAAAAATCAATAAACCAAAAATAAAATTTTTGGGTAGTGGAAGTGGACAAATCGAAAAATCGAAATACGATAAAGAGCAGAAAATAATTACAATAAACGAAAATCAATACTTTGATAATATTATTCCAGAGGTTTGGAATTATGAAATTGGGAAAAATCGTGTTATTCAACAGTGGTTCAAACGCAAAGAGAAGATTGAATTTGAAGATGCTATTGACTTTTGCAGAATTGCCACTGCAATTTATGAAACTTTCGATATTCAGAACGAAATTGACATGATTTACCCTGAAGTCTTAAATGAATTAATTGATATACAATAAATTATGCCAATAGTAATCAAAGAGTTAAACATCAAAGTAAACGTTGAAGACAAACAAAAAGTGGTTTCTAATGCCGGTGAAGCAACAATTTCGGAAGAATTGTTGGCAAAAATAGTGGAAAAATGCACAAAAAAAGTGCTAAGTGAACTGAAACAAAGTACGAAAAGATAAAATAGTATGGCAGTCGAAAGGCTTAAAATATCGTGTTTCAATAGTTTGGACGATGCCAAGAAAAATTCGGGCGTATCGGGCAGTATTACTGTTGCCGCCAATCCCGAAAAAGTGGATTTGACAATCAGTGTTGAAACAAAAAACAATGTGGATACCGGTGAATATAAGGGAGATGTAAGTTTTTCGCTTACTCTCGATGGGACTGGTGTTTTATATGAATCGGAAAAAACCGTTGCCGAACAAGTTGATTTTCTGAAAAAAGTAACAATTGCATATCACAAAGACACCAAAACTTCTTCTTATGTACGCTTGGAGTGGGGAACGGTGTTTAGCGGCATTGGTGCCGGAGAAGCAAGCAGTTCAAACGACAATCATTACATTGGAAAAGTAACAAAATTGGCGGTACATTATACATTGTTTTCGCCCGAAGGCAAACCGCTTCGCGCTTCGGTTGACCTTTCGGTTGACCAATTGGTTGACTTGGGGGCAAGCGCAAGTTTTACTCAAAATCTCGATTTTAGTAAAAAGGTTGATGAAAATGCGGTGAAAGATTTTAAAGATGCCTTCAAAGCAAAGCTAAAAACAGCCTACGAAAAGATGAAAGAAGGCAAAGCAGGTTTAAGATAATTAGTGTTAAAATAGTAAAATATTACTTCGTTTTATATTGAATAATAATTAATTAGTAAAAATATGAAAGTAACACATGATCAACTAATGAATGACATAGAAAAAAGTCGTAATATTTTGCAAACAGACAAATTGGATATGTCATTTGGAGAAATAATGAGTATGTATGAAAAAGAGGAGATTATTATTAATCCCGAATTTCAAAAGCTTTTCAGATGGAATGATTATCAAAAAACAAGATTTATAGAGTCAATAATACTTGGGATACCTATTCCCTCCATATTTGTCATTGAGCATAAAAGTGGCAGATGGGAGTTGGTTGATGGTTTACAAAGAATATCAACAATTCTTTCTTTTTTTGGATTGCTAAAAACAATGCCCGAAAAAAATAATTGGAAATTGCTTAATGCCAATTTAATAAAAAGTTTAGAATCATTTAGTTCCGATGAATTACCATTAAAAATACAAATGGGTATAAAAAGAGTTACCTTTAGAGTTGAGATAATTAAGTGGAATAGTGAGTATGATTTACGTTTTGAACTTTTTAATCGTTTAAATACTGGGGGATTACCTTTAACAGAAGAGGAAATAAGAACTTCCTTGCAACCTTAAATTTCGTCTATTTAGAATAAAGAATCTTCTTGAATTTTCGAAAAAACATTTTGAAAAATTAATTGTGTATGGATTATAAGAAAGAAATTCTATTTGATATTAATTGGCGTTTATCTGAATTGGTTGCTCTCAAATCTATTCCCTTCAGATATAACTTCTTACCCAATCATAAAGAGATTTTATTAAAATATTCCATACCTTCTATTTATGCACTGTGGGAAGGGTTTGTTAAAAATTGCTTTAGAATCTATATTCGTGAAATAAATAACCTTAATTTATCTATAAATGAAACCCATATCAACGTTTTAACTCATTGTATTTCAATTGAGGATAAATTAAGTTTGGAAAATCCAAGAATGAATTTTGTAAAAAAGAAGGAATTTGTAGAATATTATCAAAATCTCATTTTTAATCCTTTGAAAATTGGACAGGATATACCAACAAAATCAAATGTCGATTTTAAAGTGATTAATGAAATTCTTGTCAGATTCAATCTTATAGAATTGCCTAATAGCTACGAAACAAAATTAAAAAAATTAGTATGGTACCGAAATAGTATAGCCCATGGAGATAATTCACTTCCTGTCGCAATTGAGGATATTAATGAATTTTCAAACTTAGTAAATGACCTGATGGTTGAAATTTTCAGTAAAATTGAAGAGGGATTTACAAATGAATCGTTTAAAAAGAAAGATTAATGGCTGAACTTCTACCAAAAAAAGAGTATGTACAGATTGCGCTAAAAACCAATGGCACTGCCTTGGATTTAGACCCTGATACTACTTTTGACATAACGGTATCGAAATATATCAACAAATTGTCGAGGGCAACCGTGCGGCTCTATTTGGCGCACATGCCTATTGACAAAGCCTATCAGTATAGCGAAAATGCAGCATTCAAACCCGGTGAAGCAATTTCTATTGAAGCGGGGTATTTGACCGAATCGCTTGAAGAGGTTTTCAGTGGAATCATCAGCAAACACCGCTTGTCGCGTACTTCGGACAATGTCATTACAATTGAGTTGGAATGCGTTCACAAAGCAGTGAAAATGACTACTGTACGAAAAAATGCTATTTTTAAAAGCATGACTGATAACAGTATCATTACAAAGTTGATAAGTGGCGCAAGTTTAACATCTACTGTGGGAAGTACAACGGTTTCGCACGATGAAATGGTTCAATATTTTTGCACCGATTGGGATTTTATGCTCATGCGGGCGCAGGCTTGTGGAATGATTGTATTGACAAATGCCGATAAAATTGAAATTGACAAGCCAAAATTATCGGGTTCAGCTTCTGTTGAAGTAAAAGATATGGAAGGATTGCTCTCATTTTCAACATCTTTGGAGGGCGAAACCCAATTCAAATCGGTTGATGCCGAAACGTGGGATTATGCAACTCAAAAGGTGATAAAATCATCTTCGGGGTCGGTTAGCGAAAGTTTGGGGGGTGATATTTCGGCAACAACGTTGGCAGGCAAATTCAACACCGAAAACTATGTATTTCAGACCACTACCAACATGACAACCGATGAGCTGAAGTCGGTAGCTGCATCAAAACTGACTTTGTCGAAAATGTCGAGGTTGAAAGGGAATGTTGTCGTTACCGGAAAAGCAACACTCAATGCTGGAGGGTTGATAAAACTGACAGGAGTAAGCAAGCATTTTGAAGGTACCAACTACATTGGCGGTGTCGAACATCACATTTCGCAAGAGAGTTGGACAACCGAACTTCAATTGGGTTTCGATGCCGATTGGTATGCCGAAACTGCTGTAAATGTGGATAATAAAGGTGCAGGTTTTATAATGCCGCAAGTGGGTGGTTTGCAAATTGGTAAAGTAATCGGAATTGCTTCGGATAAGAAAAATCAGTATCGGGTAGAAGTAAAACTATCTACCATGAACAGCAAAAGCGAAACACTTTTTGCACGAATTGCCAGTTTTTACGCAAGTTCGCAAATTGGGGCAGTAGTTATGCCCGAAGTGGATGACGAGGTAGTGATTGGTTTTGTGGACAATGACCCACGTAGTCCAGTAATTTTGGGCAGTTTATACAGCAGCCAGAACAAAATGCCGATAACTTTGGACAAAAAAAACGACCAAAAAGTGTTCGTTACCAAAAGCAAAATGAAAGTTACTTTCAACGAAACCGATAAGTCTATTGTAATTGAAACCCCCGGAAAAATAACGGCAACTTTAAGTGATAAAGACAAAAAAATTGAACTAAAAGACAGCAACAACAATAAAATCCTTATGGACAGCAGTGGTATTACCCTTGACAGTTTTAAAGACATAAAACTGTCGGCAAAAGGACAAATAACCATTGATGCCATGAGCAACGCAAAACTCAGCACAAAAGCATCATTAACTTTGGAAGGAATGAAAGTGGACTTAAAAGCAAATACAGTACTTCAGGCAAACGCCAGTGCGTCGCTCAAAATGCAATCCTCTGGTATTCTGCAAATTCAGGGTTCATTAGTTAAGATCAACTAACAAAGCAACAAATGTAACAATGCAACAATTTAACAATAAAACAATTTAACTTATGCCTCCAGCAGCACGAATTAGCGATATGCACACCTGCCCCATGCAAACACCGGGCGTTCCGCCCATTCCGCACGTGGGAGGACCTATAATCAAAGGTATGCCAACGGTTTTGATTGGCAATTTGCCTGCCGCCCGCGTCAGCGATATGTGCGTGTGCGTAGGACCACCCGACACCATTATCAAAGGTTCGGCAACCGTACTTATTGGCGGTTTACCCGCAGCCCGAATGGGAGATTCCACCGTACACGGAGGAACAATTATTCTTGGATTTCCAACGGTTATGATAGGAGGATAAATGTATGGAAGAAGGTAAATTAGGCACAGGTTGGAGTTTTCCACTCACATTCAATAAACAAGAAAACAAAGTGGAAACCGTAGCAGATTACGACGATATCCGGCAAAGTCTGGAAATACTATTTTCCACCCGTCCGGGAGAACGAATCATCGCCCCAAACTATGGTTGCGACTTGCGCCAGTATGCCTTCGAACCTATTAACCAACAGCTAATTAACAATGTGCGCCAAACCATTACTGCGTCAATTATCAACTTTGAGCGCAGAATCAATTTGCTAAATGTCGAAATTGTCCCCGAAACGGGAAACAATGGACAAATGCTAAGTATAAATCTTACATATCAGGTAAGAACAACGGAGGAATTGGATAATTTTTCGGTTACAGTACCGATGGAGTAAAAGAAAAACAGATATGACAAGGCAAGAATGCATAAATAAAATTTCTGAATTGAAATCAACTGACGATTTAGTTCTATTTTGGTCAAGGGTAAAAGAAAGGGATACGTCTGAATGGCAAAGTGGTAAAGCACTTGAGTATCTAATAATCAGAGCTTTCGAATTAAATGGTGCCGATGTTTCATATCCTTATGATATTTACAAGAATGGGAAACCATTTGAACAAATTGACGGTTTTGTATATGTAAATAATTTATCATGCTTAATTGAATGTAAGGATTATGATTCTGAAATGGCTGATTTTACGCCACTTGCTAAAATTCGTAGTCAGTTATTAAGGCGTCCATCTCAGACAATTGCCAGCATTTTTTGTATTACTGGGTTTACTGAGCCTGCAAAAATTTTAGCCACTTATGCTGCACCACAAACAATCTTACTGTGGGAAGGAACTGAAATAGCTCATGTATTGGATAGCAATTGCATCTGTAGCTCACTTATCAAAAAATATAAAATATTTACAGAACGCTGTATTCCAGATTATAATACATTAACAAATTCACTTTAATCATGAAAAATTATATTATTACAGAGGGCAGTTTTGATAAGAAATTTTTGGAAAAAGTTTTACCACCATACATACTAACTAATACAAG
>JFJP01043521.1_pt1 | contig 10878 bp, 11 predicted proteins | sample 431651 | NCBI WGS metagenome assembly JFJP01 (sample SAMN02602958, study PRJNA72255) | Microbial mat metagenome, whole genome shotgun sequencing project. | biome: fresh water; feature: sink hole; material: water; isolation source: purple microbial (photo- and chemosynthetic) mats found in...
AATAATAAATTTTTAATATATTTTTTACATTTTTAAAATTTTTTTTAAAATTTTTTTTTAAATATGATTTTACAATAATTTTGGATTTAAAAAAATATATTAAATATTTTTTTAATCCCCCTTTAAATGAGCAATTATGTAAATTCTTTAGATTTTTTCTTCCAAAAAACCACTTTTTAGATTCCCCTCATAGAAGACTCCAAACCAATTACTATCGAAAAAAAAAAAACAATAAAAAAAGAAGAAATGATTGCAAAAAAAACTACACTTCAATACAATAAATTCGATGAGCATTTTTTTTCAGGTCATTTTTTTTTTCTTCTCAATAAAACTTCATCCAATTCTTTTTAGAAACCACACTAAATCAAATGGAAATCAGCGATATCTTAAACATCAACACCAATGACTATTCTCATTTTATCTCTGACTTGCCAGAAGAACAACAAATGATGAAAATCGCTAAATATTTAGAATGGTACCTTACTCGAACAGAATCTTCCTTTTTCTTCAATGAAATCAATTTCCAAACAGATTTCTATTACAAATCAATCATCTTGGCTCCAACAGGTAAACGATATGCTACTTTTGGCTTCGATCTTAAAATCCACATTTTCTCCTATCCACAAAAGACTCTTCTGCTTAGGATAAATCAAAATTACGATTGTGATATGCAATTCTCACATAATGGACAATTATTGGGTTTAATGACTCCTCATGAAGGCATACTAATCTACGATATTGACAATAATGAGGAATTTGCTAAATACCAAGGAAACTTCTCTGCTTTTCGCTTCTCGAAAAAAAGCAATATGATGGCTGCCGCATTTAAAGATGGCTTCCATGTGGAGGTTTGGCTGAAAGATGAGCTGATATTTATGGATATCAGGACCAATGGAAAAGAAATACAATGTTTGGAGTTTTCCAACAATGATATGAAATTATGTGCAGCTTGTCTTGATGGAATTTTGAATGTTTGGGACATACAAAATACTGTTGTTATAGCGACTTTAAAATCAATTACTACAGAAATATATTGTATAAGTTTTTCTTTAGATGATGAAACAATCGCTTTTGCGACAAATGATAGGGCTGTTACCTTATGGATTTTGAAGGATCTTCGGTTGAATCCGGTTCATAAACTTAGAGGACATAAGAAAAATGTGAAGAATCTGTTCTTTTATGAAGATGTCAATAGATTGATATCATTGATTTCAATGGATGAAAAATATTATATGATGATATGGAGTTTTGAGGAGAAAAAACCATTGGGACCTTTAATAATGATGAATTACGTGAATGTGAGCTCTGCGATAGTCTTAGACAATGAGCTTTTGACTGTGGGATTAGACGCTTCATTTAAACGATGGGATCTTCAATCAAATTTGAATCAAATTCCCAATGAAATGGTCTTCGGAGAAATCCAGACTGATGTATGCACAGGCAATGAAATGGCCTTTAGTCAAGATGGTGCTTATATGGTGAAGGTAAATACCAAACCAAATGTGAAAATAACTTTATGGGAAACAAAAACTGGGAACCCTTTGCGACAAATTGAGGATTTGCCTGATGATGCAGGTTATATAAAGGATCTAACTTTTTCCTTTGATAATAAAATCTTTGCCTTTTGTTATCACTATTTCCTTTATTTATATGATGTCAATGATTTCCAAAATCCTTTAGTAGATCCTTTACAAATAGACCCCGAAAACCCTGAATCTTTTTCATTTTCGACATTGAGGTTCTCACATTCTGGAATTTTAGCAAGTGGAACTGATAAAGGATTGATTTGTTTATGGGATGGTGTACAAGGCGAAGGTGAATTAAAAAAAACCTTCCTAAAAGAACATGAAGGGATTATCACAGCATTAGAATTCTATAGAGAAAAAGATTATTTAGCTTCAGGTGATAATTTAGGCAATATTCGTTTGTGGGATCTCGCAAAAGAAATTGTCATTGGGGAAATGGATAAACATTTTGCTGCAATTACTTGTATTTTTTTCTTCCATGATGTCAGAAAAATGATCTCAGGGAGCAAAGATTACCAATTAAAGGTTTGGGACCTCAACGATTTCACAGAATTGTTTAATTTTGTGAGTTCTATGCCGGAAACAGTCCCATGCAATATTGATTTGAACTATGATAATAAGAAGCTAATTGTAGGGTATAATAAAGGGGAGCTAGAGATCTTTAAACTTATGAAAAAAGAAGCTGAATCATTGCATTTTATTCATTATCATAAACTGCCAATTCTCAATGTTCAGTTTCAAGAGAATGATCACGTTTTATTGTCACAAAGTGCTGAAAGCTGCAAAGCTTTAAGGTTCAAAACAGTCGGAAGTCCTGTGACGTTAAAATTGAGGGAAGCGATGAATGTGACTTCTGACGGCAGCAAGATAATTTCTCTTATGTTTGGCAAAAATATTATTATTACAAATACCAGAACTGGTGAACTAATAGAAGAATTGATTAGTCATCAAGCTCATGTAGAATTCTGTGAAATATCAACTGATGATTCTAAAATGTTAAGCGGTGCACAAGACGGAGTGATGAACCTTTGGGATTTAAACAAAGTTAGAATTTTAATTAAAGAGATTAAAATGACAGAAATTATCACTTGTGCATGTTTCAGTAATTCTGATAAAATAATCCTCGGAGGACAACAAGGCAATATTTTTGTCATAGAAATAACCAACGAGCCTAATTTCAAAATTACTCATTCTTTTAAAGCACATTATGGAGAAATCAAATGTCTTGATGTTGATTTTAATGGGAATCTGGCCTCTGCAGGAATTGACTTAAAAATTTGTTTATGGAATGGAGTGACTTATAATAAAAAAATCATAATTAGTGAAGGGATCAAAGATGAAATCAAAATAGTGAAGTTTTCTTTCGAAGGATTGCATATCTTTGGAGCTATGAAATCCTATAAAAATGAATTTTTGAAAAAATGGGATGCCCAAACTGGAGAATTACTTTCAAATGACTTGCAATTTTCTCAGAATCTATGCTTGAATAAATCAGGGAAGAAAATTATGACGTTTATCAATGAAGAGAAAGAAAAATGGAGTCTGCAACTTTTGGATGAGGATTTAGACCATCGTTCTGCGATAACGATTCCTTTAGAAGAACTTGACAGGAATGTTCCTCCCATTAATATGAAATGGTCAAAAAATGGTGATTTGTTCTGTTTTTTCCTGAATAAAGTTGTGGTTTATTTTGATTTGTACCGCGATGAAGAGATTTTTATCAAGAGAATAGTGAAAATAGCAAATTTTATCAATAATCCTTCTTTAATGCCTATTTCTGATAAAAAAATCTCGATTCTTACCATGAATGATATGGGCCGAGTCTACCCATTCCTTTATAATTTATTACATGTGATGGCCTATACTGATGATTATAAGAGCAGATTTGGTGAAATAGTAGCTGCTTTAGATAAAAATTATCAAAAACTTGATATTAAAAGCTTTTTTGAACAAGATATTCATCATAGAACTCCTTTAGATATTTTATTCTTAAAGAAAAACAGGAGGCTTTTACAAGAATATTTACAATATTTCATGAAGAACTATTCAATAGAAGAAGCATATAACACTGGATTCTTCAAATACCTCAACATAAGAAAAATCAGTGAATTGATGTCAATATTTTATGGTCAAAACGAATTCATCAGCAAAGTATTCGACTATTTGTTTGCAACTCCAATTGATTTTCCTTCACGATTTTATTACCGAGAAATGGGGTCTCCATTGTTTATAACAGCAAAAGAACCGATTATGACGAAACAAAAGTTAGAAAAAGTTTTAGAAGAAAACAAAGTCGCTTCAAGGGTGGCTTTATCACAAGTTCAAGTCAAAGCCAAATGCATCTATCTTCCTTCACTGATCGATAAAACTAATAGAGAAACCTGTCAGTTTTTCTTAAGAATCTGTGAATTAAGCACTTCCGATCCATTATTTATCAATGATGCCTTACTGAAGATTTTATCGTTTAAATGGTTAACATATGCGAGAAGAGCTTTTTTTAAAGAAGCTTTAATTTTCCTGATTTTTATCGCTGTTTATTTATTTAATTGTTCTTATATGTTGCCTTTGAGAGTTATAGAAACCAATGATGGAGTTTCTTTTGAAGATGGTTTTTATCAACAATTAGGAGCTGTTCTGAATGTTATACTAGGAATATTTCTTTTCTTCTATATGAAAGAGGAATTTCAACAGGTCAGAGTCTTCGGTTTCAAAAATTATATCAGTAATTTATGGAATTGCTTCGATTTACCTTTAATCACAATGTTGTTGATAGTGACGTGCTATTCTTTTATGAATATGTTTCATTACGCTAATGATCTGCCACTTACAAAGCTTTTGCATTCGATTACCATTTTTTTCTTCTTCTTAAGACTCCTTTCCTTTGCAAGAGGGTTTCCGGGCACTGGATTTATGGTTCGATTAGTAATTCAATGCATGATTGATATCAAATATTTCTTTGTTTTGATGTTTCTTTTTATTTTTGGACTTTCTTTTGCAAGTAAAAATTTTAGATTTTTTTTTGTTCAATTTTTTTGTTTGAATAGTGTATTCACAACAAAAATCCTTTGCAATGTCACATTTTGAGGTTTTTAATGCGTTTTTTACAGAAATGCTTGGAGATTTGGACGGATATAACGATCTTGATGAAATCTCTTATACTCTTCAATACATCTATTTCACAATAACCTCAATTATATTGACAGTTGCGATGCTTAATATGCTGATTTCTATAATCTCGGAAACGTTTGGAAAAGTCAAAGAAACAGAAAAAATGACAAGAACTTATGAATTAATCAATATCGTAACAGAAATTGATTATTTGGTGAAGGATTTACCAGAAAAAGAACCAGAATATTTGATTTATATTTATAATGATAAACATGAAGAGAGTGAAACATCACAGATGGATATTTTGAGCTCTGTGGTTGAAAACCATGGGAAAATTATAAAGAATTTAGAAGAATATGTTGAAAATCTGAAGGGAAATGTCATAAAACATTTCAAGGAGCAGAAATGTCATAATCAAGAGGATTTCAAAAGATTGGAAAATATTTTTCGAAAAAATAACTAAATATTTTATAAAAAAATTAAATTAAATAATTTAAAAAAAAAAGCAAAAGCAAAGCCAAAAAAAAAGTTAAAAAAAGCTAAAAACCATAAAAAAAAACTTATGTAATAAAAAAAAATATGAAATAATTTTTTTTTTTTATATTTTGAATGAAAAATTACGTTTTTATTATGTACTCGAGATATAAAATTAATTCACATTTTTTTTTTAAAAAACAATATTATTTTCATATAAATATTCAGTAAATGGACAATCACCGATTGTCGAGACCAATGATGGTTGTAGATATTGCCCTCGAGGATATAGTTCCTAAAGAAATTCCTGACTTCGGTTTCACCTTTTCCCAGCCCAACCCCCTTAAATTTTAAAAATTTCTCTTAGATTTCGATTATGAAAATGCAGAAAAACAGAATTCCTGTTTAAATTTCAGAAGAATTACTCATAATATGTTAGATCGAAAGATTGTTTCAAATAGGATTGATTATGATTTACCTGACAATTCCATACAAACCAACAAATACACCAAATGGAACTTTATGCCAAAGAATCTACTGGAACAATTTTCCAAAAAAGCCAATATATATTTCCTCTTTATAGGAATAATGCAAACAATCCCTTATATAACGATTTCTAATGGTTTACCTGCAATTTTCTTGCCTTTAGTAGCAATTTTGCTCATAACTGCCTTGAAAGATTTCTTTGAGGATTATAAACGGAAAATTTCTGATTCTTATGAAAATTCAAGAACAATCAACGTTTATGAAAACGGCCAGTTTATAGAAAAAAAATGGAAGGATTTGAGAGTCGGCAATATTATCGAAGTTCTTTTTATTATGTTTTTTTTAAAATTTTTTTATTTTAAAATTTAAATATTGAATTTTGTTTGTTTTATTGCAATTTATAGCTGAAACAAAATGAATATGTCCCTGCAGATTTCTTGCTCTTATGGACCAGCGAACCCAAGGGAAACTGCTTTATTGAAACGAAAAATTTAGATGGCGAAACAAATCTAAAGGCAAAAGTGGCTAAAAAAGAAATCAGCAAGTTTTTTACTGACAAAACGAAAGTAAAATAAAATAAAAAAAACTTCTATTTTTTCTCTTAAATTTATGATTTTTTTCGAAATCAAGCTGAATGAAAAAAGGATCATCTTCGATTATGAAAGACCTACTCAATATTTATACCAATTTCAAGGACATGTTGTGGATTTTGACGGAAATAAAATCAAGACTGATAATAATAATTTCCTTTTGAGAGGGTGCAGCTTGAAGAATACAAAGAGTATTTTAGGTTTAGTTGCCTATACTGGCCATCAAACAAAAATCATGCTGAACTCCTTTAAAGCTCGAGCCAAACGAAGCAAAGTTGAGAAAAATATGGGGAAACAAATCATTATAATTTTCATTATTCAGGTAAAAAAAATAAATATTTGTTTTATGAAAAACTAAAGAAATTATAATTATTATAAAAAGAGTCTTTTGTGTTTTTTTTGCTCGATTTTTTATTTGGTATGGTATATCCAAGAATATCATGATTTGAGCTATCTAAAAATCGATCCAACCAGTGTTGTAGACAACGATAGTGCTTATAATTTCTTTGTGAGATACGGAAATTGGACTCTTATTTTTACGTAACCCCAAAAAATTTCATCAAATCACAAACAATTTCTTAATAAATTTCAATTTTTAGCAATTTTGTGCCTATTTCTCTATTAGTTACTTTGGAAATGGTGAAATTCATCCAAGGCTATTTCATTTATTACGACGATGATATGAAGTATCGTTATACTAAAGATCCAAAACCAAGTAACAATGAAACAAAAGATTCAAAAGATGCCCCATTTATAAAATCATCAGCCAAAGAAATCGTGGGACAACCTTTGATAGAAAACACCACTGTTCAATCATCAAATCTCAATGAAGAATTAGGACAAATTGAATATATTTTTTCTGATAAAACTGGCACTCTTACCTGCAATATAATGGACTTTAAGAAGATTTCAATAGCAGGTGTCAGTTATGGAGATTTTGATGGGGAAACTGATGAGTATTATATCAAAAACTATAATGGTTACCCCAAAGTCACCAATGTCGATTTTCGTAGTCGACGTCTTTTGAATGAATTCGAGAATTTGAATTCACTGTATTATGATAATATCAAGTAAAAAAAATAGAAATCAAAGAATTTATCTCTATATTATATCATAAAAGAGATTGTTTGTTTTTTCTCGCGATTTGCCATACAGTAGTCACAGAACAAAAAAATGATGAATTGATATATAATGTAAATTTTAATGTTTTATTTGAGTTTTTTTATTGAAATAGTCGTCGTCTCCTGATGAAATGGCTTTGGTTAATTTTGCGAAATTTTGTGGAGTCGAGTTTAAAGGCATTGATGAGGATAATTACATTCTTGTGGAGTATAAATCAGAGATTTTTAAATATAAGCTATTAGAGACTCTGGAATTTACCAGTGAACGAAAATGTCAGTCAGTGATCGTTCAGGACCCTTACAAAGATATCTATTTGTTTTGCAAAGGAGCTGATTCAACTTTGAAGAATAAAACAGCTGGCAATGAAATGAAGTAAAAAGACCTGAAAAACATTCGATTTTATAAAAAAATTAAAAAAATTTTACATGGGATCATTTATCAGATTATGGTAGAGTCGGACTTCGAACTTTAGTGCTTGCAAAGAGGAAATTAGATGCAAATACCTATTTAAATTGGGAAAAACGTTATGAAAGTGCTCAATTAACAAAGGAAAACAAGCAGGAATCGTTAAAAAACTTGCAAGACGAGATTGAATTCGATTTAGAGATCATTGGAGCAACAGCAATAGAAGACAAATTACAAGACGATGTGACTGAAACAATTCAAGCTTTAAAGGATGCAGGGATTAAAGTGTGGGTCCTAACAGGCGATAAGATAGATACAGCGATAAATATAGGATATTCATGTGGTTTGTTAAATAATTTCATGGTAAAACATATTGTGACTGAAGAAAAAGAGAATGAATTGGATCAAAAGCTTCAAACGATATTAAGAGTTGTTGAAGAAGATGAAAAAGAGAATAAAGGGAATTATAATGCTCTGATAATACATGGGGACTCTTTGCTGCAAATGATCAAGCCTTTCATTAAGAAATTGCTTCAGAAAATTACGGAGAAATGCCAAGCTGTTCTTTGTTGTAGAGTTTCACCGAAACAAAAACAAGAGATTGTCACTTTTGTGCGACAAGGGGTATTTATTAAAAAATAAATTTTTTTGTTTTTTTTAATTTATTAATTAATTTTTTATTTATTTCTTTGATGATGTATGTATGTATATAAGATTATTTTTTTTTATTTGTTTCATAAAATTTTGAACTTTTTTTAAAAACCTAATTATTAGCATCCAAACGCATCAACTTTGGCGATAGGTGATGGTGCTAATGATGTGAATATGATAACAGCGGCTCATGTGGGAGTGGGTATCAGAGGAGTGGAAGGTCAACAAGCCGCCAGAAGCAGTGATTATGCCATAGGTGAGTTCAGATTGTTAAGGAGATTGTTATTTTATCATGGGAGAGAATGCTATAGAAGGAATTCTTACTTAGTATTGTTCAATTTTTTTAAGAATATTTGTCTTGTTTTGCCACAATTTTGGTATGGGATCACAAATAACTTTTCAGGGCAAACCTTATACGACTCCTTTATTTACCAAATGTTCAATATTTTCTACTCATCAATGCCAATTATAATCTATGCGATATGTGATAGAGAGCTTCATTCGAGCATTTTAGTCGAAAATAAACTCAATTATTATGAACAAGGCATCAAAAGTAATTAAATTTCCATTAGAATTCAATAATCTTCTCAAAAAACTTAATTTTTAATATTAAAATAATAAAGGTAAATTGTTCAATACAATAATCTTTTGGACATGGCTTTTTTTCGGCGCATGGCAATCAATTATCCTTACTTTTTTCTGCTATTATTCCCTCGAGGAAAACTTCGTAAATAATGAAGGTCATACTATGTTCTTTTGGGCTTCAGGAACCATGGTTTTCGGCATGTGTGTAGTGGTGGTCAACCTCAAGGTTTTAATCTTTAGCAATACCCACAATTTTGTGAGTATCGTGATGATTGTGGGCAGTTTAGGCATTTATTTACTATCGTTAGCCATCTCAAATTATGTCATCTCAAATGAAACTTATCTCTTATATTTCTAGTAGGTTATTTTTTTAATGAATTGACCTTTTTTTAATAAAAATTGTTCATTTTGGGAAAAATTCGATTATAATTAAAATTTTATCAATAATTTAGCTTAATGTATACAAGCAACTTCCATTTTGGAAATTTCCTTGTTATTTGTTCAACCTGCCTCATAGATTTCGCGTTTGAGATCTACAATAGTAATTATATAAGAAGCTTTTGGGGGACTTCTTAATTGATTAAGTTTAGAATTCTTGCAAAGAATCTATCTAGTCAAGAAAAAAGAGGATTTAGCTGAACTTTTAAGAAAACAAATAGAAAGATTAGAAAAATTGAAAAACACTGAAAGATTTGATTCCAATGGCGGGAATCCTGAAGAAGCAGCACTGAATTCCAACAGTGCAAACAATAATTACGCTATTATCAAAGAAAAGGAGAAAACCACGTTCAATGGAACAAAAAGCATTTTGAATTGGCCTGGGATATTCCGACAAAAGGAAAATGCGATAAATAATGAATTGACAGGTTTTTATTGGATTTTTAAAGGGGAAAAAGTAGGTTTTTTAGGAATTTTTGTTAAAAATATTGAGAAATATAATGGGTTTGCGTTCAGTCAAGACGATAACATATTCCCACGACATATTGACGATCAATAAATTTAATAATTTTTAACAGCTTTCTGGTTGTCTTTTAAAAATTATAAATTAAATTGTTCTTTAAATTAAAATTTTGAGAAATGTATTTAAGCTTTCACCAAACATATTTTGTTAAAATTATAATAAAAAGAAAAAAAACTCAACATATATCATATTCATATAGTAATGAAACCAATATTCAAAGCAAATTTGAAACAAGATAAAAAAAACCGACATGCCTTTGAGCTTCATGGAAATATCAAAATAAATGGGCAAATATCGCAATGATGATTGGAATTGAGGTGATTTTGACTGTTTTTTTGAGAAAAGTGATAAAAAATCAGAAATTATTGAATTATGTGAAGTTAGTAGACGGAACGTATACCTGGATGAGGGTGATTTTCTGATAGAAATCACCTTAATTTTATGGAAATCTTTTATTAGTCAAAACACAACAACAAAACTTTAATTCCCGTCCTAAACTATTTGAAATGGCATGGTATCAGAAGATCTAGTGGAGCCGAGGACTTAGTGAGGCGTGAACGAAGTCTTTTTTTTATCAATCATTATCAGATATGTAATTATGCATTTTTTAAAAAAAATCATAAAAATTATACATGTATTTTGAAAATTAAAAACAAAAAACGAAAAAAAAACTTTTTTTAATTTTTTTGATGAATGAAAACGAAGACTTTTCCCACTCGGTTTTTTTTAAACAGACAAAAAAAATTCAAAGTTTTGAATTTTCAAAAAAATAAATACAATTAAAGCGAATTCGAAAATCGAATTTTTTATATTTTAATTTTTTAAGAAGATTAATTTTTATTTTTATAAATATTATTTTTTTCTGATGAAAACATATTGAAATTTACATTTTTTGTTGTTTGAAAATTTTCTCTAAAGTTTTTGAACGACATTCAAGCTTTTTAATAATTTCTAATTATTGATGGATCCC